>Ga0209181_10001683_pt1 | contig 37981 bp, 45 predicted proteins | sample MAT05_FD_187208 | JGI IMG/M metagenome (GOLD analysis project Ga0209181, IMG submission 187208) | Freshwater microbial communities from Lake Fryxell liftoff mats and glacier meltwater in Antarctica - MAT-05 (SPAdes) (version 2) | ecosystem: Environmental > Aquatic > Freshwater > Ice > Liftoff... | reverse complement strand
GGTGGAGCGGTTGATTTTGAGTGATAATTGGTGGGAGTACGATGTTGAAAAAAAGGAGAGTGAACAGAAAAAAAGCCAAAATCAAGATGGCAAACAAAACGAAATCACTGCCCTCCCGCCCACCCTTTCCCGGCTCTCGAACCTGAAAGTACTCGTCTTGAATGAAAACCCCATCCAAGACTTGGCACCGCGCTCGGGCTTGACCAATTTGCAACAACTTCACTGCTACTCGACCCAAGTCAGCGACCTCCGCCCGCTCTCGGGCTTGACCCATTTGCGAGTACTTGACTGCTCCAATACCCAAGTCAGCGACCTCCGCCCACTCGCGGGTTTGACCCATTTGCGAGTACTTTCCTGCTCCTCGACCCAAGTCAGCGACCTCCGCCCACTCGCTGGTTTGACCAATTTGCAAAAACTTGACTGCCGCTTGACCCAAGTCAGCGACCTCCGCCCACTCGCTGGTTTGACCCATTTGCGAGAACTTTACTGCTCCTCAACCCAAGTAAGCGACCTCCGCCCACTCGCTGGTTTGACCAATTTGCGAAAACTTTGGTGCTACTCGACCCAAGTCAGCGACCTCCGCCCACTCGCTGGTTTGACCAATTTGCAACAATTTTACTGCCGCTCGACCCAAGTCAGCGACCTCCGCCCACTCGCTGGTTTGACCCATTTGCAACAACTTTACTGCTCCTCGACCCAAGTCAGCGACCTCCGCCCACTCGCTGGTTTGACCCATTTGCAACAACTTTACTGCTCCGAGACCCAAGTCAGCGACTTATCTCCGCTATTGCCATTGATAAAAAAGGGACGTTCTGTAAAATGGGCAACTTATGATGGGGATATTAACGTCGAAGGCTGCCCCCTCATCTGTCCCCCCGCCGAAGTCGCCCAAGAAAGCCCCCAAGCCGTGCTCGATTACTTTGAAGAACTCGGTGATGACGGTCAAAAACTCAACGAGGTTAAAGTGGTGTTCCTCGGTGAAGCATCGGCGGGCAAAACCTCCTTAGTCCGGCGGCTGATGGGCGAGCATTTCGACAGCGAAGAAAGCCAAACCCACGGGATACGCATCCGTAAAATGCCTTTTATCATGGACGACGGCGACCAAGTCACGGCGCACCTCTGGGATTTTGGCGGCCAGGAAATGATGCACGCCACCCACCAGTTTTTTCTTTCCCAACGCAGCGTTTATGTGCTGCTGCTCAACAGTCGCAACGACGATCAGGCGGAAAAATGGCTCAAATACGCCGCGAGTTTTGGGGGACGCTCGCCCGTTTTGGTGGTGCTGAACAAAATAGACGAAAACCCTTCCTTCGAGGTCAACCGCAAGACCTTGCGGGAAAAATACCCGCAAACAATTGATTTTTTCCGCCTTTCGGCCGCCAAAGACACGGGCATACCGGAATTTAGGGAAGCGCTGCGAAGGGCGATAGACCACTCGGATACGCGCCGAACGCCCTTCCCCAAGCACTGGTTGGCCGTAAAAAACCATTTCTCCGGTATGACGGACGATTATATCGCATCAGCGGAATATCACCGGGTTTGCGTTGAAAAGGGGGTGCTGCGGCCTTTTAGTCAGGATGTTTTGTTGCAGTTTTTGCACGACCTCGGCGTGGTGATCAATTTCCGCAACCTCAAAAACTTCGAGACCCAAATCCTCAACCCGCTTTGGCTCACCAATGGAGTGTATCGCATCATCAATTCCCAAATCGTGGGCGAGGAAACGAAGGGTATCCTCCGCGAGCAAGACTTCGACAACGTCATCAACGACCCGCGTTTTGCCAGTGGCAATACGAATGAACGCAGTTTTGATTATCCCAGGGACAAACTCCAATACATCGTGCGGGTGATGGAGGAGTTCGAACTGTGTTTTATGCTCGATGCCCGCCGCTATGTGGTGCCGCAATTGCTGCCCGTGCAGGAGCCGGACTTTGAGCCGACGGGGGCAATGCTGCGTTTTGTCCTCCATTTCCCGGATTTTATGCCCGATAGTATTTTTCCTCGGCTGATGGTCAAGTTGCACACCTTTATTGACGGCGACCGCCGCTGGCGCACGGGTATGGTGTTGCACAAGCCCAATGTTTTCAGCGCCTTGTCGCGGGTGCGTTGGGACAAAGAAGACCAAAAAATCCTGATTGACGTGTGCGGCGAGGAGCGGCGGCGTTTCCTCAGTTTCATCCGGGAGACGGTGAAAGAAATCGTCGGCACTTTTACGAACTTGCAATACAGTGAGCTGGTGCCGATACCGGAATGCAGGGAGTTTTTGGACTATGAGGGTTTGGTAGTGGCTGAAAAAGCGGGCGTTAAAGAGGTATTTGTTTGGCAGGTAAAAAAGAATTTGTCCGTTTCGAATCTCTTGGACGGCGTGGAAGAGTCCGCGATGCGCGATGAAACGGAACAACTGCCCGTCAAAGCCTTTGTGAGTTATTCACACCAAGACGCAGAGCACCTGAAATCCTTGCGCGCGGCCCTGTCCCCGTTGGTGCGCCTGCAAAAACTGCAACTTTGGGACGACCGCGACATCAACGCGGGTGGCGATTGGGAAAAGGTCATTTTCCAACAATTGGACGAAGCCGACATTGTGTTGTGTTTGGTCAGCGCGGATTTTGTGGCTTCCGATTTTTGTTACAAAAAGGAGTTTGGCGCGGCACTCGAAGCGCACCACAAAGGCGAAAAAACCATTGTTCCCATTAAGTTGCGCAAAACCGATTGGCAAGATTTGCCGCTGGCGGCCATCCGAGGCTTTCCCGGAACATGGATCACATCAGCAGCCAACCCGGATGAGGCTTGGACAGCGGTATCGCAATCGCTGCGGCCCGCAGTAGAAGAGGCGAAACAACGGAAGAAGGCGTTGGAGGGGAAACGGAGGCCTGCAATGGAGTGAGCGATTTCTCATTTGGAAACACCACCAGTCGGATCAAGTAGGATATGACCAGCAATCCGTAATTTTACGTTTTACAGCAATATTTTAATTTTACGTCTATTTTACAGCAAATAAGTATATTTTACAGCAAATTTATAAAAAGCAGCGTATCATCGCATTGTAGAAGCCTACTCAAAACCACTTTTGAGCTTTATCAAATTCAGTTTGGGTACACAAGCAGCACTGACTATCCAAAACCCTTCGGAGGTCGTTTCTTATTTTAGGTACCCCAATTTAACGCGACATTGCGAATTGAAAAATTAACCGATGATGAAATTGATATTGTAGAAAAATGGTACGATAAGATATTATTGACTCGTTCCTAAGGGTAAGACCAGTGTTAGGTGTCTATGATAACTTATACATCAAATTCTTTCCATCATGATTTTTACCATCGGAGCCGGCATCGCTTTTTTTCTCACTTTTTTGTTGTGCACCAAAAAAAACAATACCCCGGCCGATAAAATATTGGCCGCCTGGATGGGTGTGACGGGGCTTCACCTGATGTTGTTTTACCTCAACAGCGTCACACAGCGCTACGATTACCCCTTTTTATTGGGCCTTGAATTGCCCCTGCCACTCGTGCACGGGGCATTTTTATTTTTTTATGTCAGCCATTTGACCCGTCAAACCACTTTGATCGGTCGGTTTTGGGGTATCCATTTCCTCCCGTCAATGCTGGCTTATGCTGCCATCATGCCGTTTATCATGGCCCCGAGCAGTTATAAAATCTATGTTTTCCAACATCAAGGCATCGGGTATGAAGGTTTGATGTTGACCCTTTATGTAGCCATGCTTTTGTTGAATACCAGCTACATCCTCGCATCGCTGCACCGGTTGAAAAAGCACCGCAAACGAATCCGTGAAGCATTTTCAAGCACCGAAAAAATCAACCTCTATTGGTTGCAATACCTGATTTACGGTCTGAGCGCCGTATATGTCACGACATTGCTGGGCAATGATTATTGGATTTACGGGATGACGGTGGTATTTGTGCTGCTCATTGGTTACCTCGGCATCCATCAGGTCGGCATATTTTTGCCAACTGTACCTGCCCCCGCCGCCATAGCCACCTCCGCCGACCACCTCGCGGACCTAAACGATGCGGCGGAAGACAAAAAGAAATACGCCAAATCGGGCCTGAGCGAAGAAACCGCTGCACAGTTGCAGCAGGATTTATCTCGACTGATGGGGCAGGAAAAATTATTCACCGAAGCGGAACTGACCCTGGCTGATTTGGCCAAGCGGCTGTCGGTGCACCCCAATTACCTCTCGCAGGTGATCAATGAAAAAGAAGGCATGAACTTTTACGACTACGTGAATACCCAGCGCGTGGAAGCCCTAAAAACCCTGCTCGATGATCCCGCCAATCAAAAATATACGCTGCTTGGTTTGGCATATCAATGCGGATTCAACTCCAAATCGGCCTTCAACCGCCAATTCAGAAAGGTGACGGGTTATTCACCTTCCGAATATCTGCAGCGACTAAAAAAAGATAGTCCCACCTTTCAGGATGCCGCGATTGGCATTTGTTGAGGCCCCACCTTTGCAGAAAATTTTTAAAAACACACCTTGTTATGTTCAAAATTTTCTGTTTTTCACTCCTTTTGGGGAGTATGTTATGCACCGCCTGTAAAAAAGAACTAAGCCTCGATGAACCCGGCGCATTGGTTCCAAAAACCGTAGATCAGGATGCTTCCCTGCCTTCCATCCAAGTGGCCGGTACTCAACTTCACGCCGAAACCTTCGGCAACCCCAACGACCCGATCATCATCGTCCTGCACGGCGGGCCGGGCAGCGATTACCGCTACCTGCTCAACTGCAAGGCTTTTGCGGACGAAGGCTACTTTGTGGTATTTTATGACCAACGCGGCTCCGGACTATCGAAACGGCACGACAAAAACACGTACAAAATCAACATCATGGAAAATGATTTGGATGCGGTCGTGCATTATTATCGGAAATCGCCCACTCAAAAAGTGTTTCTGTTGGGCCATTCCTGGGGCGGTATGTTGGCAACCGCTTACATCAATGCGCACCCTGAAAAAATAAACGGCGCAATCCTGGGTGAACCGGGCGGTTTTGTTTGGCAGGATGTGCTCGATTATGTGGGCCGCTCGCAGGATTTTAGCATCACGAGCGAAACCTTGAACAATACCACTTACCTCGATCAGTTCATCACCGGTCGGGGGCATGACCACGATGTTTTAGATTATAAATTTACCCTGTGGGCCGCTGCCGACGAGGCTAAAGACAGCCCGGTCGGCAATGAAGGGCTACTGCCTTTTTGGAGAAACGGTGCGGTCGTGAATCGAACCATGTTTGAATTGGCCGACAAAGAGGGGTTTGACTGGGTGTCAAATTTGAAAAATTTCAACACCAAAATCCTGCTTGTGTACAGCGCGAATAACAAGGCTTACGGCGAGGGCCACGCCAAAAAAGTGTCCTCGGTTTACCCGAATGTCCAATTGCTCAAAATAGATGACGCCGGTCATGACATGCTTTCTTTCCCAAAGGGTTGGCAAAATTTTTACCCAACCGGACTCCAATACTTTAACAACTTAAAATAATCAACCCATGAAACGTATCCTTTTAGCAATAATAACCCTCATCGGCGTTTCTACCGCCGCCTGCTCTCAAGCGATCAACTGGCGCAGTTTTAACGCGGAGCAAAAACACATCATCGGCCTAGAAACCGGCTGGGACTACGGCCTGACGTTTGGTGCAGGGTATGGCTATCGCTTAAAGACCAAATTGCCCGTTTTGTTAAATGCCCATTATAGTTTTCCGTCGGGAAAAACCCTATTTGACGACCTCAAAATCAAGGGCGGTGTTCAGATGGAAGTATGTAAGGTGGGTGGTTTTTCCGCTACCCTTACAGCACACGGTATCCTGCGCCGTTTTGAAAACTCCTACGCCCGATTGGTCAATTTTGGGAGCGAATTTTCGGCGGTGGCCGGCTACTATCGGCTTAAATGGTATGCCGCCGGCGCCTTTGGTTTTGATAAAGCCATTGCGACGCACATTCGCCACGGCTCGGAGTACCGCGAACACGCACCCGGCGCACAAAGCGGTTGGTACATCCCCACCGGGGGTAATTTTCATTACGGCCTTCAGGCGGGTATTTCAGGGCGAAAAACGGATGTCTCCTTAGCATTGCGCCGGATCGTCTCGCAGGGTTTTGAAACCGCGCCTTTTATCCCCTATTACGCGAATTTGGGGGTGAATCGGCGATTTTAAGCCTTGAAAGAAGCCTTCTATTTGTTCGTTTTTAACGTCACTTAAATTTAAAAATTTATGAAAAAAACAGCTTGGATACTAATCGTATGCTTAGCCATACTTGTTAGCCTCGTCCCCTTAAATTATCTCCATCCGGATACAACATCCGGCTTCTTAGAACTAAAAGAAGACGCAGTGCTAAAAAACACGGTATGGTGCACCAATTTTTACCTGCACATTACCAGTGGCAGCATTGCCCTACTGGTAGGGTGGGTGCAATTCAGCAAAAATATGCGGAAAAACCACCTTCTATGGCACCGGGCCATTGGCAAATTGTATGTGGTATGCGCCTTGATTTGTGGTTTCACGGGCATTTTCGTCGGGTTTTACGCTTACGGCGGCATCATTGCCCAAGCAGGCTTTGTCAGTGTTGGTGTCATTTATTTTTACACCACGCTCATGGCATTTATTTACATTAAAAACAAAAATATTGCCGGGCATCAAACCATGATGATTTACAGTTATGCGGCCTGCTTAGCGGCCGTTACCCTGCGGCTTTACGGGCCTTTGCTCACGGTGGGCTTAGGCGATTACACAACCGCCTACCGCATAGTGGCCTGGTTGAGTTGGGTGCCTAATTTGCTGATTGCAAGGAGGATTGCCGACTATTGACTGTGGACTACTTATTAGCCTCAAAAGATAATTGGCTGACACCAAAATAAGTAGGTAAATAGCAATAATCGTAGTTTTTAATTTCATTAATTACCTTAATATCAAGGGTTTATGAGACTGTGGACTGCCGACTATTGACTGTGTACTACTTAATTGGCCTGAAATAGGGAAGTTATTATTTACCCGTTCCTAAAGTACATTCTTACTCACACATTTTAGCAACCACGCTTTGGCCATGAGCTGGGGCGTTTGGTCTATTTTTTAACGAATGGCACCATATTGCTCCGGCAAAGCAACCATTATTCGGCGTAGGAGCACTACAAAATTGAGGTACGAGCGCCGTACCTCTTCAGAGATCACCTTATTGCGACGCAAATAGGCGTTAAAGGCGTGCAGCAGGCTATCCAAAGCCATGTCTGCACCGGTTTCGAAATAGATTTTGGCCAACATGATTTTGGCAGCCAACTGATACGCAATATGCGTAAATTCAGCGCGGTTGAGGTGGATGAGTGCCTTGTCGCGCTCACCGATGTGATAGTAAAGTTCGGCCAAGTTGAAATGAAAAGCGTCTTCGCGTAACTCTGGCTGTAGGAGTACCGTTTTTTCGTTGATAAATGTTTCAATCCAGTCAAATTTTTGTTGAAGTAGGCCCAGCTTGACCACATTTTTAAAATTCCAGGGGGACAATTGCCCACGCGTCAGCAAAATGCCCGAATCAATTCCTCTGATATACAAGGCCAGTGACTCGGCTTGGTAGTGCAATTTGCCCGCGTTGCTTTGCAGGTTGCAGTAGTTAAGGGCATATTGATAAATTTCTTCTACCTCTTTCTGGTTCAGACGCTGCTCAAAATCCGGCAGGCTGTCGCGTAATTCTACAAATTCCGCTTGCCCATCTTCCTTGGTGAGCAACTGATAGATCAAATGATATGCATGTACCAAAGGTGCTCGGTGCTGTGCGGGATGACTGGCGATAAAAACATTGATTTCCTGCGCCAATGCCAAGCGATAAGGGACGGCTAACATTTTTTCGCTGGTGAGCATGAAGAGGGTATAACGCAATTTTGTCGCGAGGTAAAAATTATCCAAGCTGTCTGCGGCCCGCTGAATGTCTTCGTTGTATTGCACACCCGCCTGTTCGACGCGGCGATAAGCCACTATATCTTCCAGCCAGTATGATTCAAGAAAATACCGCGCATTTTGCAAAGGGGCGGCGTACAGGGTGGATCGTTTTTTCTCCAAACGAAAACGGTAATTTTTTTCCAGATTTCGCTCTGCCAGTGCCTGAATCGCAAAGTAATCCGGGAAAAAATCGTCTTGTTCAAACTGGAGCTGACCGACGAATTGTTCCGCCAGGCGCAAGAGCTGTGTCAAAGCTTGATTCATCTGCGCATCGTTGTAAGGGAGCGCTGGGTAAATCACCGAAAAAGCCACCGAACGCTCCAGCAAAGGAACGCCATTCCGTATTTGCTTTTCCAACCAATCGAACAACAGCATGGGTGTTTCGCTCCGATTAAAGTAAGGCGATCGCAAAAAATCGCCGAAGCGTCGCCACTCTCGCGTCGAAAAACTGCGCAGTAAATCTAATAGTTTGCTGTTTTCCATCCTATTTTATACGCCAGAATAGTTAAAGTTATTGCAGCAAAAATAAAATTATTCAACTTTTTTGAAAATAAATAATCATAAGTATTTAATATACAAGTATTTATGGCTATTTTTAAAATAGGTGCCTCCAAGATCCCAATCCAATCCATGTATTTCCGGGCCAAGGCGATTATTCTGTACAATTGACGGTCGTAACTTCGGATAGTTGTGAAGCGCATGCCTGTGCCGTAGTATTTGTTGGCTATCCGGTAGACACCTTCTATTATGGTTGTCAGGCCATGTTTTACACAGAAGACCTTGGCACGGATTCATTGGGCAATCCAATTGGCGATTCGCTTACCCTTTTATTTGTGGATGAATCTTTTGGCAATCCGGAGGAGTGGACTTGGGAATTTGGCGATGGCAATACTTCCAGTGAGCAAAATCCCGTGCACAGTTACGATCAACCCGGGGTGTATGTGGTAGAATTGAGCATACTGACCGAAACAGGTTGTGAGAGCAATATTTCCTTTGAAATTTGTGTCGGGGAAGATTGCCCCTGGGATGGCGAGCAAGATTGCCAGGCGCTGTTTATCCCGCTTCCGGACAGCCTCGGAGGCACTGGTTTTGGATTTTTAGATCTGTCTTTTTCGCCCAATCCGATCGTTTCCTGGACCTGGAACTTTGGCGACGGTAGCACCAGCACCGAACAAAATCCCTTCCATGAGTATGACCAGCCGGGTATTTATACTGTCACTTTACGCATTGAGGCCGACTCCTGTGACAGTGAGATTTCCTTCGAATTGAATACAGAAGAACCCTGGAATTTTGCCAATCAGGTGGCTACTTTGAATAAAGCCGGTGGCTCCACCAGCGCGGTTGCAACTTTGAACAACACAATTTTTGAAATGCGGGTATATCCTAATCCTGCACAACGACAATTGTTTGTTGGATTCAAGGCTGAACAAGCCGAACCGTATGAGGTACAGGTAGCTGACCTGACGGGTCGCATCCTTGGCCTCAGCCGTGGGAATACCGTCGCAGGTATCAATCTAATTCCTCAAGGCCTGACCCAATTAGTCCCCGGAATGTATATCCTGACAATGCGCACAGCACAGCGTAGCCAGACGCTGAAATTCGTCAAACAACAACAATAGCCATCCCGCGATTTCCCCGTGTTTACAGCCTTTTCAGTGCCTTTTTGGGTTACTGAAGAGGCTGTTTTATTTTGGGTTGTACAGAATTATCTCGAATTGGGCAGCGGTAGAAATAGTACTAGGAAAAGGGTACCAACGACCGATCTTCACTGCTAATAGCCGGGTCGAAAAACCGAATATGGTCACTGTCCCATTCGGGGTTGAATACGCACGAATCCGCCTGATTACAAGGTGCGCTAAATATCAACAAATTAAAAACGAGCCATACAATCGTGTATAAGTGCTTCATGTTGAAGGGTAATAGCGGGTTGAAAATCAAAGAATAACAATCGGCCACCTTTGGCCAGCACCGGGCGGAGCAGCACAGCCACAGCCAGCACATCATCCGGTGCGGGCGTATCCAAGCGAATCTGATCGCCACCACGCAAGTAATCTTTACCAATAACCGTGTCGTGCGCCACCACAAACCGATTCGCCGACAGCGGCATAAATAAAGCGGTATCAGCCAGTGACCCGGCATTCCAACCCCTCATAAGCCCCCTAAACACGCCTTCGCGGTACCAGGCCCCCCAACTAAACAACGGCAATGCCACATCCAGCGGAAGCGGATACCGGCTTCCCTTCAGGTACCCTTTCACCGTGGCCAAATCAAGTATAGCATTGCGGGTGCCGGGTGCCTTAGGATCGTTAGTATTGTAGCACATCAGCATACCGCGATCAACGGGAGGCGTACCGGCACTGCGCCGGTCGCGGTACTGATGCAAGCGTATGGTGCAAGATAATTGGCGCCCTTCTATGTGCGTCCGGAAGGCTTTCAAAAATTGAAAATACTGTTTTTGGGTATTTGCTGTCCAGTCGCAGTCTATTTGTATCTCTGGTATACGTCGAATCCAGTCAGTTTCTAAGGAGTCTGCACGCTGGTACCAGGCATCATCACGCTCCGTATCTGCCCTCAGGAGATCGTAAACAACATTTTTTGCGATCTCCTTTACATGGCTGCCCATTCTGGTGGCCACTCGTACAGCCAGTCGGCTAATAGTCGAGTCACTCAAATTCGTAAAAGTACGGTTGGTGAGGTAGACGACCGGTACGATGCTCCGGTGGCAGATACCGTCCAATTCATTTAAATCGCCTACCGGTATCGGCTCCCGGTGTCCGTCACTAAAGTCCACGTCAAACAAACGCACGTACAGCGGCTCGGCACCACAAATCCGCTCAATCAGCGCACTATCCGCAGGTTCGCTCAAATCAGCCGACGTTTTCCAGACATAAAAGCTGGTTTTGGGCGGCGGCCCCTGTTGGCGACAAGCCGACCAAAGCATCAGGGCAAAAATCAGGGTAAGAGAAAGACGCATAGCACTGGTTGTTTCTTGCCTCAAAGATACGGCAACTAATGAAAAATTTTATACGACAGGGGAAACAAATTAAGTACGTGGCGAAAATAAACGCGGCTATTATTTTGTTTAAAATACAAATAATCAAGCATTTGCGAGGATCATAATTGATAACTCATCACTCCTCACTACTTATATATTGCCCATGAAAAACATCTGCTGCTTTACCCGTTTCAAATCTTGTCCGTTTCCGAACAAATGCTGTTCAAGAGCGGACATTTTTTAATTTTTATAATTACCTAAAATACTGATTATCAATTAAATGAAAATATGGCACAATCTCGGATGTATATAAAGTAAGGCAACAACAGTTGAAAAGATTAAAACACGAAATTATGTTCAGTAATTACATCAAAATCGCCCTCCGCAACCTGTCAAAAAACCTCCGGTTCACGTTCATCAACGTACTTAGTATGGCGATGGGTATTGCACCATTATCTAAAATATAGTATGCTGTCCAATTCCATAACACGCACCTTCCGCCGCCTTTGGCGCAACCGATTTTTTACTGCCTTGCACGTCGCGGGTCTATCCGTCGGCCTGAGCGCGGCATGGATTGTATGGCAATTTGTCAGTTTTGAGACGAGCCACAACCGTGCGATCCCAAACGGCGACCGGGTGTTTCGCGTCGTTTCTAACTTCACAAACAACGGAGTAAGTTCGGGCAATGCGGGCAGTCCCGAGCCACTTTCACGGGCAGCAGAATTCATCGCGGGCGTCGAAAAAGTCATTCCTGTGCGCGATCAGACCGCCGGAACCGTCCTGCCCAAAGGTGCAGCCAAACCTTTTTTGGACGCGAAGTACATCACCCAAATCACCCCTGAATATTTCGAAATGGTTCCCCACCGTTGGCTCGCGGGCAGCGCGGCCACGGCGCTCACGCAGCCAAATCAGGTTGTTTTGACCCGAAGCCGAGCCGAAAAATACTTCCCGCGACACCGCCCCGACGAGGTTTTGGGCGAAACCCTGACCTACGATTTTTTTCGGGAATCCGTCACTGCTGAGGTCGTTGGCGTAGTAGAAGACCTTGATTTCCCCACAAGTTTTATTGGAAAAGAGTTCATGACGGCCAAAAAACCAAAAGAAGACCGTTGGGGGAACACCAATTCGGGCACGCAACTTTGGCTCATTTTAAAAGAGAAGGCCGACCCGCGTATGGTCGAGGCTGCGATCAACGATGTCTCCACAAAAAACAGCGGAGAAGAACTCAAAAAATGGGGTATGCAGCGCAGCCACGCGCTCGAACCGCTCGCCGACGTGCATTTTAACCTGAAATATGAGAGCCACATCCGGGCCGCGAACCCCAAAGTCCTGGCAATGCTCGGAGCCATTGCCGCATTTTTGTTGCTGCTCGCGTGCATCAATTACCTCAATCTTTCAACCGCCCAAATTCCGCAACGCGCCCGCGAAATCGGCATCCGAAAAACGCTCGGCGGCCGGCCGGTGGGACTCATCGGCAGCTTTTTAGTCGAGACCCTTTTGGTGTGTTCGATGGCTGCGGTGGTCGCCTTTTTTCTGACAAAATGGGCGTTCGTCGCATTTCAAAAAGAACTGCCCGCCGACGTGCTGAAATTTGCGGATTTCAGAAAAACAACGCTGTTTTTAACCGCACTCATAGCCCTCGTAACACTCCTATCCGGATTTTACCCGGGATGGCTCATCGGGCGTTTTCAGGCCGTTTCCTTGCTGAAAGGGCAGTTTTTTGGCCAAAAACAGTCAAAAAACAATCGCGGTGGCTTGCGGAAAAGCCTCATCGTTTTCCAGTTTTTCATCGCCCAGGCATTCATTATCGGCGCATTGGTTGTGGGGCGGCAGTTGCATTTTATGCTTTCCAACAATCTCGGTTTCGACCGTGATGCTGTCGTTTTGACGAGTATTCCCTACCGGACGATGAGCAATCCGGCCTATAAAAATGGCCAATTTTTGCTCGCCGAGGCACTCAAAAAACTGCCGGAAGTGGAAAACATTGCACTCGGCGATCCGCTTTTCAGCGGCAGTTTTTCGAGCAATACGCACGGGCGAACAAACGAAAAAGGCGAGAAACTCGAAGCTGTTTTGTATCAAAAAACCGCCGACACGAGCCTCATCAACTTTTATCGGCTGCCTATTCTGGCGGGAAAGAATTTGCCGCCGAGCGACACCACCCGCGAATATGTGATCAACGAAACGGCGGCGAAAAACTTCGGTTTTGCCAGCCCTGAGGCCGCAATTGGTCGGCTGGTGACCGAACAAGGCGGCTCGACGCACGAAATAGTGGGTGTAGTCGCGGATTTCCACAACCTCGGTTTTGAGGCAAAAATTCAGGCTGTGGCTTTCTTGGCCAACACTTCAAACCTAACGGATTTGAACATCAAACTGGCCTCACGCAAGCCTTCGGATTGGCCCGCAGCATTGCAAAAAATCGAGGCTGAATGGTCGAAAATCTACCCTGACGACCCGTTTGAACGCCGTTTTTACGACCAAACGCTGGAAGAAATGTACGCCGCCGACCTTTCGATGGGGCGATTTATCAACCTTTCGACGGTTGTCGCAATTTTCATTTCGTGCCTCGGGCTGTTCGGGTTGGCCACTTTCACAGCCTTTCGTCGGACCAAGGAAATTGGTATCCGCAAGGTTTTGGGAGCGTCAGCGGCCTCGGTCGTACAGCTGCTGTCGCGTGAATTTCTGGGACTCGTCGTCATAGGATTTGTGCTGGCTGCACCAATTTCCGTCTATTTTTTAGGGAAATGGTTAGAAAACTATGCCTACCGCGTCGAATTGGAATGGTGGTTGATTGCGGTTGCCGGCTTAACTGCGGTGGTGATCGCGTTTTTGACAGTGGGTTTTCAGTCGGTGAAAGCGGCTTTGGCTAACCCGGTGACATCGTTGCGGAGCGAATAAGATTTGAGTACGTAACATATTTGGGGAACCACAAGGTGTCAAAGGAACGGTGTCAGAATAAAGTACTAAAACTTTTGCTCAAATAACGATCTCTTTGCGCTAATAGCGGGGCGATTTAAGCAAAAAGATGGGCAATTTGAGTGAAAAGGAATCAAATAAGATGGATAAGTAGTCCATAGTCAATAGTCGGCAATCTCACAAACCCTTGATAACAAGGTAATTAATGAAATTCAAAACTACGATTATTGCTATTTACCTACTTACCTTTATTTTGACACCGTTTCAAAGTTATTATTTACTCGTTCCTAATGCAAAAAAGCCCATACTACTCGCAGGTAAAACCGGGGATCATACCGCCAGGTATTGTCTGTATCGGCATCAAACATCCTGTTGATGGAGGTTAAAATGATCGGCCGGGTGTCGAGTCGGTTGAACAAATAATTTAAAAGTTTAGGGTATCGGAAGAGCCGGGTGACCCAGGCTGCAAAGCGCAATTCAGGCCGGAGGCACCGTTCTACACGGTCATCGTAGTTCAGTTTTAGAAAGGCAGCGTCCGTTCTGTCGGCTAATACGGCTTTTGTCACGGCTTCTGCTGCCAACCATCCCGAATAGAGCGCGTTGCCCACCCCTTCGCCGGTCAACGGGTCTATTAGCGATCCGGCATCACCCGTCAGCAGGAACCCCGGCCCTGAAAGACTGCATTTTTTGGAACCTAAAGGCAATCCCCAACCTTCCAATTTCCCTTCCTGTACAGCATCGGCAAAGCGATCTTTGAAAATGGGATTTTCGGCTAATGTTTTATTCAATATTTCCCGTAAATTTGCCCGCTGGGCGCTCACATCGCTGGTTGTCATGCCCAAACCCACGTTGACCCGCCCGTCCGGCAGGGGAAAAACCCAAAGGTACGCCGGCAGCAAATCCTTTAAAAAATACAATTCAAAAAAGGGATCGGGCTGCACGGCTTTTACCTGATTAAAATACGTGCGAATACCCGCTACATAATGTTCAGGATCCATGCGCAGCGGCGCAAGTGTTTTTTTAACGATACTCCGGTCACCGTCACACCCGATCAATATGTCTGCCGCTAAAGTTTCTTCAACTTCCTGGTGCCGCAGTGTCAGCATAAACCTTTCACCCTTGCGTTCAATATGGCACACTTGGGTACCGGTGCGCAGGTCAGTGTAACGCGTATCGAGTTGTTGTTGCAAATAGTGGTCCAGTACTATGCGCGGAATAGAGAGGGCATTGGCGCGCTGTCCTGCATCGGGTTTGCGCAGGTAAAGCCGGGCAGTGTGTCCTGAAGGAGCACTAACCAACCCACCCCAAACCGGGAGAAAACTGCTGCTATGGGCAACCCTGTCCATAAAATCAGGATACATCCGATCCAACATCATACAAGCTTTTGGTGCCAGCCCGTCGCCACACACTTTGGCGCGTGGAAACACGGCTTTGTCTATCAGTACGTGTGGGATACCGGCTTTTGCTAAAAAATGCGCCGTGCTGCTGCCTGCCGGCCCGGAACCAATGATCACTATTTTTTTTTGCGACATGATAAACCACGTTAAACCACGAAGCTCAAAGGTATAAAAATTAATTTACAGGGGTGGATGTTCGTACTCGCGGGCGTGGCAGCCATAACGATCGCGTTTTTGACGATGGGTATCTAAGCAGAAGGCGGCATTGGCCAACCCCATAAAAGCCTTCGGAATGAGTAATACTTTCTCGATTTTCAAAAAGATCACCGCGCCACCACCAATTTCCCCGCCAAAGCCGGCACCCCGCCCCCGCGCTCCACCCTTACAAAATACACCCCCGGTGCCCAGCCCCCCACGGCCAATTCCGTGAGTTGGCCCCGCAGCGGCTGCGACATCACTACACGGCCGAAGGCATCGGTGATGAAAAGCCGGGCCGAACGAACGGCGGACGGATTGGCGATGTACAGGGTAGTGACCTCGTCTGCCGGGTTGGGCAGCAATTGCAGAATTTCGGTTACCGGGGGCGATTCCGCTGCGGCTACCACCCCCACGTACACCTCCCGGCAATGGGTATCCGTGCCGTATTGGTTCGTTACGGTGAGGCACACGCGGTATTTGCGCGGCAGGAGCCGGGCAAATACCGCGTCTTTGACCCAGACTACTTATCCTGCTCTTCCGCTGTAGCCTGGCGCTCCGATAAAGACGTGCGTACTTCTGTGATACGCTCCACTAACAGCTCAAAGATGTCAGCAATTTCCTGATCTGAAAAGTGCGGAAATTTGTGCATTACCCTTTCAATAGCTGCTGTCACGGCTTCTTCACGGCCCTTTTCAATACCTTCGGTGAAGCCCTCCTCCCGGCCTTCTTTGATACCCTTTTCGATACCTTGCTCAATACCCTTTTCGATACCGTTCATCAGGCCCTCTTCACGGCCCTCTTCATGGCCCTGTTGATAGCGCATATCAGTTTTTAAATCATACATTATTGGCATAGCACTTAACTGTTTTATTGTTTCGGGCTGAAAGTTACGGATATTGGATAATATTTCCAACTGTTTACAGTATTTTTGCAAACTTTCCTGATCCTGTATCAGTGTGCGTAACTGTGCGATTATTTTCTGAATAACCTTTTCAGCCTGTTCTCCCCCAAAATCACCCAACACCCCCAAAACAACCTCTCCCGGACGGTCGGAATGAATGAATGCCTCCACGGGTATGGCATTGATGTGGATCAACACAATTTCGGCCCGCACACAACCACCGTCTAAGAAGGTGGGTATATTCCGGCTGCGACCATTGCCAATATAAATAATGAATATCTTTACGGGTTTCCGGAACTCACGATACTCCATCATGGCGTATTCTCCCGACCGATAACCAATTTCTTCCTCATCTTTCAGGTGTACTTCTGCGTGGATGGTACGGATATGGTTACCCGCTTCATCTAATTCGGCCAGCAGGATATCCGGTTTTCGGTACAGGGTTTGGTCTTTAATTTTATCAGTTTTGAAGTCCAGAAATATTCTCTGAACTCGGTTGGATGTGCGAACCTGCCGAGTCTATGCGGCATTTTCGCACATCCTTTTAAGCGCGAAATCTAAAGGTCTCCATCCATCCGTTTGCGGTAGCTAATATGACTCACCGTATCTCGCCTAATACCAAAATCAAGGCGCATTACATCATTTGTTAAGCTATTCTTACTGTTATATTCAATTAGTCCTGTTAAATAAATACTCTCTTTTCCAAACAACTGGCGAAGGTCTTGGACACTAATTTTTCCAACCAAACAACCTTTGTAGTGGTTGCAGACCCGAAGACAAAAAGAATCATTCCTTTGGTAAACAGCCGAAAATGGAAAATCCTCCTCTGATAATATTTTCCAATTTGACTTGATGTCATTCTTTAAGTGTTCCATACATGTTAGTGGTACAGGGTGTAAACGATGCGAGCAGGCATAAAATAGGGGCATCGCCACTAATAGCAATAAAGATGTTAGATGTTTCATATTTTTATGAATTTTTGAGGTTTTGAAAAGATATGATCGGTTTCTATGTATAAAAAGTAGATACCCGGTGCCCATGAAGAAGCATCTATACTATATTTCCGATCTGTCAATGGAGAGTCATATATTATCTTTCCGATCACATTTACTATCCTGACTTTTTGTTTTCCATTTAGTGTCGAAGCAGCTTCGGGATCAATTTTTATATCTAAATGGTGCGTTACCGGATTAGGAGAAAATGTCAGAGTGGCAGCCGCTTTGATTTCGTCTCTGATGGAAGAAGTACAGCCCAAACCACTAATATCAGCAGGAAGCATGGTAGAAGCATTGCAATTGCTTCCTGTATAGATCGGACTGCTTATTGCCATAACATGGTTGCCTCCCGAAACATTGTCTGCATTGAGTTTTCTTCTTATTAGTCCCTCGCCTATTCTAGCATACATAAAATCCTTGTCCTGATTGACATGATTCAACAGATGGCAGTGGCCTAATTCATGTAGTGCTACTGTTTGCAAATCAATCTGAATTGCTCCGATACCAGCAGGGTCAGCGGATTTGTAAAAATTCGTGGAATCATTAAAAATAAGATCGAAAGCACTGTAAAAAGCTTTAATAAAAATCCCTGAAGCGTTATCGCTACATCGAGCGACAAGTTGATTTGTGACCCTTCCGAATACAGCAGAGGTTCCATTCGGCAAATCACCATATTTTACATTGCATATTTTGCCGTTCGTATTTGGGTATCGTCGCCGCGATAGCATTGGCTTTCCGTTACACCGCCTTCTATGATAAGCGGTGATTTTTCGATCCGCTCATCAAGGCTTACTTCAAAAAGTTGAGCACGTACCATGTTGGGGTGAAAAAACACACAAATAAGTGCGAGTGCGATCCATTGAATTATTTTTTTCTCACTACCCGCATCTATGCCAAGGATACCAACAATTCCTGCGGCAATCCTGCCGCCCAATAGTAATTTTAGTAATGGAAAAGCGCAGAGCATAAAGGATGAGAAAATACCCCTAAGGGTGGAAAAGACATGGAAGGCTGCCCCCCCCCACCCATTAACAATTTATTAACAGAATCAAGGCTCTGTGAATCAAACCTTTACGTAATCGAAATTCGTTCTTTCATTGAAAAAAAATTTAAAAAAATTATAAATATCACAAAAGACAGGATGTCCCCTGCGACGTGAACAACGAGGGCTGCATACTACCACAAAGCAGTATCGCCCCGTTTTTTCTTACTAATTTTTTTCTTCCGTTAGACCGCCCATATTAGTGCGGGTGGACAACAGATTCTCAATGAAAAAAGCAAATAAAATAGAAGGATTAATGTGAAAATATAAGGCACAAATATACAAATAAAAAATTCAATATTCCAAATTTTTTTTGTAAAAAAACCGGGTTTTTTACCACACCCAAAAAATAACGCAGGGTGCTATCCGCAAATGAAATAAATAGGTAAATAGAAATAATCGTAGTTTTTAATTTCATTAATTACCTTATTATCAAGGGTTTGTGAGACTGTGGACTGCCGATTATTGACTGTGGACTACTTATATTTAAGCGACACACAAATAACAAAAGCCGCACCCGGAAAATCCCGAATGCGGCTTTTGACTGACTATATTGACAATCAACGGTGTGACTGTTGAACTATACTTTCTCTTCTGTTTCGTCGGCAGTTTCAGCAGCATCAGTTACTTCCGGTGCAGCGGTTTCAGCAGCATCAGTTATTTCCGGTGCAGCAGTTTCAGCAGCATCAGTCACTTCCGGTGCAGCGGTTTCAGCAGCATCAGTCACTTCCGGTGCAGCGGTTTCAGCAGCATCAGTTACTTCCGGTGCAGCGGTTTCAGCAGCGGTTTCTTCCACTACAGCAGTTACTTCTTCGGCAACGGCTTCAACGGGAGCAACTTCCTCAAATGCAACCGTTTCAGCGGCTTCTTCCACGGCAACAGCAGCAGTAGTAGTTGCAACAGCAGCAGCAGGGCCACCGGAACGACGGCTACGACGTGTTTTTTTCTTATCTTCGGTTTTGTCGCCTTTAATGTTGTAGAGTTCGTTGTAATCCACCAATTCAATCATGGCGGTATCAGCGCCATCACCCCGACGGAAGCCGAGTTTGATGATGCGCACGTAACCACCCGGGCGGTCGGCAATTTTTTCGGCAATCGGGCCAAATAATTCTGTGACGGCAGCCTTGTTTTGCAGATAACTGAAGACTATACGACGCGAATGCGTGGTATTTTCCTTCGATTTTGTGAGCAGTGGCTCTACATAACAACGCAAAGCACGTGCTTTTGCGAGGGTTGTTGTAATGCGTTTGTGCTCAATCAAAGAAATAGTCAGATTGGCCAGCAGTGCGCGGCGGTGGGAGGCGGTACGCCCCAGGTTGTTAATTTTATCTCCGTGTCTCATAACGGCGTTGTTACCTTTGTTTAGGTGGCTGCACCGGGGCGGACGAACAATAAAGAGCGTTATAAGTGATGCATTTACACTACTTACTAACTTTCACTTTACCTTTTCGCTCAAACAGTTACAGCACTTTATGAAAAAAATATATAGCGATATCGGAAATTTTTGAATTTACGATATTTTTATTTTACTCGTGTATTTTTATCGGTCAATGAATGAATTGGGTTATGCTGCTTTGTAAAAAATTTATAACAGTATAACCGAATTAATCCATTGGCGCGCCACTTTACTCTTCGTCCAACTTATATTTGGCAATATCCATACCAAATGTCAGACCTTTATCCTGCAACAATTCTTCAATTTCGACGAGCGATTTTTTACCAAAATTGCGGAATTTAAGTAGCTCATGCGTATCGTAGCGCACCATTTCTGCTAAAGAATTGATTTTAGCCGCTTTGAGGCAGTTGTAGGCGCGTACACTGAGATCAAGGTCTTCCAGCGAAGTTTTTAGCAATTTGCGCATGTGCAGGATGTGTTCATCCACCACATTTTCTTCGCGGTTGGTTGGTGTATCGAAAGTAATATTATCGTCCGTGATCAGCATCAGGTGCTGAATCATAATACGACTGGCTTCGCGAATAGCATCTTCCGGGTGGATGGTGCCATCGGTTTTTACATCAATGGTCAGTTTCTCGTAGTCGGTACGTTGGCCCACGCGGGTATTTTCTACGCGGTAGGATACGTTTTTGATGGGCGTATAAATAGCATCTACCGGAATAACACCGATAGCGGCATCTTTGGGCAACCCTTCTTCAGCCGGTTGGTAACCGCGCCCGTGCGTAATGGTTAATTCCAATTCGAGGGTAACAGACGGCTCCATGCGGCACAGCAGGTGCTCCGGGTTCATGATCTTGAACACATTGGTGAATTCTTCGATCATACCTGCCCGAAATTCATCGCGGCCACTGATGGTGAGGTATATTTTTTCCTGCGCTGTATTTTCGTCGGCTAAATATTTGATGCGAACTTGCTTAAGGTTAAGCACAATATCAACAACATCTTCCACGACGCCACGGATGGTGGCAAATTCGTGGTCAACACCGCCGATACGAACCGCGCTGATGGCATAGCCTTCTAAAGAAGACAGCAATACACGGCGAAGCGAGTTACCTACCGTTTGGCCAAAACCTGGCTCCAGCGGTTTGAACTCAAAGGTACCCTCGAAATCCGTGGCTTTTTGAAGCAGGATTTTCTCGGGCTTTTGGAAATTAAGAATACTCATATGGGTGGAACGCTCCGAAATTTGAGTGTGTAATAACGATTTAGAACTTTGGGCGGGAGAGGAAAGGTACAAACTTTTGGTTACAAAAGTTTAATGCCTGACTGAGTATATGCGAAAATGGTTGGCACTCCAGAAGGAACGCCAACCGCTTGCTTTTCAGAATTACTTAGAATATAATTCAACGATTAATTGTTCGTTGATTTTTTCCGGTATCTGGTCGCGCTCAGGATATTTTAGGAAAGTCCCTTGCATTTTATCAGGATTCCATTCCAGCCAGCCAAATTTGCGCACATCGGATGTTTTAGCATTAGCGTGGGTAGTTACGATCTCCAAACCTTTCGATCTTCCGCGAACAGCGATGATATCGCCCGGTTTTACCGAATAGGAAGGGATATTCACCACATTACCATTTACGGTGACGTGACGGTGTCCTACCAGCTGTCGGGCACCACGGCGGGTTGGCGAAATGCCAAGGCGATAGATAGTATTGTCTAACCGCGCCTCCAGCAATTGCAGCAACACTTCACCGGTAACACCGTGACGACGGGTAGCGTCGTGGAAGGTGCGACGGAATTGGCGCTCTAATACACCATAGGTATATTTCGCTTTTTGTTTTTCAGACAATTGCTGGGCGTAATTGGAAGGGGCTTTTTTCTTACGCGTTTGGCCGTGTTGTCCGGGTGGGTACTTACGACGTTCGAAGTATTTATCATACCCGAAAATTGCATCACCGAACGAACGGGCTTTTTTGGTAGTAGGTCCTGTATAACGAGCCATTTACTAAAATGTTGTTAGTTTGTGTTTATACGCGACGGCGTTTTGGTGGGCGGCAACCATTATGCGGCATAGGTGTCACGTCGTTGATCACCGATACTTTGATACCACATTGGTCAATAGCGCGGATAGCCGCTTCACGACCGGAGCCAGGTCCTTTTACAAAAACCTCTGCTGTACGCATACCTGCGTCAAATGCCGTTTTGCCGGCATCATTGGCAGCAACTTGTGCAGCATAAGGGGTGTTTTTCTTGGAACCACGGAATTTTGCTTTACCGGCAGATGCCCAGGAAATTACTTCACCCTGCTTATTGGTGATCGAAATAATGATATTGTTGAAACTGGCGTGAATGAAAACAATGCCTTCCGGCGTCACTTTCACTTTGCGCTTAACTACTTTTTTTGCAGCTTGTTTAGCCATTTTTAATATAGTGCTAAAGAATAATGTTGATTAACGGTCAATAAGGAATTTTTATTCATCATTCATCGTTCAACACGCATCGTTCATTTTTACTTAGTTACTTTTTTCTTTCCTGCTACCGTCTTCCGCTTACCCTTACGAGTACGGGCGTTGGTACGCGTACGCTGACCACGCAGTGGAAGTCCTTTCCGGTGACGTAACCCGCGATAACAGCCAATATCCATCAAACGTTTGATGTTGAGGGTGACTTCCGACTTTAATTGACCCTCGGTCTTCACCTCATCAGCAATGACGCGAGAAATGTCTTTAATATTTTCGTCCGTCCACTTGTCAACTTTAGTGCTTTCATCAACACCTGCGTTACTCAAGATTTTTTTAGCGGTAGTTCGTCCTACACCATATATATAGGTAAGACCAATAACTCCCCTTTTATTGCGGGGCAAATCCACACCAGCGATACGTGCCATATTGTACGTTATTATTTTTTATTTAACTAATTGATAAACAGCAGTTTGCACTGCTCAACCAATCAATTTTAGCCTTGGCGTTGTTTGAATTTAGGGTTTTTTTTGTTGATGACGTATAATTTGCCCTTACGGCGGACAATTTTACAGTCAACAGAGCGCTTTTTGATAGACGGCTTGACTTTCATTGCTTATAATTGTGCTAATGTTATTTGTAACGATAAATGATTCGCCCTCGAGACAGATCATACGGAGACATCTCAATAGAAACTCGGTCGCCCGGAAGAATCTTGATGTAGTGCATCCGCATTTTACCTGAAATAGTAGCTAAAACAATATGGCCATTTTCTAAGCGCACTTTAAAGTTTGCGTTAGAAAGGGCTTCCGCCACCTCGCCATCTTGTTTAATTAAATCCTCTTTAGGCATAAAAACGTGTATTTTAATTTTCGGGGCGCAAATATCTAACTTTTTGGCAAAACTTCCATCAATTCTGAATTATTTTTTATTTCATTCAAAATATACGAGTGATCTGACAAAATATCTGCTTTATTTTTTTGTATTGCAACTGAATGTTCAAAGTGTGCGCTTGGCTTTCGGTCACGGGTATGAATGGTCCAACCATCGTTCATCTGTACTACTTCCTTATGGCCTAAATTGACCATGGGCTCAATAGCAATCACCAAACCTTCCCGCAGCACCATTCCTTTCCCGCGTTTTCCGTAATTGGGCACTTCAGGGTCTTCGTGCAAAGAGCGGCCCAATCCGTGTCCCACCAATTCGCGCACTATTGAATACCGGTGTTTGCGCTCGCAATATTCCTGTACAGCAGATGAAATGTCCTGAACGCGTTTTCCGTGTACTGCCTGCTCAATTCCAATGTACAAGGAGGCGTATGTGGTGCGCAACAGTTCCATCACCTCATCTTCTACTCCGTTTAGTGCAAAGGTAAAGGCGGCATCTCCATAAAAGCCCTCCATTTCCACACCACAATCCACCGAAACAATATCACCTTCTTTAAATTCCCGGTTTGCAGGTATTCCATGCACCACAATGTCGTTGTAAGAAACACATAAGGATGAAGGGAACAAATTTTCCGGATTTCTGCCGTACCCTTTGAATGCCGGGCGGGCTTTATGGTCGCGGATAAACGTTTCTGCACTATCATCTATTTCTTTTCCCGTAATACCGGGGCGCAATATACTTCCCACATGAGCCAGGGTTTTACAAACTAGCAAACAAGATTGACGGATCATTTCGATTTCGTCTTTTGTTTTGTAAAACACCTGTTTTCCTTCTTTGCCTGTACCGAATAAACCCATGCTACGCTGACAGTTTTAAATTTATGAATCCAAATTTTATCTCTCCTCTCTCCTCTCTCTCCTCTCTTAAAATTATTATTGTGGTTGTCCTACCTGTACACCTTGGGTAGAGCGGCCCTGAATCCGTCCAGATTTGATGAGACCATCATATTTGGAAGTGAGCAGGTAACTTTCAATGACTTGCAGGGTATCCAATGCCACACCTACCATGATGAGCATCGTAGTACCACCAAAGAACAGGGCAAATTGCTGGTTGATACCCATTGTTGCAGCAATAGAAGGCAGAATACCAATCAAACCAAGGAAAACAGCACCAGGCAGGGTGATACGCGTCATGATATTATCAATATATTCAGCAGTAGCTTCACCGGGTTTCACACCCGGAATGAAAGCATTGGTACGTTTCAGATATTCAGCGTGATTGGTCGGGTTGATCATCAGTGCCGTATAAACGTAGGTAAATACTACGATCAGGAGGAAAAACACTAAGTTATAACCGAGAGAATAAATATCATTAAACATGTGAATGCGGCCACCTGCGCCATTTGCATCTCCGGCAAGGTACTGATAGGCAGTAGCCGGAAGGAACATAATTGCCTGCGCAAAAATGATCGGCATTACACCCGCTGAATTAACTTTCAACGGCAAATAATCGCGGTTGCCGGATACCGGAACATTCGTTCCTGTGCGTCCCACCATTCGTTTGGCAAACTGAAGCGGAATTTTTCGAACACCCTGAATGATCAAAATGGTAGCCATTACGATAATAAACAGGAAGGCCATTTCAACAAAAAACAACAACAATTTATTATCGCCGAAAAGTTTTTGGAATTCAAATACAAACGCCTGCGGCAACCGTGCAATAATACCAGCCTGAATAATCATAGATACTCCGTTGCCAATACCTTTATCGGTGATTCTTTCACCGAGCCACATACAGAAAACAGTACCGGCGGTAAGAATTATAATATTGGAAAACCAGAATACACCATCAGATATATTGGGCGACACCGCCCCTGGAATGCTGCGAATCAGCGTCAGATAACTGCCGCCCTGCACTAAAGTAAGGGCAACAGTGAGGAAACGAGTGATGCGATTCAGGCGTTGACGGCCACTTTCTCCTTCTTTTGTTTGTAGGCGCTGGAAGTAGGGAACCGCAAAACCCAACAACTGCACAACAATAGAGGCAGTAATATAAGGCATCACACCCAAGGCAAAGATAGCAGCATTATCAAAGGCTCCACCAGTGAAGACATTAATAAGCCCCAACAGGTCATTGGAAGCACGATTAGAGGCGGCTTTATCCAAGGCTGCTGGTATCACACCAGGCAATACCACAAAGGTACCGATGCGATAGATCATCAACAACGCAAGTGTAAAGAGTATGCGTTGGCGGAGCTCCTTGATGCTCCAAATATTTTTGAGAACCGTAATAAATTTCATTACCCGGATGAGTTTTTAAACAAGTTCAACACTACCGCCTGCCGCTTCAATAGCTGCTTTCGCAGTAGCAGAGATGGCGTGTACTTTAATGTCCACTTTAGCAGTGATTTTGCCGTTGGCTAAGACTTTAACGCGGTCGTTGGCAGCCATTACACCAGCTTTAACCAACAAATCTATGGTCAAAGGCATACCATCCACGCGAGTATTGTCAAAAAACTGCGCTGCTTTTTCCAAAGCACTCAGGCTGATAACGGCATACTCGGTGCGATTGATATTTTTAAAGCCACGCTTGGGCAGACGACGCTGCATGGGTGTTTGACCACCCTCAAAATGGCGCTTTTCTTTTGCACCACTGCGGGCTTTATCACCTTTGTGACCACGGGTGGAAGTACCACCGTGACCGGAGCCGGTACCGCGAGCAATGCGCTTTCTTTTTTTAGTCGAGCCAGCGGCCGGACGAAGACTATTGAGTTGCATCGTTGTAAAAATTAAGCAGTTTCCAACTTGACAAGGTGGGCTACTACGCGCACCATACCGTTGATTTGTGGTGTGGCGGTATGCTCCACCGTTTGATTGACCTTATTGAATCCCAAAGCCTTTAGCGTCAATTTTTGGCGCTTAGGTTTGTCAATTGGGCTTCTCAGCAAAGTAATTTTTATTTTGTTCATAAGATACGTCAGTTAATGAGTGATGAAGATTTGAGGATACGAGGATTTGGGAATTTGAATACTCAACAAGTCAAATACTCAACAAATCAACAAATCAGCAAATCAACCTTTGAACAGCTTATCCATAGAAATGCCGCGTTGACGGGCAATTTCTGACGGGCTGCGGAGGCTGGCCAATGCATTGATGGTTGCTTTTACCACGTTGTGCGGATTGGAACCACCCTGCGATTTTGCCAATACATCCTGAACACCGGCTGCTTCCAACACCGCACGCATTGCACCTCCGGCAATAACACCGGTACCATGTGCCGCAGGCTTAATCAATACCTTACCGGCATCAAATTTGCCATACGCTTCGTGTGGAATGGTACCTTTATAGATGGGCACCTTTATGATGTTCTTCTCGGCATCTTTGGTTGCCTTGGATATTGCCTCTGATACCTCACGGGCTTTACCCAAACCATGACCAATGGTGCCTTTACCGTCGCCTACTACCACTACGGCAGCAAAACTGAACGTGCGACCGCCTTTGGTCACTTTCGCCACGCGATTCAGTGCCACGAGCTTTTCCTTGAGGCCCGATTCATCTGATCCGCGAGCGGAATCTCTGTCTCTTTCTTGCTTTGCCATTTCTTTAATTGAAATGTTGAAGTAAAATTTTGAGTTAATCTATTTTTTGAAGCCTTATATGGTTAAAAATCTTTCGATTTTATGCCAACAAATCTTTTATTTTCCTTTTCTTAGAATTTCAATCCACCTTCTCTGGCACCGTCAGCCAGTGCTTTCACGCGACCGTGGTACAAATAGCCGCTACGATCAAAAACGATGGTGGTGACACCTGCTGCCAAAGCGCGTTCTGCCAATAACTTTCCGGTAGCAGCAGATTTTTCAGATTTAGTACCTGCAATATCTGCTGAACTGGCAGCTGCGAGCGTATGTCCTTTGATGTCATCAACCAACTGGCAATAAATTCCTTTATTGGAGCGGAAGACACTGAGGCGCGGGCGCTCGGTGGTTCCGTTGATTTTTCTGCGCACCCGCAATTTAATGCGCTGCCGACTTTCTTTTTTTGTGCGTTGCATGGATTTTATTTTTGTTCCACCCCGATTTCCGACCGGAGCAGCATAAATTAATTGCTGAATTTAAAAAGGTGTATTTGCATTAGTAGAATTACGAAACACTAAAATACCATAACACCAAAACACCAAATACTTTATTTTTTACCGCCAGCAGTTTTACCTGCTTTGCGACGTAGGATTTCACCTTTGAACATAATACCCTTTCCTTTGTATGGTTCGGGTTTACGGAAGGCTCGAATTTTGGCGCATACCTGACCTAACAGTTCTTTGTCAATGCCTTCTAAGCGAATCAGCGGCGGAGAACCTTTCTCCATAGCAGTCGTCACTTTGATTTCACTTGGAACATAGAAAATGATCGGGTGAGAGTAACCGATGGTGAATGTCACCATATTACCCTGATTTTCAACACGGTAACCTACACCAACGATTTCCATTTCGCGGGTATAACCAATGGTGACCCCTACAACCATGTTGTTGATGAGTGCACGATACAGACCATGCAGCGCTTTATGGCGCTTCTGTTCGGTTGGGCGTGCCACCACAATATTGCCCCCTTCAAGAGCAACGGTGATGTCGGGGTCAATTTTTTGATTGAGCGTGCCTTTTGGCCCCTTCACAGTGACCGTATTGTCGGAAGATACCGCAAATTCTACTTTTGCGGGCATTTCAATCGGCAACTTACCTATACGAGACATAACTAAATGGATGCGTTATGAAAAATGAATGTTTATTGTGGTGGTTATTAGCAGATGTAGCACATCAGCTCGCCGCCAACATTGAGTTCACGGGCCTTTTTGTCGGTCATTACACCGCGGCTGGTCGAAACGATCATCGTTCCGAGTCCGTTGATGACGCGTGGAATGCTGTCACTGCCTGCAAATTTACGCAGACCGGGGCGGCTTACACGCACCAACTCACGGATAACCGGTTGTTTGGTGGCCAGGTCGTATTTCAAAGCAATCCGAATAATGCCCTGCTTGTTTTCGGCAGTTTTTTCTTCGAATTGGTATTTTAAGATGTAACCCTGATCGTACAAAATTTCGGTTATGGCCTTCTTGAGGCGAGATGCCGGAATTTCTACGATACGATGACCCGCGAGCTGTGCATTGCGGATACGGGTCAAAAAGTCTGCTATCGGGTCGGTTACTTGCATTTTATCGAACTATTGATAATTGCTAATGAATTGAGTGATATTAATTGTTGATTGCTATTGATAAGACAATAAACAATTAACAATCAGATAGTTACCAGGAGGCTTTTGTGATTCCCGGAATTTTACCGTCAAGGGCCATCTGGCGGAATTTTATGCGGCAAATAGCAAATTTGCGCATATAACCCTTTGGACGTCCGGTGAGCAGGCAACGGTTGTGTAAGCGGATGGGGTTGGAGTTAAGCGGCAACTTATCGAGTGCCTCGTAGTCGCCTTTTGCTTTGAGTTCCTTACGAACAGCAGCATATTTTGCCACTAACCGTTCGCGTTTGATACCGCGTGCAATGACTGATTTCTTAGCCATATTATTCTTGAGTGATGATGCGTTTGATGAAAGGTAGTCCAATTTCTTTCAGCAGAGCGAATGCTTCAGCATCAGTATTGGCGGAAGTAACAAAAGAAATATCCATACCCATGATTTTGCTTACCTTATCAATGTCAATCTCCGGGAAGATGATTTGTTCGGTAATACCAACCGTATAGTTGCCGGATCCATCGAACGACTTATCATTCAGCCCGCGAAAATCGCGTACACGCGGCATGGCGATGGTAATAAAGCGATCAAGGAATTCATACATACGATCACCACGCAGGGTAACACGTACACCAATAGGCATTCCTTCACGGAGTTTAAAATTAGAAACCGAAGTCTTGGCCTTTGTTGACACTGCTTTTTGTCCAGCAATGATAGACAGTTCCTGTGCGGCTGTGTCAATCATTTTCTTATCGCCAGTGGCGGCGCCGATACCTTGATTGATACAGATTTTCTTTAGACGAGGAACCTGCATGACAGAGGTATAGTTGAACTGCTTCATCAAAGCTGGTGCAACATCCTGCTGATATTTTGTTTTGAGACGCGGTATGTAACTCATTGTTATATCGTTTTACCGGATTTTTTTGCGTAACGAACACTTTTTCCATTTTCAACGCGGCGGCCAATCCGAGTGGCATTACCGGTTGTGGGATCAGCGATGGCAAGATTGGAAATATGCATGGGAGCTTCCATTTCTTTGATACCGCCTTGCTCATTTTGGGTTCCTTTCACGTGCTTTTTCACCATATTCACTCCTTCAACGGTAGCACGCATCTTATCGGTGAATACCTCAATAACCCGGCCTGTTTTGCCTTTGTTATCGCCTGATATTACAACAACCTGATCATCCCTGTGGATGTGCATTTTTGGAGCGAAACGCTTGGTTGTGCTTTTGCTTTTAGACATGATTTTTAAAATATTGGTTAATTAATTAACTAATTTTATCCATTAACTAATCAACTAATTAACTAATTAAAGTACTTCGGGTGCGAGCGAAATGATACGCATATAATCTTTATCGCGCAGTTCGCGGGCAACAGGGCCGAAAATACGGGTACCACGCGGCTCATCGGAGGCATTAAGTAACACCACGGCGTTGTCATCGAAGCGAATATAGGAACCGTCTTTACGGCGAATTTCCTTTCTGGTGCGTACGATTACGGCCTTGGATACGATGCCTTTTTTAATGCCACCGCCCGGAGAAGCGTCTTTTACGGTTACGACAATTTTGTCGCCCACGCCGGCATAACGCTGGCGGGTACTGCCCAACACCCGGATGCAGAGCACTTCTTTTGCGCCGGAATTATCGGCTACATTTAAACGGGATTCTTGCTGAATCATGTTTTTTAAATATTATTTTGCACGTTCAACGATTTCCACCACGCGCCAGCGCTTGTTTTTGCTGAGTGGGCGGGTTTCCATGATCCGCACCACGTCGCCGGGGTTGCAGGAATTTTCTTCGTCATGGGCGAAGAATTTGTTGGAGCGCTTCACGAACTTCCCGTAAAGGGGGTGCATAAGGCGGCGCTCAACTTTTACCGAAATAGTTTTGTCCATTTTACTGGAAACTACCACTCCGGTTTTTTGCTTGCGAAGATTTCTGTCTAAAGACTCCATTGCAGCGTATCTGTTATTAATTGTGTCAGTATTTGACTTTTCTGTGATTTATCTTTGACGGCGACGACGTGCACGAAGTTTGGAACGCATTTCCAATTCCTCCGGTGACATGGTTACCATTTCGCGACTACGGGTTTCTGTGTGTGCACGCGCAACCTCGCGGCGCATTTCACGGATTTCCACAGGGTTTGCGATGCCTCTTGAAGCGTGGTCAAATTTCATTTGAATCAGTTGACTTTCTAAACTGGCTAATTCGGTGCCCAGTTCAGCATCACTCATTGCTTTGAAATCGATAGTATCTTTAGCCATGATATTATTAAAATTTGAACTGTTTATCCCTCGAAATCGTGGCGAGTAACCGCCTTGCAGAGGACTGGAAGTTTTTGAGCAGCTAAACGAAGTGATTCGTAAGCTAATTCCTGTGTCACGCCTTCTATTTCGAAGAGTACACGACCGGGTTGTACTTCACATACATAATGGTCAACCGCACCTTTACCTTTACCCATACGAACCTCTGCAGGTTTGGAAGTAAGGGGTTTATCCGGGAATACCCGAATCCACACTTTACCTTCACGCTTCATGTGACGAGTGAGCGCTATACGAGCTGATTCTATCTGACGGCTGGTCAGGCGGCTGAATTCCAAAGATTTAAGCCCGAAAGAGCCAAAAGAAATGGAACTGCCTTTGTGTGCCAAGCCGCGATTGCGACCTTTATGCTGTTTGCGATATTTCTGACGTTTGGGCTGAAGCATCGTAGGATGTATTTAAGAGCCTGACAATCAATTTGTTACGTTATTCCCGCAACTCTCGTGTCAAAAAAGGGCTGCAAAGGTCGGCATTTGCGACGAACTAACCAATAGGAAGTTGTGCTTTTGCCGTATTTTTTTGTTATTAATTTGATAATGATACAAGCACAACGGAGTGCGCTCCTACCCTACCTGATTTTATCGGCGTCCGCCGCCGCCGCCGCCGCCGCCGCGATTTCCACCGCCACCGGCACCGCCGCCGCGATTTCCACCGCCGCCAGCACCGCCGCCGCGATTTCCACCACCGCCAGCACCGCCGCGATTGCGATCTCCGCCACGGTCACCGCCGCCGCCTTCACCGCCACCTTCACCGCGATTGCGATCTCCGCCGCGACCACCGCCGCCGCGTCCACCGCGATCTCCGCCGCCATCACGACGGTCTCCGCCGCGATTGCGATCTCCACCACGGTCTCCACCACGGTCTCCACCGCGTTCGTTGCCGCGCTCAGAGCCAGTGCCTTCTGCTGCTGCAAAAGGAGTTAGTTCGCGTTTTTGAAGTACTTCACCTTTGAAAAGCCATACCTTGATGCCAATTTTGCCATACACTGTTTGGGCTTCTACCCAGGCATAATCAATATCTGCACGGAAGGTATGTAAGGGTGTACGTCCTTCTTTTACTTCTTCTGAACGGGCAATCTCTGCACCACCTAAACGACCACTACAGCGGACTTTGATGCCTTCTGCTCCTGCACGCATGGTACCCTGAATGGCACCTTTTACGGCACGGCGGAAGTTGATACGTGCTTCGATTTGCTTGGCAATCTGCTCGCCTACAATATTGGCATCGAGTTCGGGTTTACGAATTTCGAATATATTGATCTGCACATCTTTGCCGGTGAGCATTTTGAGCTCTTCCTTGATCAGGTCCACTTCCTTACCGCCTTTCCCGATAATGACACCGGGGCGGCTGGTGTGTATAGTGACGGTAACCCGTTTGAGGGTACGTTCGATGACAATACGGGAAATGCCGTTTTGCATCGGTTTGTTGCGTTCGCGAGGATCGGCGACTGCCGTTTTCGGGCGACGTGCACGCAGGTACATACGAATTTTTTCGTCTTCTACCACTTTCAGACCGTAGTCTTTATCGGCGTACCAGTTGGAGTCCCAACCACGAATAATGCCTAAGCGATTACCAATCGGATTTGCTTTCTGACCCATTTATTTTGATATAAGATTTTCCAAAAATTATTCGTTTTCAAGGGGTTCGCGATTTGCCACGACGATAGTGACGTGGTTGCGACGCTTGCGTACCCGATAAGCGCGGCCCTGTGGTGCAGGAAGAAAACGGTAGATAATACCACCCTGATCTACATACGCCGTTTTGATGAACAAATCGAATTGATCGGCAGCACCGTCCATTTCTGATTTTTGCTCCCAGTTATTCACGGCTGAAAGTACGAGTTTTTCGAGCCAAACAGCCGCCTCTTTATTGGTATACCTAAGGAGACCTAAGGCTTCCACTACTTTGCGACCGCGAATATTGTCAACGACGAGGCGCATTTTGCGCGCCGACATTGGGCAATTGTTTAATTTTGCTACAGCTTCCATTATATTAATGTGCTAATGTGCTAAATTTATTTTTTGTTACCAGCGTGACCACGGAAGTTGCGGGTAGGAGAAAACTCACCCAACTTGTGTCCAACCATATTTTCGGTCACGAATACCGGGATAAAAGTCTTACCATTATGAACCGCAATGGTTTCTCCCACCATATTGGGGATAATCATCGAAGAACGACTCCAGGTTTTAATCACCTGCTTACGAGTGCTGCTTTTGGCCTTTTCAAGTTTTTCCAACAACGAGTGATGGATATAGGGGCCTTTTTTAAGTGAACGTGGCATATTGAATAGGGTGATTACTTTTTATTACCTGTTTTTCTCCGGTTGAGGATCAAACTATTGGATGCTTTGGTACGGCTGCGGGTCTTTTGGCCTTTCGCTTTGATACCATTGCGGCTGCGCGGATGACCACCGGAAGCGCGGCCCTCACCACCACCCATCGGGTGATCCACCGGATTCATGGCTACCGGACGGTTGCGCGGGCGGAAACCTTTCCAACGCATACGACCTGCTTTGCCCAGAATTTCGAGGTTGTGATCACCATTACCCACTATGCCAATAGTGACGCGGCAAGTAACTAAGATACGGCGTACTTCGCTGGATGGCATTTTCAACACGGCATAGCGATCTTCACGGCCCATCATCTGAGCGGCTGTACCGGCACTGCGCACCAAGACGCCTCCCTGACCGGGGTGCATTTCAATGTTGTGAATAAATACCCCCAATGGCACTTCTGACAGATACATACAGTTGCCGGTTTCGGGTGCAACCCCTTTGCCAGACTGTACGGTTTGGCCGGGTTTCATGCCTTTTGCCGCAATAATGTAGGTCTTTACGCCATCTTCATATTTGATGAGGGCGATGTTGGCACTGCGATTCGGATCATATTGTATAGATTCGATCGTTGCAACACCTGCTTTATCGCGTTTGAAGTCAATAACACGATAACGTTGTTTGTGACCACCGCCACGAAAACGCACCGTAGTACGACCAGCGCTATTGCGCCCACCGGTGCTGCTGGATGGTGCCAGCAAGGACCTTTCCGGTTTTGCGCCCTTTGTCAACTCATCCTTTTTGATTGCGACGCGAAAGCGCAAACTGGGGGTGAGTGGGTTGAATTTTTTAACTGCCACTTTGTTTATTCAGTTAAGTTTATTCTTCGTTTGAGTTACCGCCAAGTAGATCAATGGTCTCCCCTGGTGTCAGGGTTACCATCGCTTTCTTGTACGACGATTTTGTTCCGCGCACAACTGCTGTTTTAGAGCTGCGCGATTTTGCTTTGCCCGGCATCACTGCCGTACGCACGCGGTCAACTGTCACATTGAACATTGCTTCAACCGCTGCTTTGATCTCGATCTTATTCGAGTCTTTATTTACCACAAAAACGTAAGTGCCGCTTTTGTCGGTCAATTTCGTTGATTTTTCCGTGATAACCGGACGAATGAGAATTTGCTTAGCCATAGTATTCTATAAATGTGCTAATTTGATAATTTGCTAATGTGCTAATTATGAACACATTTATTGGCAATTTTCAACGATTTGTTCAATAGCGCTTTCTGTGATGACCAATACACCTGCCTGAACGATCCGATAGGTACTCAAGTCTTTTGCAGGTGCGATCTCTGCTTTTTCCAGATTGCGGCAAGAGAGATAAAGGGTTTTATCATAACCTGGCAATACAGTAAGGGGCCTTTTAGCATCTGCCTGTAATGCGCGCAAAATTTGATGAAACGCCTGTGTTTTTGGCGCATCGAAGGAGAAATCTTCCACTACAATGATGCTGCCTGTTCTTGCTTTTGAGCTCAATGCACTGCGGCGGGCAAGGCGACGTACTTTGGCGTTTACCTGTATGTCGTAATTGCGCGGACGCGGACCAAAAACGCGAGCACCGCCCCGGAAAACCGGACTATTGATGTCGCCCTTACGGGAGCCACCGGTACCTTTTTGTTTGTGGAGTTTGCGGGTAGAACCGCTAATCTCCCAACGCTCTTTGGATTTGTGTGTACCCTGACGCTGTGCGTTGTGGTAACGCTTTACATCGAGCCATACACTGTGCTCATGAGGTTCGATTCCAAATACACTATCCGGTAATTCTACCGAACGGCCTGTGGATTCGCCTTTGATGTTGACTACTTCGAGTTGCATAATATTTAGGTTGCCGTTTGCCGGTTAAAAAATGGCCGGGCATCGAAAAAAGAAATTATTTTTCGAGCACAACGAAAGCGCCTTTGTGACCTGGCACAGCGCCTTTTATTAAGATCAAATTTTGATCTGCAAAAATTTTGAGTACTTTAAGGCGGCGAACTTTTATCGCAACATTGCCGGTCTGACCCGCCATCCGCATTCCTTTCATTACTTTAGCAGCAAAGGAGGAGTTACCCAGCGAACCGGGTGCACGCAGACGATTGTGCTGGCCGTGTGTTTGTTCCATGACACCGCTAAAGCCGTGACGTTTTACAACACCCTGAAAACCTTTACCCTTGGAGGTACCGCTCACAGAAACTGCATCGCCTTCGGCAAATACATCTGTAATAGTGACCACATCACCTAAATCTTTTTTAAGATCGGAATCACGAAACTCCAAGATCTGCGATTTAGGGGCTGTACTGGCCTTTTCAAAGTGGCCGATCAGCGCGTTTGGGGTGTTTTTTACTTTGCGCTCACCATAGGCTAACTGGAGGGCTTTATAGCCATCCTTTTCCTGGGTGAGGACTTGCGTTACTACGCAGGGGCCAGCCTCAATAATAGTACAAGCAACGTTTCTACCGTTGTTGTCATAGATGCTGGTCATCCCGATTTTTTTACCAATCAATCCGTTCACGGCGATAGATTAGATTTTAGAAGTTGAACGATTTTTTTTCGATTGCGGCAGACAGGCGAATAGCGAGTCTCCGGCGAACCGGAACCGCTTTCGACTGTGACAGTTATTTTGGCAAACAAAACACTTTGAACACAACCGGAAACCGCAGACTTGTTTTTTTCAGTGAGTGATGGTGCGTGGGGCGCTTATTCTATACTTGAATATTTGAGTATTCGAGTATTTGAAGTATTCGAATATTTAAATATTCGAACACTACCCTGCTCAATCATTTTTTTATGTGAGCTTGACCTGAATGTCAACACCGCTCGGAAGTTCCAACTTGGAGAGCGCGTCCACCGTTTTTTGGGTGGGCGTGATGATTTCAATCAAGCGTTTGTGCGTGCGCAGTTGAAACTGTTCCCGAGACTTCTTGTTCACGTGTGGCGAGCGCAACACGGTAAAGATTTCTTTTTCCGTTGGCAGCGGAATCGGGCCGGTTACAACAGCACCACTCGCACGAACGGTCTTAACGATTTTCTCCGTGGACTTATCCACTAGATTATAATCGTAAGAGCGAAGTTTAATGCGAATTTTCTGATTCATTACCTTAATTAATGGAAGGTTGGAATTTTTCCCAATCCTCTGTTTTAATACGATTTTGAAGTAAACCAAATATTATTTTTTGGCCTGTTTTTCAAAAGCGAGCGCAAAGGTACGCATAGCCAAATGAAACTGCCAAGCTTTTTTAGTTTTTTTTTCAAAAAAATTTGATGGGAAGTATTTTGGACAGAAAAATTTATGGAAAAAATATTTTAATGATTTGATTATCAATAAATTATTGTATTTTTATTTAGTTCCTTAAAATTATCTTTATGGCCGCAAAAAGGAAGCCTTCGCCTGTTTTGTTTTTCAAGACGGCCCTTTCCCGCTAAGAGATATTATCGCAAAGGCTCGGAGCGGTGACGGAGCAACAGACACCGAGCAGTGACGGAGTAACAAGAACTGTACAGCTCCCTGCGGAGCGATAGATTCTACCCCCCGCTATTAAGGTGTCACCTGCGATGCAGGTACATCTCTTCTCTTGCTGCGTCGAGGATGACACTTCCCCGCCTATTTCTGACACCCGTAAAAGGTGTCACCTGCGATGCAGGTTACATCTCTTCTCTTGTTGCGTCGAGGATGACACTTCCCCGCCTACTTCTGACACCCGTAAGTAGCATCCCAACGCTAATCTTCTATTGCTAAATTCCAATTCTCGGGTTGTTCGGACTCTTTATCTGCATGAAATGCTACAAAAAATGCCCGCCCTCCAAATAATTCCCAAACAAGCTCCCGAACTAAGGTTGTCGGTTGCTGCGAAATCAACGCCGAATAGGAACTCCATGGATAGTGCAGAAAATCTTCCAAAACACTATGCTTGCGCGGGTTATGGTGAATGTAGTACACCAACCATTGACGATAGTTCTCATCGTCCACTGCAATCCGTTTGAATGGCCGATAAAAAAGGTTGCCGCTGCGTTGGTAACGCTGATTAAAATAAAGGGCATACGCCGTGAACATCCGGGTAAACTGCCGCTCCACTACCGCATGATAGTCGCGTTCTTCTTCTTCTTGGGTCAATATTTTCTTTTGCGGTGCTGTCCGCTGAAGTTCCGGCGTTTGGACGGTCAATGCCACCAGTACAGCGGCCGACTTGACGCAAACCATGAGGTGAAAATGATTGGGCATCAAGCAGTAAGCATAAGTATCCACATAGGGCGCGACAAAACGCTTATACTGTTTTAGGAAAAACGACCGATCAGCATCATCCCGAAACAGCAGCTCGCTATTGTTGGTGCGGTTGTAAATGTGATAGTAACAGCCAGGTCGCAACTTGGCAAGGTTATCAGCCTTTGATTTGGATGGATTTGACATGGTATGCTGTTTGATGGTTGATTCGCTTGAAGTGTTATCGTTTGCGGCGGTGTTTGCGGAGGTGTCATCGCGAAGGCACGAAGCGGTGACATCTCCGCAAACACCGCCGCAAACGAAGCGGGGACATCTCCGCAAACATCGACGCAAATGAAGCGGGGACATCTCCGCAAACACGATGCGGTGACATCTCCGCGAACACGATGCGGGGGCACCGCCGCAAACACGATGCGGGGACACCGCCGCAAACACGATGCGGGGGCACCGCCGCAAACACGAAGCGGTGACACCGCCGCAAACACGAAGCGGGGGCACCGCCGCAAACACGATGCGGGGACACCGCCGCAAACACGATGCGGTGACACCGCCGCAAACACGATGCGGTGACACCGCCGCAAACACGATGCGGGGGCACCGCCGCAAACACGATGCGGTGACACCGCCGCAAACACGATGCGGGGACACCGCCGCAAACACGAAGCGGGGGCACCGCCGCAAACACGATGCGGTGACACCGCCGCAAACACGATGCGGGGGCACCGCCGCAAACACGATGCGGTGACACCGCCGCAAACACGATGCGGTGACACCGCCGCAAACA
>Ga0209181_10001682_pt1:2500-37983 | contig 37983 bp, 25 predicted proteins | sample MAT05_FD_187208 | JGI IMG/M metagenome (GOLD analysis project Ga0209181, IMG submission 187208) | Freshwater microbial communities from Lake Fryxell liftoff mats and glacier meltwater in Antarctica - MAT-05 (SPAdes) (version 2) | ecosystem: Environmental > Aquatic > Freshwater > Ice... | reverse complement strand
CCCGCGATGCCGCCCCAGGCCTTCATGAAGTTGCCGCTCGCCTGCTCCTTCATGTCCGGTGGTGCGGGTGAATGATCGGTGGCCACGAAGTCGAGCGTGCCATCCTTCAGTGCTTCCCAGAGCAGTTCGTTGTTCGCACGCTCACGGATCGGCGGCGCGCACTTGAATTCCGTGGCGCCATCGGGGATCTCCTCCGCGCAGAAAACGAGGTAGTGCGGACAAGTCTCGGCGGTGATACGTACGCCCCGCCTCTTTGCATCGCGGATCATCGGCAGCGCATCGCTGGAGGAGACGTGTACGATGTGCACATGCACGCCGAACTCCTCGCTGAGGCGGATCATGAGTTTGATCGCGTCGGTTTCCCAGTATGGAGGTCGGCTGGCCAGGTAGGCTTGGTAGGATCTAGCGGCGCTGCTTGAGTTGTCAGTTGCGAGTTGTTGGTTGTCAGGCTGGATGGTAGCTCCTTGGTGACCACCCTGCTTGGTCGGCAGCGCGACAACTGAGAACTGAGAACTGACAACTGGACCTTCCAACTCGCAATGCACAAGCAAGGTGGCGTTATGCTTTTTCAACACGGGCATCGCCCTCCGCAGATCCGCTTCTGTCACGTTCGGGAACTCGTCGATGCCCGAGTGCGTGAGGAAGGCCTTGATGCCGAAGACGCCGTTCTTTAGTAGCTCATCCAACTCGTCAATGTTGCTCGGGATCACACCACCGTAGAAACCAACGTTGACGTGCAGCTTGCCTTTCGCTGCTTCAAGCTTCAGGTTGAACGCGGCCACGGTAGTCGTGACCGGGCTCGCGTTCAGCGGCATCTCGATCATCGTGGTGATGCCACCGGCGGCAGCGGCTTTGGTCGCGGTCTCGAAGCCTTCCCACTCCGTGCGGCCCGGCTCGTTGATGTGAACGTGCGCGTCGATCACACCGGGCATGATCACCTTGTCGCCAAAGCTTTCAAAGGGCATGCCTTCGGGTTGCACTCTGCCGGAAAGCACGTCCTTGATCTTGTCATCGGCAAGTATGAGCGTGGCTTCGATCACACCGGTTGGGGTGATCACTCTTGTGCTATGTAGGGCGCTGGTGGTCATTCGGTGGGGCGGGAAATTTCCCGCCCTTACATCAATGGGTCTTGGCGCCCTGCAGTATCCAGCGTTTCAGGATGGTGCGCTCCTCCTCGGTCATGCCCGTCTTGTTGCCTTGTGGCATGGTGTGCGTGCGCACGGCACGGGTCATGATCTTGTCGGCCATGGCCTGTATCTGTTCGGGGGTATCGTACATCACGCCGTTAGGTGCTGTGGTCCACTGGTCGTCTGTCGGGTTGGCACTGTGGCATTGTACGCAGCGGGCTTGGATCACTGCGTTGGCTTCCTCAAAACTAACGGGTATCGCGGCATCCAAGGTGTCCTCGAAGGCGGGTGAGATCGCCATGCTCAGGATCACCAACGCCAGCACGCTGATCACCAGCACCCACGTCTGTTTGATGCCGCGGTCGAGCAGGTTCCAGTAGTGCTTGATCCCCATGCTCGCCACCACGATCACCATCAGGATCAACCAATTCCCGCTATGCCCGAAGGTGCTGGGGAAATGGTTGCTGATCATGAGGAAGACCACTGGCAACGTGAGGTAATTGTTGTGCAGACTGCGCTGTCCGGCCTTCTTCCCAAGCGTTTCGTCCAGCGGTTGACCGGTCTTTGCGGCACGCACCAAGGCCTTCTGGCTGGGGATGATGGTGAAGAACACGTTGCCCACCATGATCGTACCGAGCACCGCTCCCACATGGATGAACGCCGCACGGCCGCTGAGCAGGTGCGTGAGGGCGTAGGTCATCGCGCCGAGGATCAGGATGCCGACCAAGGCGAACAGTCCCTGGCGCAGGATCAACCTCGACGAGCACATGCGGTCGTAGATCCAATATCCCAATACCATCGATCCAATGCCGATCGCGATCGCCGTGGGTGTAGCAATGTCCGCGACCGTCGGATCGATCATGAACGACCGCGCATCGGCGTAGTACACAATGAAGAGCAACGCGAAACCACTGAGCCAGGTGAAGTAGGCTTCGTACTTGAACCAGTGCAGGTGCGCGGGGATCACCTTCGGAGCCACCTTGTACTTCTCCACGTAATAGAAGCCGCCGCCGTGGATCGCCCAGAGGTTGCCGGCGAGCTCGTCGCGCAAGCCTTCGGTGCGGTTCAGGTTGTTCTCCAGGAAAATGAAATAGAACGATGCGCCGATCCACATGATCCCAGCGATGACGTGCGTCCAGCGCACTGCGAGGTTGATCCATTCCATGGCGTAGCCATACATGGGCGTACCTACGATGGCGATATAAGCGAGGTAACCGGAACCGATGAGCAACAGGAAGAACTTAGCGGCTTGACGCGTGGCGATGGCTGTGGAGCGGGCATCCTCCAGATCGAACGTTGTGGCGGCGGAAAGCCCCTCGTTGGTGAGTTGCTCCTTCAACCGGCCCACAAGAGCGCGGAACCAGAGGAACAGAAAGAACAATACCCCGCACGTCGTCAATACGAAGGGCAACATCGGCTGGGCGTTCAGCTTGGAAAGAAAGGTCGGATCGGTCGGCACGCGTGACGAAGATGGGCTATTCCTTTCCTTCGTGGAATGGGGCGCAGGGTGCGCTCTTTGAACAACGGGACCGTGAACAACCAACGAGAATTCTGGCTTGAGGTGCAGAAACGGGTACAACACCGCGATCTGCTTGGGGTGCTGTGCGTAGTGGAAAGCGTTGGAAGCAGCCCGGGCCGAGCGGGTTTCAAGATGTGCGTAATCCACGGTAGCGGCATGTTCGGTTCCATCGGCGGCGGTAGTATGGAGCACAAACTCGTGGAGCTGACGCGGACATTTTTGGCCGACCAGGCGGCAGGACCCCTTCGTGCTCCAGGAGAACCTGGGGAGGTTGATCAAATACAGGGAACCGCAGGGTACTCATTCCGCCTTCGCGAAGACGCTACGGCGGACGAGGCGAAAGACCCGGCGGAGGTGATCGGGCTTTTCGACCGAAGCGGAAGTTTTCCGTTGCTGAAGCGGCAGATCCACCAAGCGGATATCGGCAAGGACCGTTCAGGAATGATCTGTTCGGGCGAGCAAACGGTAGCGTTCTTCTTCCTCCATGGCGAGGAGCATATCCAATTGGTAGCGGACCTCATCGCCGCGCTGGACGAGCCTTCCAAACCGCGCGAAATGGAGTTGAGTTCGAGTGGAATTCGTATCGTTCCCGCTGGTGAACGTCCTGCATTCGGCGAGTTGGAATGGAGCTATTACGAAGCCCTGCGCGCACAACCTCGCATCGCCATCATTGGTGCCGGTCATGTCTCATTGGCCCTATCGCGGCTCATGGACCAGCTCGGTTTCCTCGTGGAGATCTACGATGACCGTCAAGGGTTGAACACATGGCAGGCGAACACCTTCGCGCAGCAACGCAGGCATGTTGACTATGCGCACATTTCCGAACACTTGCCGGAGGATCCCGAACTCTATGTGGTGCTCGCCTCCTTCGGCTTCCGTACGGACGATGTGGTCCTACGCCAGTTGATCCGCAACCGCTATAAGTACCTCGGCATGTTGGGCAGTGCAGAGAAGGTGCGCGTGATGTTCGAGGCGATGCGGAAGGACGGATTCACGGAAGCAGAGATCGCGCGGGTACGTACACCGATCGGGATCGCGATCCACAGCCGCACACCGGAGGAGATCGCGGTGAGCATTGCGGCGGAGATCATTGGGGTGAAGAACGCCAAAGGCTCACCTTAGCATCTTGGTTCCGGGTCAAGAACCGCTACATTCGATCATCAACCCTTGGACCATGACATTCGCCCGTTCGATCCCTCTCGTGTTCTGTGCCGTGATCCATTCGATCATGATGTCTGGCCAAACTGGGGAAAGTGCCGATCGGCCAAGCCCTTTGGAAGTGATCGGCATGTGGGAACAAACCGTTCTCACGCACAGCTCAGTGGCATACCGTGCAACCATTCGAACGAAGTTCTCGAACTTACCGGATACCTTCAGCTTCACGGAGAAGGTGCTGTTGGAACGCATACCGCAAGACACGCTCTTCGGCGGAAGGATCCTCTTCACAACGGAAGATTCCGCCTTCGCCGCCTATGATCTGAACTACTGCTATACCTGCGATATGGCCTCGGATAGTTGTGACCGGTACGATCCGAAGAAGGGGGAGAACTGGCCCATAGAGTCCGACCTGAGGACCATGATACTCTGGCGCGCGTTCTTGAAGCCGAGCAGGTTGCAAGGCCTGCCGGAGATGGGTGTCAAATTTGAACTGTTACCCGACACGATCGTCAACGCCACTTCGTGCTGGCACGTCCGATCACTATTTCCGAACAAGCATCAGGTCACCAATGATATTCGGGATGCGTACTATTCCAAAGAAAGCCATGTGCCTTTGCTCGAGATAAGAAGTGTGCTTGTGGAAGGCGACGTGCAGTACAGCCATCTCCTCATTCATGAATTCAGTTTCGATACGGGTGAAGCGTCGGGATTTGACATCAACAAGATCATGCCCCATGCAGTTCTGACAGACTACGTGGATCAAGAAAGGGAGGCTATTCTACCAGTGGGCAACAAGGCACCAACGCTGATCGGAAATATCTATGGATCCTCAGAAGGTGTGGACTCCATCCCTTACGCGGGCCATGTGACCTTGGTCGATTTCTGGTACATGCAGTGCCCTCCATGCCGGTCATCGGTCCCGGTGCTGGATTCGCTCTACGGGGTATACAAGGATCGCGGTGTCCAGTTCGTCGGCGTGAACTACTGGGACAAGAAGGCAGATAACCTCGATCAATTGCCCGCCTTCCTGGAGAAACGTCCTATCCACTATCCGATCCTGTTCGTTGAGGAAGGTTTTGAAGAGTCGTTCAGTGTGCAAGCACATCCCGCATTCTTCATCATCGATAAGGATGGGACCGTAGCTGCGAATTACGAGGGCTACGGCGAAGGCATGAACAAGACTTGGGCGGAAAAGCTTGATGAATTACTGAAGTGATCGATCGAAACGGGAGGAGAGCCGGTCTGGACTGGCTAACCCGCCATGTGAGTGGACAGTGGGAGTCTCGTTTCGAAGATGATCGGGGGACATGATCACCATCGATCCAGAGCATCACCGAGCTTTTGTTGCGGATCAAGGCCGGGATGCCAGCCTGTAATACCATCACCCAAAAGACAAAAGCCCCGATCGCTCGGGGCCTTTGCATAGGACCTAAGACAGTCCCGCAACCTTCAGTTCTTAGACGTCCAACTTAGCGTACACCGCGTTCTTCTCGATAAACTCACGACGCGGTGGCACCTCATCGCCCATGAGCATGCTAAAGATGCGATCGGCCTCGGCGCTGTTCTCAATAGTGACCTGCCGCAGGGTGCGGCGGCTGGGGTCCATAGTGGTTTCCCAGAGCTGCTCGGCGTTCATTTCACCCAGACCTTTGTACCGCTGGATGCCTACGTTGACGTCCTTATTGCCGCCTTTCATGCGTTCTACGACGGCATCGCGTTCAGCTTCGTTCCAGCAGTACACCTGCTCCTTGCCTTTCTTCACCAAGTACAGCGGCGGAGTTGCGATGTAGAGATAGCCCTGCTCGATCAGCGGCTGCATGTGGCGGAAGAAGAACGTCATGATCAGCGTCTGGATATGGCTGCCGTCCACGTCGGCATCGCACATGATCACGATCTTGTGATAGCGCAGCTTGGTCATGTTGAGGCCTTTGCTGTCCTCTTCGGTCCCGATGTAGACCCCGAGCGCGGTGTAGATGTTGCGGATCTCCTCGTTGTCCAGGATCTTGTGCTGCATGGCCTTCTCCACGTTCAGGATCTTGCCTCGTAGCGGAAGGATCGCTTGGAACTCACGGTTGCGGCCTTGTTTGGCCGTTCCACCGGCGGAATCTCCTTCGACCATGAAGAGCTCGCTGGCGCTGGCGTCCTTGCTTTGGCAATCGGCGAGCTTACCAGGCAGACCACCGCCGGAGAAGGCTCCTTTGCGCTGTACCAACTCACGCGCCTTCTTTGCAGCGTGGCGTGCGGTGGCGGCGAGGATCACCTTGTCCACGATCTGACGGGCGTCCTTCGGATGCTCCTCCAAATAGTTCTCGAGCATCTCGGCCACGGCGATGTTCACTGCACCGCTCACTTCATTGTTGCCCAGCTTCGTCTTGGTCTGGCCTTCGAATTGTGGCTCCTGCACCTTCACGCTGATCACGGCGGTGAGACCTTCACGGAAATCGTCACCACTGATCTCGAACTTCAGCTTCTGCGTGGCACCGCTGGCGTCCGCGTATTTCTTCAGCGTACGGGTAAGGCCCATGCGGAAGCCGGCCAAGTGCGTGCCGCCTTCGTGGGTGTTGATGTTGTTGACGTAGGAGTGGATGTTCTCGGAATACGAATCGTTGTACACCATGGCGATCTCCACGGGGATGCCTTGCTTCTCCCCTTCCATGTAGATCACCTTCTCGATCAACGACATGCGCGTGCCATCGAGGTATTGCACGAATTCCACAAGGCCCCTGTCGCTGAAGAACGTTTCGGTCACGAAAGAACCGTCGTCGTTCGTGTGGCGCTCATCGGTGAGTGTCAGGGTGATGCCTTTGTTCAAGAACGATAGTTCGCGCAAGCGAGCCGCGAGGGTATCGAAATTGTACTCATGGACCTGGAAGATCGTAGCATCGGGATGGAAGGTCACGATGGTGCCTCGGGTATCTGTGGTGCCGACCTCCTTAACGGCATACTTCGGCTTGCCTTCACTGTATTCCTGCTGGTAGATCTTGCCATCGCGATGGACTTCGGCCAGCAGCATGTCGCTTAGCGCGTTCACGCAACTGACACCGACGCCGTGCAATCCACCGGAGACCTTGTAGCTGTCCTTGTCGAACTTACCGCCGGCGTGCAGCACCGTCATGACCACTTCGAGGGCGCTACGGCCTTCCTTGGCGTGCATGTCCACGGGGATACCGCGACCGTTGTCCTTAACGCGAATGCTGTTGTCCGGAAGGATCTGCACATTGATGGTATCGCAATGGCCGGCGAGAGCTTCGTCGATGGAGTTGTCGACCACCTCGTACACCAGATGGTGGAGGCCCTTCATGCCGATATCGCCGATGTACATGGCCGGGCGTTTCCGCACGGCCTCGAGGCCTTCCAGCACCTGGATGCTGTCGGCTGAATAACTCGCCGCGGCCTTCTTCTTCTCGCTCATTTCAAGGGCTGTCTCGGACATGGTTCCTTCTGGTTCTAGCCCTCGCTTTTGGAGAGCACGCGAAGGTACCTGATCCTCCCTGCCCGGCCGACTGTTTTTCCCGACAATGGCGGGGCCTTTGTTGATATTTAGCGACCCTTGGGAGCTTGCCTTTCCGCTGTGGATCGCTATGGGTTCGACGAACCTCCCGCTTACCCTTGGTCAACAGCCGCTTACAGGCAGATCATAAAGTCTCGAAAAGAGGGCATTCCGGCGGTCAGAACGAGTATGTCACCCCACCCAAGATCAACCCTCGCTGCACCGGGTACTGGTACCAGCGCTCGTATTTGCTGGCGCTGAGGTTGCTCGCATCAAGGAACAGGCTCAGGCGCTTGGTGTAGCGGTACTCCAGACCCAAGTGCATGTCCAAGTAGCCGTTCAGGTCCTTCACGACGGGGTCGACGGTGGGCACCGCTGTGGCGTCGGAGGGGGCGGTGTAATAGCCTGCTTTCCGCTGGCCCATGAAGAGCAGTTCACCGGTCACGATCAATTTGTCCTGCAGGCTGTAAATGGCGCTGAAGCCGAGCTGGTAGGGCGGCAGGTTCCACGCTTCCACTTGCACATCGGCCGTATAGGTGGAGATATCCGCACGCGCTTTCAGGCGCAGCGTCTCATCATACCGGTAGCTCAGTTCACCGCTCACGCTGAAGACATCGACCCGATCGTACACCACGGCCATCCTGTCGCCGAACGGATAGTTGGATGCCGAGACAAAGAGCGGCCTGTTGTCGATGCTGCTGATGCTGACGCGTGCATCGAATCCGATCTTGCTGCTGAAGCTACCGCGCACGCCGCCGTAGAAGTCGTACAGCAGGCTGCTGTTGACAAGTTCCGGGCGACCGATCAGCCAAGGGTTCTCGCGGGTGAGGCTACGCAGGCTGTTCCGCCGACGCTCGCCCTCCAAGCCGATGTAGGGCACCAAGATATCATCGAACAGGCTGTAGCTCAGGTAGGCTTTGGGGAAGAAATGGAAGGAGGTCTTACCCTGCGCGTCCACATAGATCCCGGTACCTACGCGCACCACGTATTTCTCACCCTCTCGGGTAAGCTGTGGCATAAGGCCGATCAGCGTTCCGTTGGTCCTTTTATCGCCCAAGGTGGTGCTTACCACTTCACCGAACAGACCGTTACTCTCCTTGCCCCGGTACGCGTTGTTGTCGATCAAGATACCCAAGCCGTAGCGATCGCCTTGCTCGGCCTTGCTCAGCTCGGTGCTGATGCGCACGTTGGTCTCGCGGCTTTCGCTGAGGTTGCTGTACGCATGGACCTCCAGGCCGATGTCGTGTGCGATAAGCGTACTGTCCTTGTACAAGCTGCGGATGCGCCCTGCGAACCCGATGTCGTTGTAGACCTGCTTCAGGTCGTCCTCTTCCGCCGGTACGGTGTTGATCAATGCAAGTGTGCTGTCATTGGCATCGTATCCGTAGTAGCTCACCCGACGACGATCATACATCAACCTTCCCCCCACTTCGTGATTGCGTAAGTAGTGGTTGTAGTAGCCATCCACGCTGTTGAAGCTGTACGTGCTTGGGCCCACATCGTCCAACCCGCCATTGCTGCTGAAATGCTTCACATGCAGACCGTATGCCTCATTGCGCGAGCGGGTCTGGTCGAAATACAATTCGCCCAAGGGGGTAGTGTAGAGGCCAAAGCCCGCTTTCACGTACCCTTTGTAAAGTTTCTGTTGCGGTTGCACCACGTTCAACTTGGCGGCAGCGAGGCTATCCACCTTGGACGGGATTTCGGCCTTCACGGGCATCACGTCGAAGGCCACGGGGCGATCCGGCAGGATCGTATCGATGGGCTGTGGCACCAGATCGATCTTGCGGGCATCAGCGATCGTGGGGCTGAAGAACCCCTGGATCACGTACTCACCTTCCGGCGGTGTGCCTTGCGCTTGGAGACCGGTCAACGCCAGAGCGCCAGCAACGGCAAGGAAAATGCGGTGTTGTCGGGTGCTCATTCGCCGTCGGTGTTGTCGGTGCCGGGCATGGGGACCAATTGTTCCTCCTGTTTCAGCGGAGTGGTCTGTTGCAGCTCGCCGGTGGTAATGGCGTCGAGCCGGTCCTGAGCCTGCTCCACGAGGTCGGGTTCGGTGCAATTGTCGACGACAGCCTGCAAAGTTGCTTTCGCTTGGAAGCGATCATCGAGCTGCACATACACATCACCCAACAGGATGAAGGCCCGTGCTTTCCAATGTTCATAGGATGGATACTTCTTCACCAGATCGAAGACCTCCTTTTCGGCATCGGTGTACTTCTGCTGCAGATGGCGTACGTAGGCCATGTGGTACTTCGCTTCGGCACCTAATGCGTTGGTACTATTGCTGGTGATCGCTTTGAACTTGGTGTAAGCTGCATCAAGATCATTCTTCTCCAATGATCCTTTCGCGGTGGTCATCGCGGCTTCGGCTTTCAGGTCCGCAGTGGCATCGGTGTTGGCCGTGACCTTTTCCGCAGCGGCACCTGCTTCTGCCATGCGACCAAGCTCACGCAAGCAGCGCATGCGGCCCACTTGCGCGGCCAGCTTGTTCTGCGGGAAACTGGCGACAGGTTCCAGCCGAATGAAATACTCCAACGCTCCATCCCAACGCTGGTCGCGGAACAGGATATCGCTGGCACCGAACAAGGCACTCTCCATGAATTGCGCGGAATTGCCTTGTATAACGGCTTCTAGGTCGGGCAGCGCTTCTGCGTATTGCCCACCGCGATAGAGGCAATCGCCGCGATAGAATTTCGCGTTCAGCACGTAGGCCCCCTTCGGGTACTTATTCAGATAATCGCCGAATGCACCGATAGCTTGCGGGCACTTGTCTGCGAAGTAGAGGCCCTCTGCGCTGCTGTAGTACTCGCCATCGAGGTTAAGCGTTACTGGGTCGATGAAGCTCAACGTGCGGATGTAGGCATCGTACTCCGCCATGGTGCCTTGCTCGATATGGATGGACTTGATGGCCGCAAGCGCCTCCTCCGATTCATCCACCGTGTTGTACTTCGCTACGATCGCTTTGAACGAGTTCAGTGCATCGCTCGTGCGTCCTTGGCGTTTCTGCACAAGGGCGATCTGCAACATGCTCTCACGCACGTTCGGGCTGTTCGGGTGCTGCGAGACGACTTGGCCGTAGTACTTAGCCGCTTCGGCATCGTTCTCCAGATTCACATAGGTCTCTCCGAGTTGGTACTTGGCATCGGCGGCGTAGCGTGAATCGGGCTTCTCGCTCAACAGCGCTTTCAACGTTGCGATCTTCTCGTTGAACTGGCTCTGTAGCCCTTGGCACACCGCTTTCTGGTATTGTGCATAATCGCGATCCGTGGCACCGGTCCTTATGGCATCATCGTACCACTTCACGGCTTGTGCATTGTCCTTGGTAACGAAATAGCAATCACCGATACGCAACATGGCATCACCGCGCTGGCGCGCTTCTCCGGCCTTTCCGGCAACATAGCGGCGGAAGGAGGTCGCGGCCTCCTCGTACTGCTTCAGCTTGAAGTAAGTATAGCCCATGCCATAGCCCGCTTGCTCGTACAACTCCGTAGCATAAGCGCCGGTCGAATTCCGCAGGTTGTCATACTTGCGCAAAGCGTCGGCGTATTCGCCTTGACCATAGTAGGATTCGGCCATCCAGAAATGTGCTTTCGCGTTGACCGCTGGATCGACGGGGTACTTCAACGCCTTCTCGAAAAAGAGCGCTGCATCCTTGTACATGCGCCCTTCATATAATTCCACACCACGGTTGAAGGCCAGCTTCTGGTAGGCGTCCTGCAGGCGGATGTCCTTGTTCTTGATCTCGTCCAGCGAGGTCAAAGCCGCTTCGTAGTTCTTCGTCTTCAGGTACACGCTCAGAAGGAACTCGTACGCTTCATCCTTGCGCGGCGTGTTGGGGTAGGTCTTCAGGTAGTTCTTCAGCGCGTTGATCGCCTCGTGGTAGGGATCCAGGCTCAGGTCGTAGGCCAACTTGGCATAGTTGAAGAGCGCATCCTCCGTCACCTTCGGGTCTTTGCCGATCTCGTAGGCGCGCTTGAACGCCGTGCGGGCGTAATTCTTCTGGTTCAGCTTCAGGTAGCAATCGGCCATGTGGTAGGTCGCTAACTGGGCCAAACTGTCCTCCCCGTTCGCCACGAGGTTGAACTCGGCCAGGGCCTTCTTGCAGTCGCCTGTCTTGTAGTAGGTGTAACCGAGGATGTACCGGTCCTCACGCGCTACACCAACGCGCTGGGCGCTCTTCTCCAAATACGGCAAGGCTTCGGCATACTTCCCGGTCCGGTAGTTGGCCTCGCCCGCCAAGCGATTGATCTCCGTGGCCCTCTTCACGCCACCCTCCTCGTTCAAAAGCGGCTCCACATAGGCGTTCAGTTCATCGTATTTCCCTTGCAGGAAGAGGATCTCCGCGATGTAGATCGGCACTAGCTTCCCGAAATTCTCATCGCTCTTCAGTTTCTGGAAACCGGTAAGGGCGGTCTCGTAGTTACCCCGCTCGTAGTTCACGTGCGAAGCGTAGTACGTGGCGGGAACGGAATAGGCCCCCGTCCCGTTCTGGACCTCGGAGAATTCGGTCAACGCCTTGTCGCGTTGGTCGTCCTGAAAGAACGCATAGCCACGTTTGAATCGGTATTCCTCCAATTCCAAGGGGCTCAGCGCAAAACGATCCACCTTATCGCTCCAGAGGATGGACTCCTTCCACTTCTTCTGGGCGAAGGTGTGCTTGAACAGCTCAAGTTTCACGGTGCCCACGTGCAGGTCCTCGGGATGCTCCTGCATGAAAGCGTTCAAGCGGTAGCCAGCATCATCGTGGAACAGGCGCACGGCGCAGATCGCGCTGTAGAACTCGGCCTCGGTGCGCAACGGTGCATGGTCATCGGTGATACGCTCCACCACCCGCTCCAGCTCGTATTGTGCTGCGCCGTACTTGGCCTTATCGAAAAGCTCCATGGCGCGCGCCATATCGGCATCTTGGTGCGCGTAGTGGGCAGGACGCTGGGCGAGGCCGTTCGCCGCGAAGAAAAGCACGCCGGACAATGCCAACAATACACGCCGCCGCAGGGCCGGGGAAAGGGTGTTCATCAAGCGATCAAAGTTCTTGGGGTACGGACCGATGATCGGCACCGGACCGAGGCACTTATCCACGCGCGCGTGTTCACGTTCGTGGGCTGTTGATGGAATGGTGGGGCATCGTTCAATTGAACGGTGCGGTCCGGTCCGAAATTTTGACCTTTGCGCGAATTCGATCATCTGCAATAAATGAGCGACAGCCCGATCATCCTTCTGCAAGGCGTACGGATCTTCCAGCGCGAGAACCTGATCTTGAACAACGTGGACTTCACGGTGCTGAAGGGTGAGTTCCTCTACCTCATCGGCCGCACAGGCAGCGGGAAGAGCAGCTTAATGCGCACGTTGTATGGCGACCTTCCGCTCCGCGAAGGCGAAGGCCATGTCTGCGGGTTCGATCTCCAAAAGTTGAAGCGTTCACAGATCCCATTGCTGCGCCGGAAGATCGGGATCGTGTTCCAGGACTTCCAGTTGCTCACGGACCGCAATGTGAACGACAACCTGCTCTTCGTACTGAAGGCCACCGGCTGGGCCGAGGTCAAACGCATGGAAGAGCGGGTGCAGCACGTGTTGGAGAAAGTGGGTTTGGCCAACAAGGGCTACAAGATGCCGCACGAGCTATCGGGTGGTGAGCAGCAGCGTGTAAGCATCGCCCGCGCCTTGCTGAACGATCCCGAACTGATCCTGGCCGACGAGCCCACCGGCAACTTGGACCCCGAGACCACCGGCGAGATCCTGGACCTGCTGTTCGACATCAGCCGCAGCGGCCGCAGCGTGATCATGGCCACGCACGACTACACGCACATGAAGAAATTCAACACGCGGGTAGTGCGGTGCGAGGATGCTAAGTTGCTGGAGTTGAGCGCGGCGCCAACAGTCTGAACATGGGCTGGAAGACATACACCCTCTTTTGCACAGATAAACCCGGCTACTTCCAAGATCGGCCAGTACATGATCCCGCGAGAGCGAAAGAATTGCTCGTGACCTTGGGCCTCGGTGAATATGACCTTGTCGAACCGAATACGCACCTCAACGACTATCCATCTTCAGGCGACCTATACATAGGTGCATACGAGAGGGGCTTGGTCATAGCCAGCTCCACTCTTGCAGCACTCCTATTCGATGATACCAGCCGAGCGAAGAATTTCGGCCAAGTGAAGGACAATCCTGTTTTCCGGAAGAACATTCACACGCTATATCCTGACGGAGAAGTGATCGCCCTGATCCTTCACAGCGTTGTGAATATGTGGGGGTACAGTGTCTACCAACAGGGCAAGCTGATACGATGCGCTTCTGGAGCCGAGGGTGAGTTCTTCGGATCCATCGGTGACGCTCTTCCTGAAGAAGAAGCTATCCTGGCAGAGCATCCGATAGAAACGATCGATAGTGGTGATACCGCCTACAGTGAAGAACTCGTATTCGACGTTTCACAACGCATTCTGGGCTGTCGCTACGACGAAGCCATGATAGACGAATTGGAATGCAGCCACTTCAAGCGAAGATCATTCCTGAAAAGACTGTTCAGGTAAGGACTAGCGTTGCCGCGTATCAAGTTCACAATAACCCCACGATCCGCTCCGCATTCCGGCGGTTGCTGAAACGTTCCTCCAACACACGCGCTCGTAGTTCGATCGCCTGACCATTGGCCGGGCTGCCCATGCAGGCCAGAATACTGGTGCGCATGGCTTCAGGGCTGTCGTGGACATGGCACAATTCAGCAAGACCGGTGCCTTCCACCATGGGCGAATTGCAAACCACGTGTCGACCGGTGTAGAGACAGAGCACCAGTTTCAATTTGATACCTGTAGCCTGGAAAGTCGGCAACACGTTCACCTGTGCAGAACGCACCAAGCGATGGATCTCGGCCGTGTCCACATTCTCGCGCAACTCGACGTTCGGTGCTTTCGCAACCTCTCGTTTCAGGTCGTTGCTGGCATTGCTGCCCGCGATCACCAACTTCACCTGTGTTCCGCTGAAGACCTTTTGTACGAGGAACATTGCCGCTTGATCATTCTCCGCCACTCCAAGTGCGCCGTGGTAGAAGGCGAAATCACCAAGCCCATCGGATACTTCCACCTTGTCGCACGCATGGAAGGCCGGGATATGCATGACATGCCCGAAGTGCCCCGCGAAATAGGCTTCATCCTTGGGCGAAATGGCGAGCACATGGTCGGCTTCGCTCAACACGGGCTCGAAACGCAGCAGCTTGCGCGCCTCGTTAATGAAGTACGTCCGGCGGAAGGCATTCCCTTCGGCTTTGGCCAATGCGGTGTAGTAATCATGCTCCACGTTGTGAGCGCGTACCAAACGTGTGCGACCCTGGAAGCGCGGATCGCCCAACGAATAGCAGCTGTGCAAGCCCTCGAACAGGATCGGGTGGTCATCCTTCAGCAAGCGGTTCGTCAAGGCATCGCTGCGGCGCGTCACCACCACGTACGGCAGTGAATTGAGCAGAAGATGCTTGCCCGTGCGCCGCGGATAGTAGTGTACCGAAGCACACAAGCGCTCCAATTCCTTCGCCTGCGGTCGGCCATATTGGAAACAATGCAGGTGGATCTTCACGCCGAACTCCGCCAAGGCTTTCACCTTGTAGTACACATCGATCACCCCACCGTAATCCGGCGGCGATGGGACGTCGAAGCTGACGATATGCAGGTGGGTCTCATCCAAGGCCTTGAAAGACGGCTTTCAACGTCTCCACTTCGTGCTGACCGTCCAGCGCAGCGGCCGCGAAAGTAGCATTCTGCCTTAGGGCGGCAGCCTTGGTCGGATCTGCTTGCAATTCTTGAACAGCCCGCACGATAAGGGCTGGGTCAGGCCGTTGGAGCACAATTCCAGCATCATATTGCCGCACGATGCCCGCCACCTCCGGAAGATCAGTGACCAGCACGGGTACGGAGGCCCGGAAATAATCGAACAGCTTGTTCGGCAGGCTGAACCGGTAGTTCAGGTTCGTGTCCTTGTCCAGCGAAAGACCCAGATCGGCATTGCGGGTGTACTGCATCATGCGCTCGTAGGGCATGCGTGGCAGCATCCGCACACGATCCTGCAAGGCGTTCTCGTTCACCATGCGCTCCAAGGTGGGCCACGCATCGCCACCACCCACCAACAGGAGCAGGCAAGTGGGCAGTTCCTTCATGGCCAGCACGGCTTCTTCCGCACCGCGTTGCACATTAATGCCGCTGCCTTGCATGATCAGGATGAAACGATCCGCAGGCAAGTCCATCTCGGCACGCGATGGTAATGGACCTAAGTCCTGTGGCATGGGGATGTTGCGGACGACCGTCAACCTCTTGCCATAGCGCTCTTGATAGGCCTTCGCGATGCTCACGTTCACCGTGATCACCCGTTCCAGCTTCGGGAAGATCCAGCGCTCGATCGCCAACCAAACGCTTCGGACACGCGGCCGTTCCAACAGCTCTGGCACTTCGGTAAAATACTCGTGGCTGTCGTACACCAATGGTTTTCCACGCAACCGCGCGGCGACAAAGGAGGCCAGCAACGTATCCAAGTCGTTCGCCACGATCAGGGACGAACGTGAAAATAGCAGCAGCAGGAGCAAGCGGAGGTTGTATTCGGCATAGAACAGCGCACCCTTGTGAAAAAGGAGCCGTATGCGTTTGGTCCCATACGGACGATGCAGCGGTGCGCTACCGGGAAGGAAGCGGCCCACCAATAGCACATCATACCCCAGCTCACGCAGCACGGCACAGGTGCGGTTTACGCGGTTGTCGGTACTGAGGTCGTTGGTGACGGTGACGATGGCGCGGAGCATGCGCTTTCCCCCGCTCGCTGTGTACAAGCCGAGTTCGGGTCGCCCAAGGTAACGGAGCACGTCCAGTAAACTTGCCCCCGCGCCCATGGCTTTCCAGCACAACGCCGACCTACGCGGCCACAACACCTTCGGTATCGCAGCGAAAGCCGACCGCTTGGGCCGTTTCAGTACGGTTGACGAACTGCGCATTCTGCTCTCCTCTTCCGAGGTAAGCGGCAAATCACAACTCATACTTGGCGGCGGCAGCAACCTCTTGTTCACGCAGGACTTTCACGGCACGGTGCTTTTGAACGAGATCCCCGGCTTGGAGAAGGTGCGTGAGGATGAGGACCATGTTTGGGTGAAGGCCGGCGCCGGTGTGTCTTGGCACAGCTTCGTTGTATACTGTGTGGAACACGGCTGGGGCGGTGTGGAGAACCTCTCCTTGATCCCGGGCAAGGTCGGTGCGGCGCCTATGCAAAATATCGGGGCTTATGGGGTGGAGATCAAGGACACGTTCGACTCGCTGGAAGCGCTGCGCATAGCGGATGGCGAATTGATCACCTTCAACAAGGAAGCCTGTGCCTTCGGCTACCGCGAGAGCTTCTTTAAGCGCGAGGGCAAAGGGAAATTCGTGATCCTGAACGTGACCTTCCGGCTGAACAAGCGGCCCATTCTGAACACGAGTTACGGCAACATCCAGCAGGAATTGGATCGGTTGGGCATCACCACTCCGACCCTGCGCGATGTGAGCGATGCGGTGATCGCCATCCGTCGCAGCAAGTTGCCGGACCCGGCGGTGCTAGGCAATGCGGGAAGTTTCTTCAAGAACCCCGTGGTGCCGAACGATCTAGTGGACAAGATCCGCTCGGCATACCCGGATGTTGTTGCGTACCCGGCTGGTGCTGGGCACAGCAAACTCGCAGCGGGCTGGCTGATCGAGAAGGCCGGTTGGAAGGGACATCGCGAGACAACACACGGCGTACACGATAGGCAAGCGCTGGTACTCGTGAACCACGGCGGTGCCACTGGACACGAGATCTACGACCTCAGCGAGCAGGTGCTGCGATCGGTGCAGGAGCGTTTCGGTGTGGAACTGGAAAGAGAGGTGAACATCCTTTAGCGCGTTGCTTTCCTAGGAATGGGCATGATCGGCCTGTTCTATGCAGTTCCCGTGGACACGTTCTTGACGAACTTCGCACTGCAATGGAGACCATAGGCCAACGAAACTTGACCGTGCTACTGATCGGTGGTCTGCTGCTTTGCGTGGGTTGCCGGAAGGATACGAACGAGCCCACCCCTGCTTCAGAACATGGAGCTGGGCCGACACCGTACCATGTGCAGGTGCCATCGTGGCTGGCCGATAGCACCAACCATGCAGTAACCTATCCGGCCGATAACCCGAGCACCTACGAAGGCGTCGCACTGGGCCGAATGCTCTTCTATGAAAAAGCGTTGTCCGATGACTTCTCCCTCTCCTGCGGTTCGTGCCACAAACAAGAGAACGCGTTCGATGATATCCGTCAGTTCTCCATCGGGACCGATGGATCGGTAGGCACCCGGCAGGCCATGTCCATTGTGAACCTGAATTGGGACCAGTTCTTTTTCTGGGATGCGCGATCACGCAGCATGGAAGATCAAGCTTTCGGTCCGGTGGTGAATCCGATCGAGATGCGCAACACATGGCCGATCGTGGTGCAGCGTTTGCAAGGCGACGCCGACTATCCCGGTTTGTTCGAAGCCGCGTTCGGCAGCCCCGGCATAGACAGTGTCCGTGTGGTGCAAGCCATTTCCCAATTCGAGCGTACGTTGGTTTCGTTCAATTCGCGCTTCGATCGCTTCCGTTATTTGGGTGATGTTACTGCGCTCACCGAGTCGGAACAGAACGGTTACTCGCTCTTCACCCGCAGTGCGCATTGTGCGGACTGTCATATTGAACCGCTTTTCGCCAACCATAGCGCGCTGAACAATGGCCTGGACCTCACCTTCACCGACCTCGGCGTAGGGGCCGTGGACTTGGACCCTCAGCATGACGGCTTGTTCAAGGTGCCGAGTTTGCGCAACATCGAGGTAACATCGCCTTACATGCACGATGGGCGCTTCACCACCTTAGAGCAGGTGGTGGATTTCTACGCCGACGATGTTCACACGGACTCACCGAACATGGGTATCCACATGACGCCGTGGATCAATGGGCTGATCTCTTTGGAGCCTGAGGACCGAGCCGATCTTGTCGCATTCCTGAGGACATTGACGGATCAGGAATTCCTGACGAACCCGGCGTTCACGGATCCGCATTAACGCCTCACTCATGCGGCCTGTTCACCGATCCATCGTATCGCGCGGGAGATCGTTGATGCTGGTCGCTTTGTTCGGTATCGTGGGGATGCACTCGTGCCGGAACGAACGGCCGACGATCCATCCACAGCCTCGACCGTCCGGGCCTACTCCCTATGCGTTGGATATACCGACTTGGACCATCGATACCACCTACGCCCCGGTCTGGCCTGCTGACAATCCGTTGACAGTGGAAGGCGTGGCATTGGGTAGAAAGCTGTTCTACGAAGAGGCCCTTTCCAGGGATGGCACATTGTCCTGCGGGTCGTGCCATCTGCAGGAACATGCTTTTAGCGATCCACGACGGTATTCCATAGGCACCGATGGCGAGAGCGGACAGCGAAACGGCATGGCGCTGATGAACCTCGCTTGGAGCCACTTCTATTTCTGGGATGCACGGGCACTCAGCTTGGAGGCACAAGCGCTAGCTCCGGTGACGGACCACCGCGAGTTGTTCAATGCGTGGCCCGAGGTGTTGCAGCGCCTTAAGGAACATCCTGCGTACAGCGCTCTTTTCCAAACGGCGTTCGGGACGATGGAGATCGATAGTTCCCACGTCGCACGCGCGTTGGCCCAGTTCGAGCGTACACTGATCTCGTTCAGCTCACCCTTCGATCGCTTCCACTACGAGTGCGACACACTAGCACTGACACCGACGGAACGGCGCGGCATGGACCTCTTCTTCGGCAAAGCGCATTGCAACGATTGCCACGAGCTTCCGCTTTTCCAGGACCATGGTGTGATCAACATCGGCCTGGACAGTGTCCCTGTGGATCAAGGGATGGGCGCACGCACCGGTTTCGCGAAGCACGTGGGACGATTCAAGACACCGACCCTGCGGAACTGTGCGGTATCTGGCCCGTACATGCACGATGGTCGTTTCGCAACCTTGGAAGAGGTGGTGGATTTCTATGCGGACGATGTACACCTGAACACACCGAACTTCGATGACCACATGTTCGCGTGGAAATTAGGAGCCGTGCAACTCGTTGCTCAAGAGCGAGGGGATCTTGTAGCCTTTCTGAAAAGTCTGACGGATACAAGATTTCTGAACGCCCCATCCCTCAGCGACCCGGATGCGATGGGACGATGATCGACATGTAGTCCGCATCTTCGCGGTCCGGTAAACACCCCTATCCCATGATCCGTCGGTTCCTTTTCTCCGCAGTGCTGCTGGCCCCGTTGTTCACTTCGGCCCAAAAAGCGCTGACACTGCGCGATGCCGTTCTGAAGGCGGGTACCGACTATGCGCCGGACCGCCTTCGCGGCCTGCAATGGATCAAGGGCGCGGCGAACTACAGCTACGTGAAGGACGATGCGTTGATGCGCGGCACGCTGGGCAAGAGCGCAGACACAAAGATCATGGACTTGGCGACGCTCAATGCCGTGTTCCCCGACACCACCAAGATGAAGGGCATTCCGGGGATCACTTGGCTCTCGCCCACCAGGATCCAATTCTTCCACAACGGTCAATTGCGCACACACGAGCTGGGTGCGAAGACCTCCACCGGCATTCCATTGCCCGAGGATGCCAGCGGCGAGGACATTGAAGAGACTACCGGAGCTGTTGCATTCACCATAGACAAGGACCTGTACATCAGGACCGCAACTGGGAAAGAGGCCATCCGTGCCACCAATGACGGTGCCGATGGTATCGTGAACGGCCAAAGTGTACACCGCAGCGAATACGGCATTACCAAAGGCACTTTCTGGTCACCGAACGGCAAACTGCTCGCCTTTTATCGCATGGACGAAAGCATGGTAACGCCGTACTTCTTGGAGAGCATCGCCACCAAGCCCAGCACCTTCGACAAGATCCGTTACCCCATGGCCGGACAAACGAGCCACCACGTCACTGTTGGGGTCTACGACCTTGCCAGCGGCAAAACCACCTTCCTTAAGACCGGTGAGCCACTGGACCAATACCTGACGAACATCTCTTGGAGCGCGGACGGCAGCTTCATCCATGTGGTACACTTGGACCGCAAGACGGAGAACCTTCGATCGGTCCGGTACGATGCCACGTCGGGCGCACCCACGGCCACCCTTTTAGAGGAACACAGCGACACCTGGTTGGAGCCACAGCATCCTTCACAATTCCTGAAGACGCGTCCCGGGCAATACATCTGGCAAAGTGAGCGCGACGGATGGAACCATCTTTATCTATACAGCATTGGCAAAGGCTTGGAGCGTCAATTGACGAAGGGCAACTGGGTGGTGAAGGATGTCGTCGGCATGGATCCCAAAGAGAGCTTCATCCTCGTGGAGGGAACGAGCGAGATCATCCCCGGAAGACCTACGGGCGCCAACGATACCCACCTTTACCGTGTGGAACTGTCCAGTGGCAAGACCACCCGGCTCACCAGCGAACCGGGCACCCACCACGGACAATTGAGCACCGACGGTATGCAGGTGATCGACATGTGGACCAGCACCACCATCGCGAACAGGGTCGTGGTCCGCGAAAGCCGTTCGGGCAAGATCATGAAGGAATTGCTGACGTCGAAAGATCCATTGGCAGGCACCACGGTGGGCACCATTGAACTACTGACCATTCCCGGCGCGAACGGCGACTTCCTGAACGCACGTTTGATCAAGCCGAGCCACTTTGACGCAGCGAAGAAATACCCGGTGTTGATCTACACGTACAACGGTCCACACGTACAACTGGTGACCAACTCGTTCCTTGGCGGTGCCTCGCTTTGGATGCTGGAAGCTGCAGAGCGTGGCTACCTCGTTTGGACCGTGGATGGCCACGGCAGCTCCAACCGTGGACGGGATCATGAACACGCGATCCACAGGCATTTAGGCGAGATCGAAGTACGCGATCAGATGCACGGTGTGGACTTCTTGAAGAACCAACCTTTCGTGGATGCAGAGCGGATCGCCGTACACGGATGGAGTTTCGGAGGCCACATGACCACAGCAATGCTCACCCGTTATCCGGGTGTATTCAAGGTTGGGGTAGCGGGTGGCCCCGTAATGGACTGGAGCCTTTACGAGATCATGTATGCCGAGCGCTACATGGACACACCCACCGAGAACCCCGAGGGCTATGCATCCACCACACTGCTTGCCTCTGCCGACAAGTTGCAGGACGACCTGCTGATCATCACCGGTGGAATGGACGATACCGTTCTGCCCGAGCATGCGTACACGTTCTTGAAAGCCTGCGTTGACAACGGCGTCCCAGTGGACTTCTTCAACTACCCGGGCCATGGCCACAACGTGCGCGGCAAGGATCGACTGCACTTGATGGACAAGGTGCTATCCTACATCGACGCGCGGATCCATCCATAGCCTGTTTCCGGGCGCTTGTCGACACACCTCAAGTCCCTCTGTTCAGGGCTGTACTTTCGCTGCATCGCACCATGAGGATACTGGCCATCGCCCTTCTTGCAGCTCCTTGGTCGCTGATCGCGCAGACCACGCACATCGTACAGGTCGGCGGTAGCACGTCCAGCGATCCAGCACCCTACTACAGCCCGCAGTACCTCACGATCCCGGTAGGTGATCGGATACGCTGGACGAACCTTACCGGTACGCACAATGTGAACGGAAGCGCTGAATTGTTCCCAGCGAATCCGGAACCATTCTATTCGGGTATTCCGGAGAATGGATTGTGGAGCTATCCCTTCACGTTCACTGTTCCCGGCGTTTACAACTACCGCTGCGAATCCAAAGGGCATGCGGAAACGCAATTCGGGACCATCACTGTGGAGGCAACGAACGGGATCCAAGATCCCGCAGGGTGGTCCCAGCGGATCGTGGCTTACCCGCAACCTGCGGCAGACTTCCTGCTCGTCGATATCGGTTCGCGCCGCTTCGTAGTGGCCGAGATCCTCATGGTCGATGGCCGTTCGGTAGCAATACCATCGATCACCGGGAATGATCTACTGTCGATCCCGACCGCAGAACTGCGTAGCGGCAACTACATCCTCCGCTTGACCGGGGGTGACGGCCGATCGGCCACATTGCGTTTCGTCAAGGACTGACCTTACGGCATACGCAGCACCTGGAGACTGTGGACCATATTCATGGATCGGGCGACAACAGTAAACGCCCCGGCCGGCGCAATGGACAAGGGTAGATCGATGCGGTGCTTCCCTTGGGCAAGAGGCCCATTATACAACACGGAGATCTCCTGACCCAACGCATTCAATAGTGCGACGCGGTACCGATCGCTCTCGGCCACATCGAGCCACGCCGTGGCATCTCCGTTCGTGGGATTGGGATAGGCCGTCAAGTACTGACCGGCCTCGCCTGGCATGGCCTCCAGGCCCGATGTGACATCGAACGGCACAGCGAGCGTAGCAGCGGAAGCGATGGACAACTTGGCCAGCTTGTCGTAGTACGGGACATCGAAATACCCCACCAGATCGGTCGGGGTGTGGTAGTGCGGATTGCCGTCTGCGCTGAACTCCTCGATCATCAATACGGCACCGTAGCCGTTGGACCAGAAGGAAGCATGGTCGCTGTATGTCTCACCGGGGGTGGTCACGAGCAGGTCAAGATCGATATCGTACCGCTCCAAGACCGCGACCACCGTATCCTTGATAGCGAGTGAATTGCCGACGTTGCGTGCATGGACCCGCGCCTTTCGATCGCCATTGCCATCGTACGCGATCGCATCCATGTTGAATACGCCACGGATGTTGAGATCATCACCGGCGGCCTGACCGGCATAGTAGATGCTACCCAACTTACCTTGTTCCTCTTCATCCCACAAGGCGAAAATGATCGTGCATTCGAAGGGGATATCGCGCAGGATACGTGCCGCTTCCAACACAGCACCACAGCCGCTGCCATCATCATCCGCAGCGGGGCCGGCGAAGAGCGCACCGGGGAAGGCATCGTAGTGCGCGCACAGGATCACATTGATCTCCGGATGCACCGTTCCTATCTTGGTCACCAACACGTTCCGGCCTGTCGTGCTTGATTCTTGGATGACCGGAGTGTAGCCGAATTCCACGAACTTCTGCTCGTAATAGGTCTGTGCCAAGGCATTGCCCTCGCTGAACGAATTCCGGTTCAGGATCGATATAGGACCGTTACCGAGATCCACGGGTTCCTCGCCATCCATCTGCACCACATAGTGCAACATGGAATCCACCTCAATTGCATCGATGATGCCTTGTACAATGGGGTCCTGGGCGAAGGAAAAGGCTGCATAACTGAACAGGAAAAGGGTCGTGATCTTCCTCATGGTGGGACCCGCTGCTATTGGACATGACGACCTATGGCGGATGTTGCCAAATGTACAGTGCCTGAAGTCTGGTCGAGCTTTGATCACAAGGCCACGACGCGCTCCACGAACCGCTGCTGTGCTGTGCGGATCACCACTACATAGGTCCCGGCACCGTTCGGAAGGTCGACCTGCCAAGAACGGGGACCAGCAAGTGCGCGCTCGGCGACCAATGCGCCGCGCACATCATAGACCTGCACTTGCGTGATGCGTTCATCCAGGCCATCGATCCGAAGAACCCCATTGTGGACAGGGTTAGGGAATATGCGAACACCCAACTCGGAGAGGTCGTCCACTCCGGTGGTCAGGTCCGTGATCTCGGTGCTCTTGATCAGGACAGGCGTACCATCAGCTGCCGCATACATGGTCCGGAACAACTCGATCTCCGGTGTGCTGTAGGTGAACATTTCCTCCATCCAACGCGGTGGCGCACTCTGGTACCACACACTTGCCCGAATGGTGATCGCACCCGTGTAGTTGTTCATAGCCACATGGTAGTGGACGCGATCCGTGCCACTTCCTTCGATTCCGCTCGCATTGCGGTTGAAATCGATATCCGCTGCCTGTACCCCGACCACCAGCGTGGTATCATAGCTCGGATGCGAGGTGGTGAAGCCCAGTGGTGCAAGGCGGTTGTCCTTCAACGATTCCTTTGCACGTTCCAGCACCGTGGTCTTGTTCCCCTCGACATCCGCCAACACCATCTCGTAGATCTGCGCTTGTCCCTGGTCCCGGATCACATCGTAGTGGGGCTCCCAATTCGCATCATGGCCGACCACTTCGTAGTCATCATTCCAACCACCACTGCGGAAAAGGGTATCGCCCTCGGCGTTCTTCACCACCAACTCCACGAACGCACGGCGCGCGGGGTAGCCGCTGGGGAATTTGTGTCCGGCGAGATTGGTCAGTTGCACATCGATGAAGGCGGTATCCAACGACCGGCTTATCACTTCGGTGGAAAGTAGCAGCGTGTTCTGCTGCAACATTTTCGTGGTCCGTGCGATAGTGCTGTCGAATTGCACGGAACTGGCCGTCAGCAAGAGCGCATCGTTGTTCTCCTTGAGCAAGTTCAGCATGAAGGTATTGCCACCCACGAACTGGTGCATACCATATGGTGTACGGCGGTACTCCGGTGCAGCAAGGAAATCGTACAAAGCGGAGATCACCATCATGTCATCGATACGAGGCATGTGGCAGCCTTGGCAGGTAATGCCCGTCTCCGGATGTACTTCGTTGTTGAAGGAGGAGTTCAACCACTCGTGGTAGGTGGCTTGCTCCACGAAATGGTCTCCAGTGGCATTGCCATCCAGATCAGCAGTTTCAGTGACCAAGGTGTGGCATCCGGCGCAAAGACCAGCATTGTTGATGTGCGCTCCGTACAGCGGCGCGTAGCCAACGAAGGATTCCATTGGTGCACCAAAAAGGTTCTTGGCATCATATGGGCCATACGCGACATCGTTGGTATCGAACCTCAAGCTCCCGGAGAACAGGATGCCGATGCTATCGGGGCTTTGGAGGTGACACGCCACACAAGAAACGCCGTCCAACGCCAGTGGGTCCGAGGCCATCTGTGCGATGGAGTACGGACCTTGACCGGAATAGTGTTCGCTGTAACGTCCCAACGGTGCATGGCAAGAGGTGCATTTATCCTCCAGCGCCACTTGATGGCCGGGATTCACGGCTACTTCGTGGCTCACTTTGGCACGCCAGAAGGGATCCTTCGCGGAATTGCCCATCATGGTGGATCGCCATTGGTCCACAGGGTTCACATCCACGCCAGCCTCGGTATGGTTCGCAAATACCGGTGCGATGTTGTCCAACCCATGGCATCCACTGCACTGGCCACTGCCTTTGAAATACTGGTTGACCTCGATAGGCAGGTCGAGTCCATCGCGGTACGAACGCAATTCCTCCGGCGTATGATGTGCATGCACCTTGGTGAGGTTGCCCTCGGTCCATGCAACGAAAAGGGCAACGGTTCCGATCAGGCCGGCAAGGATCAACGATCGGGAAAGGAGTGGGTACGTCTTCCGCATGGGCTATTGAATGGGTCCAAGTTAAGCAGGTGGCGCAGGGAGCACCAGTAAACCCCGGACCTGTATTGAACGATCCGAGGGTGGCTAGAGTTCACAACGCGTCCAACTCAGCGTTTACGAAGCCGATCAATTCCCGCACGTAGGCGGTGGAAAGATCGAACGTGACCCCTGCCGCGGCGTAGATCTCCGGTAGCGTTCTGGTGTACCCGAGGGAAAGTGCGGCTTTGTACTGGGTCACGGCCTTTACGGGGTCGCGCTTGTAGTTGCGCCAAACGCCGATCGCCCCGAGCTGCGCAATGGCATACTCGATATAGTAGAACGGCACCTCGAACAGGTGCAGCTGCTTGTGCCAAAGCACGGAACGCTCGGACCCAAGCCCGGTCCAGTCCACCTCTTTTCCGTTGAACCGTTGATGGGTCCTGACCCACTCGTCGGAGCGTTGCCGTGGCGACCACTCGGGATGCGTGTATACGGCGTGTTGGAAAGCGTCGATGGTGGCGACCCAGGGAAGGATGGTGAGCACCCGCTCCAATTGGTCGCGCTTTGCGCGCTTCAACTCTTCAGCATCCGCATAGATCAGATGCCAATGGTCCATGGTAAGCAACTCCATGCTCATGCTGGCCAGTTCCGCCACCTCGCTGGGGAAACTCTTGAAACCTGTGATCGGCAGAGGATGTGTGAGGAACGAGTGGATCGCATGACCACCCTCGTGGACCATGGTGATCACATCATCCGCAGTGCCTACTGCGTTCATGAAGATGAACGGGGCACCCGTTTCGTACAGTGGATAGTTGTACCCGCCGGGCGCCTTTCCGTCGCGCGAGGCCAGGTCCAGCCGACCTTGTTGCTGCATGGAAGCGATGCATGCGGAGAACCACGGATCGAGCTTGTTGAACACCGCGCGCGTCAACTGCACCAACTGGTCCGCATCCTTGAACGGGCGTAGCGGTGGCTTTCCGGTCGGGTCCACGCTCAAGTCCCATGGGCGCAGCACTTCCAAACCGAGATGTTTGCGCCGCTCACGGTTCAGCCGATCGACGACGGGAAGCACTTCGCTCACTACGCTCTTATGGAACGCTTCAGCATCGGTCGGTGTGTGGTCGAACCGGCCGAGAGCGCTGTACATGTAATCCCGGAAGTTGTTGAACCCAGCGTTGTGGGCGACAGTGTTCCGCTTGGCGACCATGCCATCGAAGAGTGCATCCAGCTTATCGCCGTCCTGCGCGCGGCGCTCGCAGATCAGCCTATATATTCCTTCACGTTCATTGCGATCGGTGCTCTCCAGGATTGCTGCTGCTGCGGGCAAGGTGATCTGCTCACCTTTCCAGGTCACGTTCATTGCACCGATGATCACACCGTATTCTTGGGCCATGCCACGCAACTCCACTTGGATGGGCACGTTGGTCTCACGGAAGATCCGCAGCTGCTCCCGAATACCCCGCAGGTACACCGGAAAGCCCTCCCCCGATAGCGCTTCGACCTGCGGAAGAGCGATCAACTTTCGCTGCAGCTTGTCGGTCCATTGCTCGGCGTTCGGCAGCACATCCACATTGAAATCGTTGTAGCGCTTGGCCACCTCGGCATCGCGCGTATCCAGCGACATTCGGATGTAACGCCAAGCCCCTTCCTCGCTCAGTGCGGCTTCCAGTTCACTCAGGTCCCTCAACCAACGCTCCAGTCCTGCCACTTCAATGATGGAGCGCTCGAGAAGTTCAGAGAAATACAAAGCCACATCGTTCCAGCCATCCACCTTCAAGACGCTGGGCAAGTATGTGCGGGACGTCGAAACGACGGTACCCATGGGATGGATCACGCTCCGCGCTGGGCGCTCTTGCGCATCGCGGTGGCTTTTGCCTTGGTGCTGGCACCGGGCTTAGGCGCTGCTGCCGTTTTCTTGGCGGGATCCGCCTTGGGCTTCTTGGCACCGGCCTCCTTCTTGGCTTTCGTTCCCTTCTCCGCCTCTTTATCCTCCTTCACCTCGGGCTTCGCTTTCTCTGCAAACTCGCCGGCTTTGAGCAACTGGGCGTACCAGCTGAAAAGCTTGCGCACATCGCTGGCGTAAATGCGTTCGCGATCATGCTCAGGCAATGCCTCACCGAGCTTTTTGAACAGCTTGTCCTCACTTTCCTTGGGATCCATGCTGGCCCCACCCTTCTCTACTTTGTGAAGGCTCTCGAGCACTTTCGACAAAGGCACGTCATCACCAGTAGTGAACATGCTGATCTCGTCCAGCGAACTGACCTTCATGCTGGTATGCACGGGGATGCGCTTGCCGTCGATCAACGACTCGGCAATTATGGCCTGGCGGCCTTGTGCGACAACACGGAACAGACCGGTCTTACCGGCTACGGAAATGATCTTGCTGAGGTCCATACGGTGTTCTTGGATGTGTCAAAGCTAATGATAGCACAAAGCGGAATGTGGATCAGGTCTTCTGTTTCTTCTTCCGCGCTGCCGGGAAGAGGATATTGTTCAGGATAAGCCGATAGCCCGAAGAATTCGGGTGTAGGCTCAGGTCAGTTGCGGGATCGCCCACCATGTGCTGATAGTCCTCGGGGTCATGGCCACCGTAGAATGTCCATTGGCCTAGGCCGAATTCACCGTGAATATACTTGACCGTGCCTTGGGCCTTATTCTCGCCCATCACCAGAACACCTGGTTTCACCAAGTCCTTGCGGAAGGCGGTTGTCTGCCCCATGAAGCCGCGAAGGACCTGTTCGTGGCTCTGGCACAGCATGGTGGGCACGACATCCCATTTGGCGCTGAAATCGAACAAGGTGAAAAAGTCCTTTGTCTGCCCGATCATGCCATGGATGTCCGTGGCGTCGATGTTGCTGAACTCGTAGATATTCGGATCCGTCACCAATCGGAAATCCTTGAATGCGAGGGTGCGTGCGAAGTCGATCTTGCTCTGTGCAGCGGGATCGATGGGATCGTGGTCGAATTCAGGTGTGCAGATGTCCACGCCCTCTGCTGCCAATGCGATGTCATATGAGTCGGTCCCGGAGCACATTGTGAAGAGGTAACCACCGCCGGCCACATAGTCTCGGATCTTGTCTGCCACGGCCAGTTTCATTTCGCTCACTTTGGCGAAACCGAGTTCGCCGGCCATTTCCTCACTTTCCTTCACTTGGGCCTGATACCAAGGTGCCGTATGGTACATGCGGTAGAACTTGCCATATTGGCCGGTGAAATCCTCGTGGTGCAAGTGAAGCCAATCGTACTGTGGAAGAACACCGCTGATGATCTGCTTGTCGTAGATACGTTCGTACGGTATCTCGGCGTAGGTCATCACCAGAGCGACGGCATCATCCCAAGGCTGGAAACTCTCCGGCGCATACACGGCGATCTTAGGGGGCTTTTCCAACTTCACCACCTCCATGTTCGCTTCGGGATCGCTGATCTCCGCAAGGATAGCTGCAGCCTGACCATCAGCGATCACTTGGTACGTAACTCCACGGATCGTGCATTCCTGTTCCACCTCTTTGAAATGGTCGATCAGAAAGCTTCCGCCGCGATAGTTCAGCAACCACTCGATGGATGCTTCTCGGCCCAACGTCCAGAACGCTATGCCATATGCCTTCAGGTGGTTCTGTTGCGACCCGTCCATCGGGATCAACAACTTAGTGGCCCATGCGGGCACCGACAAGGCCAGTACGGCAACAAGCAAAAGGGCCCTGAAGGCGCTAGAATGGCGCTGAATCGTCAAGATCTGTGTCATCGTTCATACGGCTTGGCCGTGTGATGGTGCGGAATGGATTTCCATCACCACCATCCGATCCCATGCCATCGCCGCCAAAATTACCTGACATACTCTCCAAGTCGGTGAATTTGGCCAGTTCGGGTATGAAACGAAGACGAACGGTATCAACTGCACCGTTCCTGTGCTTCGCCACGATCACTTCGCCGATGCCCAAGGTGCTGCCATGTTCGTCCTCATGGATCTTATAATACTCCGGACGGTAGAGGAAACATACGATATCCGCATCCTGCTCGATGGCGCCTGATTCGCGCAAGTCGCTCAGCATGGGCCGTTTGTCCCCACCACGGGTTTCCACGGCACGGCTCAACTGGCTGAGTGCGATGATCGGGATATCCAATTCCTTGGCGATGCTTTTTATGGAACGTGAGATGCTGCTGATCTCTTGCTCGCGATTGCCTCCTTTGCTATCACCACCGGCCGTCATCAACTGCAGGTAGTCGATCACGATCAGGTCCACGTTGTGCTGGCTCTTCAAACGACGGGCTTTCGCGCGCAGTTCAAAGATGTTCAGACCGGGTGTGTCGTCAATGAAGATCGGAGCATTGGTAAGGCGCGCGATGTGCTGGTGAAGGATGGTGAACTCCGCGTCCGACAGATCGCCTTTCCGCAACTTTTCGGAGCTGATGCCTGCCTCGCTGGCGATCAAACGGGTCACGAGCTGAGTGCTGCTCATCTCCAAGCTGAAAACGGCCACCGCCCGCTTGTGCTCTATGGCGATGTTGCGCGCCATGCTCAAAACGAAAGCCGTTTTACCCATGGCGGGTCGCGCTGCCACGATCACCATGTCGCTGCGCTGCCAACCTGCTGTGAGCTTATCCAATTGTACAAAGCCCGTGGGAACACCGCTGACACCGCCGGTCTTGGTCTTGGCGTTCTCGATCTGCGCGATGGCGTCCTGGATCAGATCGCTCATCGGTTCGTAGTTCCGCTTCAGGTTGCCGCTGGTGATCGCGTAGAGGTCCTGCTCCGTCTTGTCCAAGAGATCGAACACATCGGCCGTGTCGTCGTAGGCATCACGCATGGTCTCCGCGCTGATGCGGATCAGTTCACGCAGGATGTGCTTCTGGCTGATGATACGCGCGTGGTAGACCACGTTGGCACTGCTGGCCACTTTGTTGGTGAGCTGGCTGATGTAGAATGGTCCTCCGACGATCTCCAATTCCCCACGCTTCTTCAGCTCCTCGGTAACAGTAAGGATATCGATGGGTTGGTCGTTCCGGAAAAGGCCGAGGATCGCATCGAAGATCTTCTTGTGCGCTTCCACATAGAAGCTCTCCGGCTGGAGGATATCGATAGCCTCGTTCACAGCATTTCGCTCCAGCATCAGGGCGCCCAGCACGGCCTGTTCCAACTCCGGTGCCTGCGGTGGCAACTTCCCCGCCTCCATGGCGGTCTCGATAAGTGAAGAAGCGGATCGGCGACCAGCGCTGCCACGCGAACGATCAGTGGAACGGGAGGTGGAGAGTTCGGCCATATTTATGTCGAACGTAAGCGACCGTGGGGAGGTCCGGAAAATTCCGGACGAAGAGAGCACCAGGATGCGAACGTGGGTGGGCGGCAAAAGTAATCGCACGTCGATACGTAGTTCGTGCAACTGTGAACAACTCGTACCCGATCGATCAACGATCCGATCGTGGATAGTTCGTTGTAAGATCCTGTGGCCTGCACTGGTGCTACATTTGAGGAGAATGTCGGACCAACATCGCCCGTGGATCGTGATCCTGCTGCTGCTCTGTTGCGCAGGATGCCGTAAGGATAATGACGATAGCGCACCAATCGTGCGGATCCTCTCCCCTGCTGCGGGTTCCAGCTATTCCATACCGGACACGATCAGGGTTAGCGTGTCCGTTAGCGATGACCGAACGCTGGAAAGCTTGGTGATCGAAGTAGTGGACGTGAACGGCATCTCGATCTCCGTGCCAGTGGTCGCGAACCTCTACGAAAGAAATTCGACTGTTGACCGCGACTTAGTGATCGATCGGGAGCGCACATTATCAGGGACCTACACGATCGTAGCCCGAGCTTCGGATGGTACGAATGATGGCCGTGCCTTTCTGGACATTCAGGTGAACGAAACACCCTTGCGCCTGCGATCGATCTTCCTCGCACCGGCCTTCTCGACCGCTTCGACCGCCATTCAACAAGTGGACAGTACAGGTTCTGTAAGCGACTGGACAACAGTGCAGGATCTGAATGGTATTGCTGTGGACAGCTACTCGCAGCACCTGATGGTGGCGGGCTCGCAACTGCATCCGTTCCAAGCACTTCCTACGGCGGCGGGCAGCTATCCATGGCAACGCCCACCACCTGCGAACAACGTTCCCGAACAGTTTACGGGACTTACCGTGGACGCTACTGACGGCCGCACCTACTTCGCTACGCGTGATGGCTTCATCCGCGGGTTCACTGGAGAAGGTGCAGAGCGTTTCACCGCCCAAACGATCATGGGCTACCGCTGTGAGGCCATCGTTATCATGAACGACAAGGTCGCGACATGGCAGCAGGCTGTTGTCGGACAGGATAAAAAGGTGGTCACATATTCGGCGGCTGGCATGATCATGGATATTCTCCAGGTCGAACATGAGCGCGTTGCACTTTTTGCAAGGACCGCTGGTAGCGTGTTGCACTTCGCCAACGAAAGTGGTTCTGGGCTCATCGAAGACTTGAACATCACAGCTGGCGGAACACCAGAGGTGCGATCGTTCGCAGGTGAAGCGATCCGCGCGGTGGTCCGTATCGATGCCAACTCCTTCGTGATCGCTTTGCCGGATCGGTTGGTAAGGTTCAGTTACGCGAGCAACACTGTAGCCGAACTGGCGGCTTCGATCGTCATCGATGCACTGGCCTACGACCCCGCCACAGGCATTGTGTTCGCCGCACAAGGCAGCAACCTTCTATCGATCGATCCCAATTCCGGGAACACGACGAACAGCGTCACCGCAGGAATTCAGATCGGGCACATCCTGCCCTTGCGCAACCGCTGAACGGATCAGCGCTTCTTCGCCGATGGCTTGGTTTTGAGCACCACTCCCATATCGCAGAACTTCTTAATGCGGCGTTCCACCAATTTTTCAGGATCGGTCTTGGTCAGCTTGTCCAAGTGTTTGATCACTTCCGCTTTTACTTTGCGGCCAGCTTCGATGGGGTCGGCATGCGCACCACCCAGGGGCTCCTCAATGATGCCATCAATGAGTTTGTTTGCCAGCATGTCCTTTGCGGTCAACTTCAGCGCACTGGCAGCTTGCTCCTTGTAGTCCCAGCTTCTCCAAAGAATGGATGAACAGGACTCCGGCGAGATCACCGAATACCACGTGTTCTCCAACATGAGCACTTTATCGCCTACGCCAATACCAAGCGCACCGCCGGAAGCACCTTCACCGATGATGATGCAGATCACGGGTACTTTCAATTGGACCATTTCGAAGAGGTTGCGCGCGATCGCTTCCCCTTGGCCGCGCTCTTCTGCTTCCAATCCGGGGAACGCACCAGGCGTATCGATCAACGTCACCACCGGTTTGTTGAACTTCTCGGCGAGTTTCATCAGGCGCAGCGCCTTACGATAGCCTTCGGGATTGGGCATCCCGAAGTTACGGTACTGCCGCATCTTTGTGTTGATGCCCTTCTGCTGCCCGATGAACATCACTGTGCGGCCATCGATCATTCCGAAGCCGCCCACCATCGCTTTATCATCCTTCACGGTGCGATCACCATGGACTTCCATGAATGTCGCATCAGACAGGATCTCGATGTATTTCAGCGTGTAGGGGCGATCGGGATGGCGGCTTACTTGAACGCGCTCCCAAGGGCTGAGTCCGGAGTAGATCGCTTTGCGGGTCTCGGCCAGTTTCTTTTCCAGGTCCTTCAACGTAGGCTGCACGTCAACGGCACCTTCGGCGGCCACTTCCTTCAACTTCTCGATCTGCTCGATCACGTTCTGGATCGGCTTCTCGAATTCCAGGAATGTCTGCATCTTCTCGCGTTGGGGACGGCGAAGGTAGAAGGAAGTAACGAAGGGTTGCCCATGGCATCGCGGCCCGGTACCTTCGGCCGCAGATGCTGCTTTTTCCACACGCCAAGATCAACTTGGGCCTTAACGTGTTGGCCCGCAGGGCCGATGGTTTCCACGACATCGAGAGTGTGTTGGTCCCGATCCCTTTGTGCGACGTGCTGGAGGCGGTGATCGCTCCCGACCTGGATAAGAATGCACTGGTGTACACACGTAGCGGCCTCACCATTGCCGGCGCGTTGAATGACGACCTCTGCTACAAAGCCGTCCGCCGGATACAACAACTCCGTGCGCTTCCTGGGCTGCGGCTGCATTTGCACAAAGTGATCCCCATGGGCGCTGGTCTGGGCGGTGGGTCCAGTGATGCCGCCCATACTTTGCTTATGGTGAATAGGCTTTGTGGGTTGGGGTTGGAACAAAGTGAGTTGCACGCACATGCCATCGCACTCGGCAGTGATTGTGCGTTCTTCCTCCAGAATGAGGCCTGCATCGCCCGCGGTCGTGGCGAATTACTTGGGCCAGTGGGACTCGATCTACGCGGACTGCACCTCGTACTGGTGAATCCCGGGCTGCATGTAAGCACCGCTGAGGTCTACCGAAACACTGTTCCAACAGGTCGCCCTTGGGATCTCTCGTCACTCCTGCATCGGGAACAGCTCGAAGAATGGCAAGCAACTATCATCAATACAATGGAGACCTATGTGCTTGACGCCCATCCGGTTATTGCGGACATCAAGACCAGCTTATTGCGAAGCGGTGCGCTCTACGCAGCGATGACAGGATCGGGATCTTCGGTCTTCGGCTTGTTCAAGACACCCCCGAAAGATGTGGTGTTTACCCACAGCTCTAGGACCTGGACCTTCGAATTGTAGATCAGTGACGCAACTGGACCTGTAGGAAAGCGCGTAGATCCTCCGGATCCATCGGTCTACTCGCAATGCGCCCCTTGCGGTCCACAACGATCAATGTGGGCGTGCCCTTTATAGCATAGTCCTTTGCCACTTTTGTGCTCCATCCCATGAGGTCGGTATAGCATGGCCAATTGATCTGCTCCGTTTCAAGCGTGGTTCTAAACTCAACAGCATCCGTGTCCAGTGCGATGCCGATCAACTGGAAATAACCAGGATCCACGTCCATGACCAGTTGGCGCAAGGCCGGCATCTGATCATGGCAATGATCACAGGTACTGGAGTAGAAGAAGAACGCTGTAAAGGCATGGTCCAGCACAATGCTGGATGATCTGATCGTGTCCGTGCTGCCTAGGGCGACCAAGACGATCTCCGGTGCAGGTGAACCCGTTGCCAGTCTCAACTGCTCCGCAGAGAGTTCGAGGAGTGCTGCATCCGGCGGTGTGCGCACATCAGGCCCGACCACGTAGCGGTCGACCATATACTGCGCCACATCCTCCGGACCGTAAGTCGCAAAGAGTTCTACAAGAAAAGAACGACAGTAGGACCAACATGCGGTATCACCAGCTGCTGCGAACAACGCCGAATCGCATGCCCGGTGTAATGCATAATCCACTGTTGGCGTTGAATTCTGCACGTACGCCAGAAGGGCCTTGACATACGACGCACTGCGCAGGTGCCGAGGCTCGGAAAGATCAAAGGCATCAAGGATCGCGCGCTGCCCATTCGGAATAGCTTCTTGTAAGCGGCGATCCGCAGCTACAGCAAAAGCGAACTGGCCATCCGATGACAAGTTCACAAGGCTATCGAGAGCTTGGTCCATGGCTTGGGCCGCCGTGGCTTCCCGCGAATAGAGGTTTCGAAGCAGAGCTGTATCCATCGGGGATGCTACTGCCCGTTCAGCGCGGATCGTTCCAAGAAGCTCCTGCCCCCTGCGACTTTCCAACTTAAAGGCCCACATACGTTGATTCTCGGGGGAGCTTAGGACCACCATGTTCCGCTGCAGAGGATGGCCGTGAAAGGCCAACTTTACTTCGGATTCCGCGGGATCCAGGATGATGTCGACCCGGTCATCGGTGTTCACTCCAAGCTGATAGAACCCCGGGGGATAATCATGGCTTGAGAAGGTGAAATGA
>Ga0209181_10001681_pt1 | contig 38026 bp, 36 predicted proteins | sample MAT05_FD_187208 | JGI IMG/M metagenome (GOLD analysis project Ga0209181, IMG submission 187208) | Freshwater microbial communities from Lake Fryxell liftoff mats and glacier meltwater in Antarctica - MAT-05 (SPAdes) (version 2) | ecosystem: Environmental > Aquatic > Freshwater > Ice > Liftoff... | reverse complement strand
GAAACTTGCAAAAGATGCGAAAGTACTCACCTCTATTGAGTCAATCGCTGGTACTGATAAAGATAAAAAAACAAAAGCGGCCGCATTGAGTTTTTTAGCCGCCACAAAAGATGTAAAATATCTGTCACTGTTCAATAAAGCGGTGGGCGACTCTTCGTATAGTGTGTCAGGAGCAGCGCTAGAAGGATTGAGTACTTTAGAACCAGCGAAATCTTATGAGCTGGCAAAGAAATATAGCTCAGATGCAAAAGGAGCATTGGGTGAAGTAGTAAGTTCAATAATGGTTGCGAACGGAACGGAAGCTGATTTTGATTTCATTGCCAAGCGGTACGAAAATGCTCCTCCCGGGCAAGAGAAACTTGAGATGACCGAAGCATTTTGTGACTACCTTTTAAAGGTGAGTGATGTAAGCAAGGTGAAAAAAGGAATTGACTATATCATTGAATTCCGGGGCTTTATTCCGGAGGAATACAAGAACTTTACAGATCCTGCATTTAAAGCGGGACTTAGTAAAATTGCGAAAGCTAAACCTGGCGAAGTAGCAGGTTATATCGAAAAAGTTTTTAAATAAAAGAATGAAATAATTTGCAAACAAAATCCCAACCACTTAGCGGTTGGGATTTTGCTTTTATAGTGCTTGATTAGCATTTATTTTTTGTCCGAGCGGTGAGGCTATGGGCGTCATCGTTGCATCGCCCTCTTGTACTTTATACCATTAATGAACTTTTAGAGAAGTGAATAGTTCGATTGCCGGCAACCTTTAAGTAATCGTTGTACAATATTTCACCATCAAAGTAGTAACAAGCCAGATACAGGGCAGACTCCGAAGCATAACTAAGAATGAAATCAATCATTTAAAAAATATATAATTTTAAAAGAAATTATCTCACTTTCTTTTTACAAAAGTTTGGGTTTTCTTTTAAAAAAAAATACAAAGAGACAATCATGCTGTAAATTAGTGCCATTTTGTAGTTAAAAAACAATATAACTAACCCTGGTCAGTATAAGTAAATTTTATTTTTCATTTTGTTAAATAAATATTTTAGAAGATATACAAGATTAGACTATTTTTTGAGCTAATGACGTAAAAGAAAATTACGCTTTATTATAATGTTCTATTTACATTAACTTCCAAACAAACTAACTGCACCCTGCAAAAAGGCTGCAAAAGGAAATTATGCACCCACAGGCGCAGAACTCTTTCCTGTGGCTTCCCAATTACTAATTTGAGCACAAAAAACAATCGAAAAAAAAGCCACCACATAAAATGTGATGGCTTTATAATTTTTTTTTACCAGCTACCGCTTGATCCGCCGCCGCCAAAACTTCCGCCGCCGAATCCACCGAATCCTCCGCCACCACCGCCACCTCCACCAAAACCTCCACCACCTCTACCACCACCGCCCAGCAAACTGCCTAAAATAAACGGCATGGCACCTCTGCTACTCATAAAAGAACCACCGCCTCTTCCACCGCCGGAGCTAACCGCTAAAAAAACAATTATCATAATAACGATGAAAATAATCTTGCCCAGACTAAAAGACTTTCCGCTTTTGTTATAATTTGCCGGCGCCTTAAATTCACCCTGGGTTGCTTGAATGATGGCATCGGTACCCTCATCTATCCCACGATAATAATCGTTGCCCTTAAAGTTGGGAACAATGATGTTTTTTATAATTTGCTGGCAAACTAAATCCGGTAAAGATTTTTCCAAACCATAGCCTGGTGAAATGTTTAATTTTCTATCTTCTACGGAAATCAATAGCACAACTCCATTGTTATTCGACTTTCCACCTACACCCCAGTTTCTTCCAATCTCAATGGCCGCATCTGCAACGTCTCTTCCATCTAACCGCGGAACAATTACCACTGTTACCTGGTTGGAAGTGCTATCATCAAACTGGTAAAGTTTGTTTTCCAGCGCCTGCTTTTGATCTGCCGTTAATATATTGGCATAATCATTTACCAGTTTTGCAGGATTGGGTGGCGTTTTGATTACCTGCTCCAGCGAAGAACCATTTTGACCCAGCATTGTAAGCGAACCAAATGTGGTTAGCAGTAACAGAAATATGTAGGTGATTTTTTTCATGCCCTTACCCCCAAAGAAGAATAATTGTTAAAGTAAAATTTGTTAGTGTTAGCTACGCATCTGAAAAAGTAAAACTTAGATAGATTGTATTTATTTACCAAATACAATATCATCCGGCAATTCATTCTTATCAGTCGTCGCTTCGTAAGGAAAAGTTTCCTTTAAGGTTTGCCCAATTTGCAACACACATTTTTCTATTCCTATTGAGATATGCTGATTCGTAAATTCAACAAGCATAGCTTTCACCTCATTTTTCCAATAGTCACTGCCAACTTTCTGGTGTATGCCTTCATCGCCAAACAGCGCCAGTTCATGATCTTTCATCGCAATGTAAAGCAGCACGGCATTGCGATGTAGCGTTTCCTGCATTTTCAGTTTAAAAAAAATTTCTGCTGCACGTTCAAGCGGATCTACCATCGGATTATGGCTTTCCACATATAGCCTAATCTCGCCGCTGGTTTCTTTTTCTGCGATGCGGATAGCTTCAACAATCCGGGCCTGTTCGGGCGCAGAAAAAAATGGTTTCTTTTTAAAAAAAGGAAATATGCCCACGATTATTAGTTAAATTTTATTTCTACTGATTTTTCTGCGCCCGCATCTGACTGAAAACCTTCCATCGGCTTAAAGCCAAATAAACCGGCAACTATTTTGGTTGGAAAACTTTTTACAGAACTATTATAATCTGCAATCGATCCGTTAAAATCTTTGCGGGCAATTTTTATGCGGCGTTCGGTTCCTTCCAGTTGAGTTTGCAATCCTTCAAAAGCAGCGGTACCTTTCAACTCGGGATATTTTTCAACTGCAATTACCAATCGGTTAGCTGCACCAGCCAACTCATCCTGAGCTGCCAACTGCTGCTTATATTTTTCAGCAGTTACATCACCGGACGAAATATTGACGGACGTAGCTTTTGCCCTTGCTTCTGTAATTTTTACCAGGGTGCCTTGTTCAAAATCGGTCAGTCCTTTTACAATGTTGACAACATTGGGAATAAAATCAATCCTGCGCTGGTAGGCATTTTGCACCTCATTCCATTGCAGCTTTACTTTTTCTTCCTTTGCTACCAACCCATTAAAAGTAACTAATAGATAGATTGCCAGGAGCACCAAAACACCTCCGATGATATAGCCGGAATAACGCTTATTGTTCATGCTTCGATTGCTTAAAATTTAACTTCAGGAGCCTTTTCTGCACCAGCATCCGCCTTGAATCCTTCTTTTGCAGAGAATCCAAAAATGCCGCCCAAAATGTTCATTGGAAAAGAGCGAACCTTTGTGTTGTAAATGTTGATCTCATCATTGAAAACCTTTCGTGAATTTTTGATGCCGTTTTCAATGCCTTCTAACTGACCCTGTAATTTGGTGAAATTGTCAGTTGCCTTTAAAGTTGGATAAGCTTCCACCGTAGCCAATAAACGACTCAATGAACCGCTCAACTGACCTTGTGCTGCCTGAAATTCTGCAATTTTTTCCGGAGTCAGATTTTCTGCATTGATGTTTACACTGGTTGCTTTTGCCCTTGCCGCAATAACATCCGTCAATGTCTTTTGCTCAAAATTTGCAGCACCTTTTACAGTGTTTACCAAATTGCCCACTAAGTCAGAACGATTTTGATATTCAGTCTGCACATTGTTCCAGGCTTTTTTTACACTTTCATCTTGCTTAACCAAACCGTTGTAACCGTTGCATCCAAGAAAGCCTACAATTACCACGATGGCAAGTATTACTAATAATCCAGTACGTTTCATATTTCTTATTTTTTATGTTTTGAAATTTAAAATTAATTGATTCCTTTATAAAAACAACCTCCTAAGTTGCTAAAGATTACAAAAATCAATCCTTTACACTTAGAAGGCTTTCTTATTTTATTAAGACGATTGAAAAAATCAATTATGCTACAATTGAATAAAAATCTTATGCTTTAATTGCAGCGATACCCGGCAATACTTTTCCTTCAAAGTATTCCAACATTGCACCACCACCGGTACTTACATAACTCACTTTTTCTGCAAGGTCAAATTTGTTTACGGCTGCCACGCTATCGCCACCACCTACAAGACTAAATGCACCTTTTTCGGTAGCTGCTGCAACTGCCAATGCAACTGACTTGGTACCATTCTGAAATTTTTCCATTTCAAAAACTCCCATCGGACCGTTCCATAAGATGGTTCTTGAGTTATTGATTACCTCGCTGAAAATGCCGATGGCTTTTGGGCCGATATCCAGTCCCATCCAGCCATCTGGAATTTGATCACTTGGACGAATTTCCGTATTTGCGTCTGCTGCAAACTTATCTGCAATTACAGAATCTTCCGGTAAATGAATGCTTACATTTTTTTGTTTAGCTTTCTCTAAAATATCAAGTGCTGTTTGCAGACGATCATCTTCGCAGAGAGAACCACCTATTTTACCGCCTCTGGCTTTTAGGAAAGTATACGCCATACCGCCACCAATGATGATGTCGGTAGCTCTTTCCAACAGGTTTTCTATGATTAAAATTTTATCGGAAACCTTTGCTCCGCCAATGATTGCGGTGAAAGGCTTTTCGGCTTCGTGCAATACCTTTTCGGCGCTGATCACTTCGCCTTCCATCAATAAACCAAACAATTTTTTATCCGCTGCAAAATATTTTGCGATCACTGCAGTCGATGCATGTGCCCGGTGTGCGGTGCCAAAAGCATCATTCACATACACATCGCCCAGCTTACTTAATTTTTCTGCAAAAGCTTCATCACCTTTTTCTTCTTCTTTGTAAAAACGAAGATTTTCCAATAATAAAACTTCGCCTGCCTGGAGCATACCGGCGGTCATGTATGCTTGTTCACCGATGCAATCATCTGCAAAAAACACCTTGGTAGTATTTCCACCATCTGCATTTAATAATTCGTGCAGATGCTTTACAAGGTGTTTTAAAGAATACTTATCAGTTGGACCATCTTTGGGACGTCCGAAATGGCTCATTAAAATTACACTGCCGCCATCTGCCAATATTTTTTTTAAAGTAGGAATGGTTGCTGCCATCCTGTTATCGTCGGTAATATTAAACTCCGCATCCAGCGGAACGTTGAAATCTACCCGAACCAAAGCCTTTAAGCCTTTGAAGTTGTAATCTGAAAATTTGCTCATACTTAGTTGCTCCCATTATAGCACCTGCCTAACATTGGGAAATATGTTTTAAAGATGATAAAATAAACAAGGCTTTCAAATAAATTGAAAGCCTTGTATCAAAAGAACTAAAATTATGCGACCTGAATTTAAAGGCCTACACAAATTAAATATGTTCCAAACTGGTATGTAGTAAAAGTGATTAATCCCAAGGTTCCATCGTTATGAAACTCTTGTGGGCCTTGATGCAAAATGTGCTGCCATGAATTAAACAACTAAAACAAAAAATTATTTACCCATCAATCCAGCAAAATAATTAACAGTGCGTACCAACTGAGATACATAGCTAGCTTCATTATCGTACCAACTTACTGTTTTAACCAATTGTTTGTCGCCTACTGTTAGTACTTTGGTTTGAGTTGCATCGTACAAAGAACCAAAGGTTGTTCCGATTACATCTGAACTTACGATTTCGTCTGTTGTGTAACCAAAACTCTCGTTGCTGGCCGCTTTCATGGCTGCGTTGATTTCTTCAACAGTTACTGTTTTATTTAAAATGCTGGTTAGTTCAGTTAAAGAACCAGTAATAACCGGTACTCTTTGTGCACTACCATCTAATTTACCTTTTAACTCTGGTAGTACCACACCAATTGCTTTTGCAGCACCTGTGCTGTTAGGAACGATGTTAGCGGCAGCAGCTCTTGCCCTGCGCAAATCACCTTTTGCATGAGGTGCATCCAGCGTATTCTGATCATTCGTGTATGCATGAATGGTAGTCATAATTGCGGTTGCAATTCCAAACTGGTCATTCAATACTTTTGCCATTGGAGCCAAACAGTTGGTGGTGCAGCTTGCACAACTAATGATTGTTTCAGAACCATCCAAAATTTCGTGGTTTACGTTAAATACAACCGTTTTTAAATCACCGGTTGCAGGTGCAGAGATCACCACTCTTTTTGCACCGGCAGTAATGTGAGCTTCGGCTTTGGCTTTATCTGTAAAGAAGCCAGTGCTTTCGATCACCACATCTACTTCGTGTGTTCCCCATGGAATTTGAGCTGGATCTCTTTGTGCGTATATTTTTACTTCGTGACCATTTACAATGATTGAGTTTTCGGTAGAAGTAACTTCTTGTCCAAAACCACCTTGTGCACTGTCGTACTTTAATAAATGGGCCAATACTGCAGGACTGGTTAAATCATTAATAGCAACAACATCTATTCCCTGCATGTTATAGATTTGGCGAAATACCAAACGGCCGATGCGTCCGAATCCGTTAATGGCAACTTTTACTGTACTCATAATTGAAGTTATTTTATATGTTATAAAAACTTTGCAAAGGTAGGTATCATTGGCAGATAAAAAAAGCCCGAATTTAGGCCCATGATGAAAATCACAAATAATAATAGTAAAGTAATATTATAGACTGATTGGAATCATATTTTTTACTTTTTAAAGAATAAAAAGCAAAAAAAGATTACAGAAAATGTGAATGGAAAATGATGAGTGACAGCTAAACTTGACCATTGACCATTCACCATTCATATTTGCCAGAGCAGAAACACTAGTTAATCGTAAAAATCTTTTCTTCAACCGGCTTGTTGGTTTCGATGGAACTAAAAACAATTGTTCCCCGATCGTTGGTTTGCGAAAATGGAAATAAAAATCCATCCTCATTTTTTTTGAATTCGGAGTATGTATTTTCCACCTCATCATCTCCAACTTTAACGATTGATTTTACCCGATAGAAAGTAGTGGCATCAATAAACAATGTACTCTCTTTACCGGCAGCGTTCGTCAATTTCAACTTATAACATTCCGCATCTGCTACTTTTTCTTTACCCAATAATTCTACCTTGTTACCCTTTTCCTTATAATTTAACAATGAGCCCTGCACATCCAAAAGCCCTTGTGATGCCTTCACCTGGTCTGCCGAAACCTCTTCCGGACTTGCCTGCCCCATGAATGGCATAAAATTCCAGCCCTTGGCAGCATTCATTACCTGAAAGCCTTCCCCCATTCCTGGTACAGAAATATCATTTCGTGAACCTATTCCCTGCACCAGGGTAACGGTTATTCCAACGTCAAATCCTTGCGTATTCAGGTTTCCCGTCATTTTAACGGTTTTAAGCGTCAATAGCTTTTCTTTACCACCCAGTGCGGTTAAATGTTTGTCAACAATTTCATCTACTGTTTGCGCTTTGATTGATTGAAGACTTACGATTGCTGCTACAGCCAATAAGGCAATTCTTAATTTTTTCATGTTTTTGTTTTATGATTGAATGTTAGGTTGATACATTGCAGGCTGAATAACGGGATTGATTTGGATGGTGTGAAAAACAATTTCACTGCCATGCGCATTATTCATTTTCCGGTTGCTGTTTGTTTCAAATGTATGTGGAAACTGCATCCCGTCCACTGCTTTATAATTACTATAATAAATAAGCGATTTGGAATACGCCTGATCCATGGATATTACTGATGACTGCACCAATAGATGGCTGGATAGATCTATCCAAAATAGCATTACATTTCCTCCCTGGGTCGTTAATTTAATTTTATAACAAGTGTTTTCCGCCAGTTGCTCTTTCCCTAACAGCTCTGCCCGATGGCCTTTAGCAGCATAATCTACCAGTGGCCCCGCAATGTCCATTTCGGTTTGAATGTCTCTTAAATTATCTGAGGGAACAGGCTTTGGCTCAGGCGACACCAGCGGAAAAAATGTCCACGCTTCTTCAGCCGTAATTACAACAACATTGTTTTCAATTTCCGTACGACTTAATTTATCCTGTTCCTTTATCATTTTCACCTGCACATTTCCTCCGTTCGTTTCTTTCATTCCTTCCATGTAAATGCTTTTTACCGCGGACAGTTTATCTCTGCCACCCCTGGCACGGATGTATTGCTCAATCACTTCATCTACTGTTTTAGCAGTGCTAAACTGCACCACCAGCAACAATACAATCAGCAAAGCAAACAGGAATAAATTTCTCACCTTATAGTTTTAATAATTAAAGATAGGGCAAATTGAAGTACTCAAAAAGGATAAAACGGACTTACATTTGTTCCAATTTTAAATGCATACTATGATACAAAGCATCCGTGGAAATGTTGTTGACATTTTTAATCAACATATTTATTTTGGAGAAGTGACCATTGAAAATGGATTGATAAAGCACATCGAAAAAAGAGGAACGACTGAAGAACCGGAACAAGGTGCAGCCTATATTCTGCCCGGTTTTATCGACAGCCATGTACACATTGAAAGCTCCATGTTGGTGCCGGCTGAATTTGCCAAGCTTGCGGTTGTGCATGGTACAATTGCCACCATAAGTGACCCTCATGAAATTGCCAATGTTTGCGGAATGGCAGGCGTGGAATTTATGATTGCCAATGGAAAAACCGTTCCCTTCAAATTTCATTTTGGCGCCCCCAGTTGCGTACCTGCCACCATTTTTGAAACTGCCGGGGCTGCTTTAACTGCTGCTGATGTGGAAGCTTTATTGCAGAAGGATGAAATAAAGTACCTAAGTGAAATGATGAATTTTCCGGGCGTGTTATCTGGAGATGAAGAAGTAATGACAAAAATCGCAGCAGCGAAAAAACACAAAAAACCGGTCGATGGCCATGCTCCAGGATTACGGGGAGCAGATGCTAAAAAATATATTGAAGCCGGCATCAGTACCGATCATGAATGTTTTACCGCTGTAGAAGCATTGGAGAAATTACAACACGGCATGAAGATCTTAATCAGGGAAGGCAGTGCTGCAAAAAACTTTGAAGCATTGATTGATTTGCTGAATGACCATGCCGGCGAGATGATGTTTTGCAGTGATGACAAACACCCCGATAGTTTGGAGGCTGGCCATATCAATCAATTGTGTGCAAGGGCTATTGTAAAAGGCATTGATGTTTTCAAAGTATTGCAGGCGGCTTGTATTAACCCCGTTTTGCATTACAAAATGGATGTCGGTTTGTTGAAGCAGGGCGACCATGCAGATTTTATTTTGGTGGACGATCTGGTGCATTTCAACGTACTGCAGACTTATATCAATGGCGTGTTGGTAGCAGAAAAAGGCAAGTCGTTGATTGATGGAAAAAAATCAGGCATCATTAACCAGTTTAATTGTGATGAGCAAACAGCCAGCGCATTTGCGTACATCCATTCAGGTGAAAAATCAATTTTCGTAATTGAAGCATTGGAAGGCCAATTGATCACCAATAAACTGGTGATGGAACCCATCATTGTCAACAACGAAATAGTGAGTGATGTAAGCAATGATATTTTAAAAATGGTAGTGGTGAATCGGTACAAAAATGCACCGGTGGCTAAGTCCTTTGTAAAAAATTTCGGATTAAAGCAAGGTGCCATTGCATCTACTGTAGCGCACGACAGTCATAATATAATAGCAGTGGGTGTAGATGATGAAAGCATTTGTAAAGCTGTAAACCTGGTGATAAGGGAGCAAGGCGGTGTAAGCAGTATTTCCCTCAAAAAAGAAATGATATTACCTTTGCCGGTAGCTGGTTTAATGAGCAATGAAGATGGTTACAAGGTAGCTGCAGCTTACACAGCCATAGATAAAATGGTAAAAGAGGAATTGGGTTCTACACTGGCTGCCCCCTTTATGACATTGTCCTTTATGGCGCTATTGGTGATACCACATTTAAAGCTAAGCGACCTTGGATTATTTGATGGTGACCGATTTGAGTTCCTCAGTTAGTTTTTGCGCCCAATATTTTTATTGACACACTATCTGATCCTTTTGGTGCAAATTCCTTTGTTTTAAAATTGGCTGATTTACCCGGTTCAATTTTATCGTAAATCGTTTCATTTGTTTTGATTAATAAGGTACCGGTCTTGCTGTAGAAAGACAATTCCAACTCAACATCTTTGTACGTGCATACTTTAGCAATATTTCGCAATGTTCCTTTTACCACTGTTTGCCCAATCAGGTTGCGTTTATCCCGACTGTCTACCAATAAAAAGTTAGCCGGATTTTTCTTTTCCTTTTCTTCCAGTGTTTCTTTTGCCTGCTGGTATTTTTCTTTTTCGGAAGCGGCGCTACGTTCGGTATCATCGCAGGCAGATAATATCAATAGAAACATCAGAGCAATCCCGGAGAGTTTTTTCATTTTAAAATATTTATACAATAAAAATAATTAAAATTGAGTTGGTTTGTTAAAGTTCATTTACATCAGACCTAGGCATCCAGTCCGACCGTCCCGGTCTGACTGGATGCCTAGGTCTGATGTAAAATGTCCAGTCGGACCGGGACGGTCAGACTGGTATAACTGGGGCGAAAGATTATATAATGCTACACCGATTACTGGATTTTTACCTCATTATCCTTCCATCGCCAATTTAGCAATATGGACCGAATATTTCTATGCACATTGAAACACCAAATGCAGCCTGCCTGGTCGAATTCACAATTAAATTTCAATTTTCAGATTTCACAATTTAGATTTGTAGCCATAGAAGCACAAAAATCTATTCAACACGATGATAATCAACCTAAGCGAGCAACATTCATTGGTAAGCAATTGGATGGGTGAATTAAGAGATAAAGATATTCAGACAGACTCAATGCGGTTTCGTCGTAATCTTGAACGAATCGGAGAGGTGGCCGCTTATGAAATCAGTAAAAAATTATCTTACGAAATAAAAGAAGTGACTACTCCATTTGGGACTGCGAATTGCAAAGTATTGCAGGCCCAGCCTGTATTAGCTACCATTTTAAGGGCCGGTCTTGGCATGCACAATGGATTGCTCAATTATTTTGATAAGGCCGAAAATGCTTTTATCAGTGCTTACAGAAAACACTCGGCTGATGGGAGCTTCGAAATCAGTCTAGAATATATGGCCTGCCCCGAAATTGAAGGAAAGGTAATTATCATGAGCGACCCGATGATTGCAACAGGAGCTTCTTTGGTAAAAGCCATAAAATATTTAAAAGATGAAGGTGAAATACAAGATTTACACATTGTATGTGCAGTTGCGTGTACAGTTGGGCTGGAATACATAATGAGAGCGCAGCCAACAGCGACCATCTGGTGTGGCGATATTGATGATGAATTAACGGCAAAAGGATTTATTGTACCAGGACTTGGTGATGCCGGTGACCTGGCGTTTGGACCAAAAATACAATAACTAAGACGTATCCCCGGGCCCAATTAAACAAAGAGTGTTATTTTCTAGGCATGCCGGGTTTATCTGCCTGGGTATAGTGCAAAAGAGGTTGTAACCTAAATATGAAATAAAAAATTATTTCATTGCAGCATTTTACCTCAAATCCCTATCTTTATTGTTAAGAATTATTATAACGATGAGAAAATTAATTATTTTAACCGGAGTTCTTTTGTTTTCATTTTTATTACAAGCACAGGACCCGCATTTTTCTCAATTTTTTGCATCTCCCCTTACATTAAACCCAGCCTTTACCGGGAAATTTGATGGTCAGTTTAGACTTGCCGCCAATCATCGTGACCAATGGCCATCTATTCCTAAAGCCTATGTGACCACTACCGGTTCGGTAGATTTTGGCATATTAAAAACAAAAGTACCAGAGGGTGACGTTTTTGGAATTGGCTTTTCGGGATTGAGCGATCAAAGTGCGGATGCTGCCCTTAAACTAAACTATGGCTCTGTTTCTATGAGCTACCATAAAGCCTTAGACGAAAACGGATACAACACGATCGGGGCCGGATTTCAGGCTACTTACAGCAGCGCCATTTTAGATTTTACTAAACTAACTTTTGAAGACCAGCTAACCCAAAACGGATTTACCGGCGTTACATTTGAAAATCTTAATAACGGCAGTAACCAAAATTTTGTAGATGTGAATGCCGGTCTATTATATTCCGGTTCCACCGATGGAATCAATAACTTTTATCTCGGGGCGTCGGTGTACCATATCAATAGACCCAACCTTAGCTTTATTGACAAAGTATGGAACCTTTCACCCCGAATGACTATCCACGGAGGAGGTTCTTTTCCTGTTTCCGAAATATTATCTGTAAATGCTTCTGCCATTCACCAGATTCAAAACAAGGCGAGTGAAACACTGGTTGGTGCAGCTTTGTCAGCCAATTTGAATGCCGATACAGATAATCCAAGCAGCGTATATATTGGCTCATGGATTCGTTTTAAAGATGCTATTATCCCCTATGTTGGCATTGAGATTGGCGGCCTTAGAATTGGAGCCAGCTATGATATCAATACCTCTGGTCTTAAAGCCGCAACGCTAAGCAGGGGAGGTTCGGAGTTTTCTATTATTTACATCAAGAAAGCCGTTCAAACCAAAGGTGTTCCCTGCCCGAAGTTTTAAGCAACCCCTAATTATTCTAAGTTTTTTATTAGTAGTTATCCCGTTATCAAAGAAGAGTACGGCTCGCTTTATTCAATACAACCAGCATGCGAATTGTTGGCGAATTCGATTTTGTATTTACCATTTATTAAAGTAGCTGACTGGTGGTTAACCATTTCATTTATTGAAAATAATGACTGCCTCCTGCGATTCATTTTTAATATTGCCCTATCCAACTAAACGATTGTTTCTAACTGAATAAAAAACTCACATGTTTAAAGTAACCTTTTGTGTGTTGATGATATTGCAAATTGCTGTTTCAACTTTAGCCCAACAAAAATCTTATACTGAAAAATACAGACCACAATTTCACTTTTCGCCGCCGGCAAACTGGATGAACGACCCCAATGGGATGGTTTATTATAAAGGAGAATATCATTTATTTTACCAATATTATCCGGATAGTACGGTTTGGGGGCCTATGCATTGGGGGCATGCCATTAGTAAAAATTTAACGCATTGGGAAAATCTGCCAGTTGCGTTGTATCCAGATTCAATGGGTGATATTTTTTCCGGCAGCGTAGTAGTTGATTATAATAACACAGCAGGCTTGCAACACGGTGCCGAAAAAGCATTGGTGGCCATTTTTACCCAGCACAATATGGCGATGGAAAAAGCGGGCAAAAATAATTTTCAAACCCAGGGCATTGCATACAGTACTGATAAAGGACGCAGTTGGAAAAAATATAGCCAGAATCCTGTGATTAAAAACCCGGATGCGAAAGATTTTCGTGATCCCAAAGTATCGTGGCTGGAGAAATATAAAAAATGGGTAATGACCCTGGCAGTTGGTAACGAAATACATTTTTACGCTTCCAAAAATTTAAAGGACTGGAGCTTTTCCGGCAGATTTGGTTTGGATGAAGGCAGCCATGGTGGCGTATGGGAATGCCCTGACCTGATGGAAATGAAAGTAGGCAATGGAAAAGAAAGCAAGTGGGTTTTACTGGTAAGCATTGGTTCAGGAGCTACCAATGGCGGTAGCGGCACCCAGTATTTTGTGGGAGATTTTAATGGAAATACTTTTAAAAATGACAACTCTAAACAAACTATTTTATGGGTGGATTATGGCTGTGATAATTACGCTGGTGTTACATGGAGCAATACCAACCGCCACTTATTTTTAGGTTGGATGAGCAACTGGCAATATGCACAAACGGTACCTACAAAAAACTGGAGAAGTGCCATGACGATCCCCAGAGAATTGGCGCTAAAAAAAACAAATGATGGTGTGCGTCTTTTTTCAACTGCAGTAAAAGAAATGGAATCACTCAGAAAATCCAGTGTGCCGGTGAATGTTCAACAAAATAAGGCGTATCCATTTTCATTGGGTGAACTAACAATAACCATTGATTTAACCCAAAGCAATGCAGAAGAATTTGGAGTTGAGTTTAGAAATGCGTTGGATGAAAAAATTAAAGTGGGCTATTTAAAATTCAGCAACCAATTTTATATTGATCGAACCAGGTCAGGTGAAACAAATTTCTCTGATAAATTCCCGGCCATACATTATGCACCCCGGCTTTCAAAAGACCCGCAATTAAGTATGCATGTTTTTATTGACCATGCTTCGGTAGAATTATTTGCAGATAAAGGATCTGTGGCGATGACAGACATTTTTTTTCCGAACCAAAATTACAATCAGTTTCAACTGTTTACTACAACGGGAAAGGTAAAACTGATCAGCGGAAAATTATTTGAATTAAAATCGATCTGGTGATAGAAATACAACAACCGCAACTGGCAAACAAATCAAAATACAGGCTTCGCACTAACATACTTATTTCCCCTAATGTAAAAACGATAAGGCAATAATGCATCTGCACCTGCATACTCTACCCCTATCCGTTTGCTGCTTCCAATGTTGGTTTCATCCCATTCAAAATCATCTGCCGCTATGAAAATAACGTTCTGCAATAAGTTGATGCCCGAATGAATTTTATGAATTCCAAGCGCTTTACCAACATTACCCGGCCCCTTTGTTAAGGTGTTATCCAGCTTTTGTTTGCCTGTTCTTTGCAACATGCTTTCAATGCCTTCGATCGGTTCAATAGCCCTTATCAAAATAGCATCCGGAGTTTCCTTTTCATTGGTTACTACATTGAACATTTGGTGAATGCCATAACACATATAAATATAACCAGTTCCGGCAGTTGCATACATGTGTTCATTGCGGGGAGTTCGCTTACCAGCCCAGGCATGAGATGCTTTATCAGTAATGCCAATGTAGGCTTCCGTTTCTACAATTCTTCCGCTTGTTACAATACCTTCCAGGTTTGTGGTAAGAATTTTACCCAACAACTCCTTTGCTATTTGCAACACATTTTTCCGGTTATAAAAATCAATCGTTAACTTTTTCAACTAACTTGTATTTTTAACTGTAAAATTAAATTTTCATTTGCAGTCTTTTGTTTGTTGCTAAATGTATTTGTTGAGGAAACTGTTTCGTGAAGTAGAAATTAAAATACAATATTAAACATCAATCAAAAAATACAACCACGTCCATTAACCATGAAACTTTCAACATGCTAAAAGATATTATCATTTCCATACAATCTTACTACCAGGCTCACCAGTTTATAGTTAAGCATCGTTTGTGGAAATGGATATTGATACCGGGGCTTATTTATTCTCTGTTATTTTGCGCAGGCATTTATTTATTCTGGATCAGCAGTGGCAATGCGATTGACTATCTTTTATCCATTTCTGGTTTAAAAAAGTGGATGATCACCATGGAAGGTAGCTGGTTAAAGTTCCTTTTCATATTTGGTCAAATCATTCTTCAGCTCGTATTGATCTTATTTTACTTTTCCTTATTTAAATACCTTTTCCTGATTATTGGATCGCCCTTATTTGCTTATCTGAGCGAAAAAACGGAAGCCATCATGGAGAACAAGGATTTCCCGTTTAGCTTTGCACAACTTATAAAAGATATGGGCCGTGGTATTAAACTAGCACTTCGAAATGCATTGTGGCAAACGGTGTACACGGTCTCCATTTTAATTCTATCATTCATCCCGTTTTTTGGCTGGTTTACTCCCCTATTTGCATTACTGATTGAATGCTATTATCTGGGCTTTTCAATGTTGGATTATAGTTGCGAAAGAAATAAATTATCTCCTTCGCAAAGTGTAGCATTTATCAGCAGGCATAAAGGATTGGCCATTGGTAATGGTATTGTTTTTTACCTGATGCACCTGGTAGTGATTGTTGGGTGGATATTGGCACCTAGTTACGCCGTAATAGCCGCCACCATCAGCATGTACAAAACAAAGGATTAGCCAAATTAAAGGTTGCATGGCAATATTGATAAAATTGTTGAATTGATAAATTGTTTTATTGATTTGTGAATCATGAATGGTGAAATAATGATCCTTCACCGTTGATAGTCCTTACTCAAATTAAAACTGATACATATTTGTAAAATCAAATCCTTCTTACAACAAAAAAAGACAACGACCCTCCAGGCAACTAGTAATCAAGTCTATCGGTTCAACAGTTCAACACGTTAACAATCAACCATCCAACAACTCAACCTTATTATGAGCAAAGTATATTTAATTCCATCTGTATTAGACGAATTGGCCATTCACACCATTCCAGCTTATATCATCGAAGCGGTAAAAGATTGCCAGGTAATTTATGCAGAAAATGAACGAACTACCCGGCGCTTTTTAAAAAGTATTTGCAAAGAAATTGTAATTGATGACTATGAATGGTTTACCATACACAAGGCTGAGGAAGAACAAAAAAACAGTTTCCGCCAAAAAATTAAGGAAGGTAAAAATATAGCCATCATTAGTGAGGCCGGTTGCCCCGGCATAGCGGATCCGGGACAAGTACTAATTGAACTGGCGCAGCAATTAAATGTGGTAGTGAAGCCTTTGGTTGGGCCCAGTTCAATTTTACTGGCGTTGATGGCAAGCGGTATGAATGGCCAGCAGTTTGAGTTTGCCGGCTATCTTCCAATTGACAATATTGAACGTATGAAAGCGCTGAAAGAGATGGAACTAACATCACAAAAAAAACACAGTACACAGATATTTATTGAAACCCCCTATCGAAACAATCAAATGATAGAAACGCTGCTAAAAACTTGCAAGCCCTCTACCAAACTTTGTATTGCTGCAGAACTAACCGGAGTGAACGAGTTTGTAAAAACAAAAACGATCGCCGAATGGCAAAAAGAAAAAACCGACTTTCATAAAAAGCCGGTTATATTTTTGTTGCAGTCGATCTGATGCGCTAACGGTCAATGGGTTTCATACTGATGATTTTGTCCACGATATATACACTGAAACCACGCCATGGTAAAGTACCTTTAAATTCCTGGTAATGCAGGTCGAAATAATTGCCACTATTGTTCATTAAAATATTAGCAATACTATCATTGGTAACGGAAAATTCAAACTCGTAGGATTGAACACTACCGATTGCCTTTGATCGTAATCCCGCCTGAATCAGCTTGCCCTCATAGGTTTTGAAGACATTGCCCTTTTTCACCACATAATTTAATTCACCAGATTTTACACCTTCGCCAAATACGTATAAATAATGCCACCAAAAAAAGAAGCCCCCAAATAATATCACTAAAAATGTAAACCACCCAAGAAATTTTTTAAATCCATTTGTCTTTTTGGGGGCTGTATTTAGAAATTTATTTTCTTCCATAATTTTTTATTTGCAAGATAATTATAATCCGTACTTATCTACTAAATAAATAAATGCTGCCATGTTCAATGCGCCCATGTGAAGCTCTCTTCTGCTTACATTTTCAAACACATCCGTGGCTGCATGGTGAATATCAAAGTACCGCTGTCCATCCGGCGAAAGGCCCGACAGCGCAGCACCAATGGCTCTTAGTGGGCCAACATCGGCACCGCTTCCTCCTGCCTTTAATGAATAAACGCCGTAAGGATAAAAGAGGTCTTTCCATTGCTGCACTTTTTCAATCTGGTCGGCCCGCATCTCCAGCGAAAATCCACGGGGTGTAAATCCACCGGCATCGCTTTCCAAACCAAACACATGCTTTTCATTGTTCAATTTAGCCAATTCCAAATACTTGGCTGCACCACGCCCACCATTCTCTTCATTCATAAACATCACTGCTCTGATAGTGCGTTTGGTGGCTCCATTCGCTTTCAATACCCGTAATACTTCAATGCTCTGCACACAACCTGCCCCGTCATCTTGTGCGCCTTCTGCCAAATCCCAACTATCCAGATGACCACCTACAGTAATGATTTCGTTTGGCAATTCGGTTCCCCTTATTTCGCCCACCACATTAAACGACGGTGCATCCGAAAGCATAGTACTTGTATTGCGAAAATAGGCGGTTACCTGCATTTTCTTCATCAACAGTTTACTCAACCAAATTGCATTGTTTGTACTAATGGCTACCGCAGGTATTTTAGGAAATGAATCGTTATAAATGGTTACACCGGTATGTGGAAAGTCATCCGGGTTGCTTGCCAGAGAACGTACCATCACTCCAATGGCTCCATAGCTTGCTGCCTTGGATGGCCCGCTTGTTCTGGATCTCCCGCTTTCGCCATAAGCACTAAAAGTAGTAATGTAGGTAGGATTCATTTCAAAATTGAAGAACACAATTTTACCCTTGATTACAGCCTTACCCAGTTGCTCCAGTTCAGCGAAACTTCTTACTTCAATTACAGCAGCCGAAATACCTTTTTTTCCTGTTCCCTCAGAATTGCCCAAAGCACACAAATTAAGGTTATACTTTGCGCCGCCTGCTACTTGTATATAGCCTGTTTCCTTCTCTCCTCTTACCCAATGTGGCACCATGCAAGGTTGAAGATAAACGGTGTCTGCTCCAGCTTCCTTTAGCATTCTGGCGGTAGCCTCTACCGATTTTTGGGCGCCGGCACTGCCACTCAATCTTGGCCCAACTTTTTTACACAGGTACCTTAAATTCTCATAAGCCTGTCCATTGATCAAAACATCATTGGCAATTTTTCTGATTGCTATGGAATCTTCTTTTTGTGCCATTGAGACAAAAGCACACAAAACACCTAAAACGGCCGGGATAATTTTTGTAGTCATCATTACATTTATGTTAACAAACTTGAAGATTTAAATGTAATACATAAACGGAAGATGCCATCAATTATAATTCGGTAAATTGCACCAATTTTTGAAATAGTTTTACGGTTTAAAAATACATTATGAATATTGCGATTGTTTGTTATCCCACATTTGGCGGAAGTGGCGTGTTGGCTACAGAGTTAGGAAAGGCCCTTGCCGATAAAGGTCACAACATACATTTTATCACTTACCAGCAACCGGTTCGGTTAAGCCATTTTCATACCAATATATTTTATCACGAAGTAAGGGTTCCAACCTACCCTTTGTTTGATTACCCGCCTTACGAAACTGCATTGGCCAGCACCATGGTAGACGTTATTACCAACAATAACATCCAGTTGCTTCATGTGCATTATGCCATTCCACATGCATCTGCGGCCTATATGGCCAAACAAATATTAGCAAAAGAAGGGAAAAGAATTCCCGTAATTACAACTTTACACGGAACAGATATTACTTTGGTAGGAAGGGATAAAACCTATCGGCCAGTAGTAACTTTCTCCATGAACGAAAGCGATATCCTTACGGCAGTTTCAGACAATCTCAGAGCTGAAACCTACAAAAATTTTGATATCGAAAAAGACATCGAAGTGATTCATAATTTTGTGGATGTAAAGCGTTTTAATAAAAAACCAATTGATGCTTTCAAAAAATTGATTGCACCCAATGGCGAAAAAATCATTGTGCATGCCAGTAATTTTAGAAAGGTGAAAAGAGTGGAAGATGTAGTAAAGGCATTTTTGCTGATCAATGAAAAGATGCCTTCTAAATTATTGTTATTGGGAGACGGGCCGGAGCGTTCGCCCATTGAAGCCGACGCAAGAAACAGCAACGCATGTGATGCGATTAAATTTTTAGGCAAACAGGAACAAATGGAAGACATTTTGCCCATTGCCGATTTGTTTTTATTGACCAGCGAATATGAAAGCTTTGGATTGGCAGCATTGGAAGCCATGGCTGCGGAAGTACCGGTAATTTCAACCAATGCAGGTGGATTACCAGAAATTATTATCAATGGCGACTGTGGCTACATGAGCAATGTTGGAGATGTAGAAGACATGAGTAAAAATGCATTATACATTTTACAGGATAAGGAAACGCACGACCGCTTTAAGGCAAATGCACTGGCACAGGCAAAAAGATTTGATATTGACAGCATCGTTCCTCAGTATGAAAAATTATACAAGGGGCTGATATAGTAATTAACGCCTTCTGAGCCAACCTTCCGGATTCAGGTTTCCCCTTTCATTACTGATGATCAAATCAATGGATCCTATTCCTTCATCGTTGGGTGCTACCCTGCCGAGCACTTGCCCTGTGCGGATGGCTTGACCTCTGGAAACAGTGATACCAGATAAATTGCTATAGGTAGTAAAGTATGCTCCATGTTTCAATATCACCACCTGCATGTTTTCGATATTGGTTACAGATGAAACTTCGCCATCAAATAAAGCTTTTACAGGTGTTCCAATATCGCTTCCAATGGTAATTCCGGGGTTGTCAATGGTTACCCCTATTTCAAGTTTTTGTAAACCAAAACGTTCCATCATATACCACTTTTCAACCGGCCATGGCAAAGACCCACGGTTGCTGATAAAGTTTGCATTCAGTTTTATATCTGCTGCACTCCCTAACAATATACTTTCTTCTTTTACCGGAGGCGTTATGCTTTTATTGGGTTTTGTAACAGGAGACTTGGGTGCCACATTTCCTTTTGCCTTATTATCTGCAATATCTTTCTTTTCGTCTGCATCACGTTTTAGCTTTTCTACCTTTGCTTTTTCAAGTGCTTCCCTGCGTGCAACATCCTGTGCTCTTTTGATAGCGGCAGCAATCGCATTGCTCACTTTCTGCATTTGCTTTTTCTTAGCTGCAATCTGGTTATTCAATTCTTTCCCCTGTGCTTTTAACTTAGCCAGCAACTCATTTTTTTCTTGCTGCTGCGATTCAAGTACTCCCAATTCCTTACTCTGGGTCTGTAGCACAACATTTTTCTTTTTCTTATTTCCACTTAACTCATCAATCCGTTCCTTCAAAAGAGATTGGGTACGCAGTATATTATCTCCCTGCATCTCCCGATAGTTTCTATAACTTTTTAAATAGGTAATTCGCTTAATGGCATCATTAAAACTGGCAGAGGAAAAAATAAAATTTAAAAAATCTGAATTACTGCGGTTCTTGTAGGCGTACACCATACTCTTGGCATATTCCTGCTTCAGTGTATCCAATAAAAGTTGTAATTTATTTACATCTTTTTGAGACTTAATAATATTGTTATCCAGTAAATTAATGTCCTTACTGATATTTTCGATTACGCTTCCCTGCAGGTTAAGTTTACGGTTTAAAAGGGTAAGGGTAACCAGGTTTTCTTTTGTGTTTTTTTTATTTTTATCTAATAATTGCTGAGCCTGCTCAATCTCTCGTTTTAATTGCTGGCGCTCCCTTTCCAACTCCTGCTGGTTGGTCGCCTGCGCCATTAACGAAGTACTAAAAAGAAAAGATACCAATGAAAAAAGGAATATTTTAACCATGTGATGATTTTACAGGATTAATAAAAATACGATCATTTGCAGATTAGGATGTCAGCACTTTTGTTAATTCTCCCTATTCATACGCTCATTGCCCTTATCTAAATCACTTCCTCAAAAAAAATAAATGCAAACGATCTTCAAAAATGAATAAGCCAACTATTTACAAATAACGCTTACCTGCGTTTATAATTGGCTGGAATAATGAATGAGATGGACAAATCTTTGTTAAACTCATACTGCTTATAATTGAGCTGGATATCCAGCCTGTTTTTTTCTGACACGGTAATTGCCCGATAGGTAGAAAATGGCAATCCATTGTGGCTTTCATATTCACCGTAAGTAATATCAGCGGTTCGGTTACGGGCAACATTCACATCATCTAATTTACTATGCACCAATAAACGATCACCTTTATTGAGGGTTAATAAGTGCTTAAAATATTTACCAATAGTTGCCAGCAATAATTTTGATTCCGTTTCCCTATAAGAGATAACACTGTCCGCAAAAAAAACAGGATTACCTACAAATAGATTTTGAAGTGTTTTTAAGTCGAATGGTATCTCGGTTACTTCCTGCAAAAAATCCATCGATCGCATCTTAACTTCCTTGTTGATTTTATCCAACACAAATACGCTGTCCTTGTTGATCAAAACTCTGAATGCTTCGATATTAAAAACAGTTGCATAACCGGATATCCATATCAGGCTGTCTTTCAAAATCCGGACATAAGCCGTAATATTCGGCTGCTTGCCTTTTCCGTCTTCATATTCTACTTTAATCTTTGCAGAAAAGGTTTTAAAGTCAATTTGCTTCTTATAAATATCCGCTATTGTATTTTTTATCAACAGAAGCGAATCGTTTTCATAAGGTTTGCTAATGTGAACAGAGGTGGTATCTTTCTTTTCAACGGAGGCCTGTATTTTTTTTGCTGTTTTACAGCTCCCTGCAAAAAGCAACACCAGTAAAGTAAAAAATATTGAGGGAATAAATCCAGACTTATTGTTTGAAAATGTCATTTGTTAATCAGTTGTTTAATGTTTACCTGTATGGCCAAAACCACCCTCACCACGAAGGGTATCATTCAGTTGGTCGACTAAAAATAGTGCCGCTTTTTCCACTTTTGCAATCACCATTTGTGCAATGCGATCTCCATGATGAATGGCCTGTGGCTCATTGCTGAGGTTAATCAAAATCACTTTAATTTCCCCCCGGTAATCACTATCAATGGTGCCGGGTGTATTCAAACAGGTAATGCCCTGTTTTACAGCCAAACCACTACGGGGCCTTATTTGCGCCTCATAATTATCCGGTAATTGAATGAACAAACCCGTAGAAATCAACATTCGTTCCAATGGCATCAAGGTAACAGTAGCTTCCAGATTGGCCCTTAAATCCATACCGACGGAGCCTACCGTTGCATAGGCAGGCAGTTCGTTGGCAGATTTATTTACAATATTTATAGATATTTTTTGCATGGCCGCAAAGGTAATGATGTAAACTGAAAAAAATGGGGGATGATTCTTGCATTAAAGAATGCAGGATTGAATGAAATTTAACTACCATTACTTAATGATACCGATTAAGTAAAAAGAACCTTCGTTAAAAAACAGCGACAGTAACATCCCTTTCTCGTGATAATATCTTTTGTAACATTCGGAAAGCAATTACTGAATTCATCGTTCATCAATATTTTAAATCCCTCTATCAAAACCGGTGCTCTCCGCAATATTTGTTTATTATGATTCAGCTAATTCTAGTTTTAACAAGTTACTCATTGTACATTTCGCACCAGCAAAATAGTGGCATAGGCAACAAGCCCTTCCTCCCTTCCCACAAAGCCCATTTTTTCGGTGGTAGTTGCTTTGATGGACACATCCGTTATTTGTAATGAAAGAATTTGGGCAATTACTTGCTGCATCTGGGGAACATAATCCTTTATCTTGGGAGCTTGCAGGCAAAGCGTGCTATCAATATTTACAATACCATATCCTGCTTTTTTAATCAGGTCGAAACTTTGTTGAAGTAATATTTTGCTATCTATGTTTTTTAAGGAGGCATCCGTATCCGGAAAATGAACACCAATATCCCCTAAACAGGCAGCACCAAGCATAGCGTCGCAAATGGCGTGTAATAAAACATCTGCATCACTGTGACCCAATGCTCCTTTTGGATGATCAATTTTAACGCCGCCTAACCAAAATTCCCTGTCATCTACCAATTGATGAAAATCAATACCAAAGCCTATTCTCAAACTCATATTATTTTATTTAAAACAAATGTACGGTAGTATCAAACTAAAAAAGCGTTCCTGTTTTGAGAGGAACGCTTTTGATCAATGAATTGTTTAATTACTTTTCACCAGCTTCGCCTAAATCAAAAACCAAACTAAACCGCAATGTATTTGACAACGGGTTGCGATTGATACCATTGCCAGACGGAATCAGGTAAGAAAAGTTCAATCCGAATGTGTTGTACTTTAAACCGGCACCGGCTGTAAAGTATTTGCGGTTGCCTTTTGATGGATTTTCGTAAAAATATCCAGCCCTTAATGCAAATTGATTTTGATACCAAAACTCAGCACCCAGCGACACCTGTACTTCTTTCAACTCCTCAGAAAAACCTCCGGATGCATCGCCAAATGAGCTGACCCAACTATTAACTACTCCCTTGTTACGGTAATTAACCAGCCCGGCACTATCACCTACAACCGGTGGTGTTGGGACCAATAATTTATGAATATCTAAACCAAAAGTTATTTTGCTGGTTTCGTCAATGGTTTTAGTGTAAGCAATACCCAAACCAAGATCGGCTGGGATATAATCCTTTTGAGTAGCATCGCTTGTGTATGAAATTCTTGAACCCAGATTACTCAGGGCAATACCATAGTTTAAACCAGAACCATCTTCCTTTATACCATTATGAAATAAACTTAAGTCAGCGGCAACTGCGGAACCTGCTTTGTATGAAACACCATTGATGGTTCCACTGGCAAGGTTGGAATTGATATACCGCAATCCGATTCCCAATGATAATGAAGTGGATAATTTACGTGAATACCCTGCATCAATTGCAAATTCACGGGGACGAAATGAACTTAAATCATTACCAAGATTATCTGTGAACTGGATGTTTCCCAAGCTGAAATACCGCAATGATCCCGAGATTGCCTGATCTTCATCAATTTTGTAATAGCCGGATAAGGCAGCAAGATAAACATCATTTAAACCAAGGTCTTTCAACCATGGCGTATAGGTAACTGCAAGACCACCCTGGTTGGTGTTGAAAGGCGTTTTAGCAAGATTCCAGAATGCTGAATTTGCATCTGGCGCTGTTGCAATACCCACATCACCCATACCCCCACTGCGGGCATCCGGAGAAATTCTTAAAAAAGGAACTGCTGAAGTAACCACATTTATCGTATTGGCCTGGGCGTTCACAATGCTGGTTGAACTTCCTAAAAACAGTGCCAACGCCGTTAATTTAATCATTGTATGTTTCATTATACTATTTGTCTTAGTTAGGTAGACGTTGAATCAATAAAATAGAGTTTTGATATACGATAAGTTGTAAAAGTAATTGATTTCTTTAAAACTGAAATTAAGTTGTAGTGTTAGCACAAAAAACTAGCTCCAATTTTATGTAAGAATTGTGCCAGATTGGTCACTAAATTAATAACCAATCATTTGTAAACTTTCCTCAATAAAAAATCAAACGCCAATTTTTTAGCTTTATTGCTTGAAAAAGCGCTCACTATGACCATTCGTATTTCACTTTTTATTTTTGTAGATTGCCAAAAATAAAAAAGGCAGTTTATCAATAAAATAATATTTATTTAACTTGTACAATCTTATAACGTGGCCCGAAATTGGGAACAGATGGCATCATTGGTAATATGATTTTTTCTAAAGCGTTGTTTGTTTACACCATAAACTTTCAACTAAAAATTAAAGATTATTTAAATGAAACAATTTTTAGTCTTCTTCAACGTTTTGAGTTGGAATGAGTGTTCGTTTTTAATCCGTAAACTAAATGCTAACCTTTAGCTAAATAGACTAAAAACATAATGCCATTTCAAGGCTGTCTGATGTAAAGTATTTATATTCGCAGTTGAGTAACCCCATTACACAATAATTAAGAAAACCTTTCGTTAAACAAGTTGCAAAACGAACGCACATGCAAAAAATAATTTCAGTAAAAAATTTAATTGTTCTTACCGCCGTACTTTTCTCCTTTGGGTCTTGTAAAAACGGAGGCATTTTTGGTAAGAAAACCACCAAGTCGTCTGTTACAGGATGGAACTATGATGACAAAAACATGGGGAACTACCATGTGGCAAAAATGAAATATCCCAAAGCCGGCCCCGGATTAATTTTTGTTCAGGGTGGTACGTTTGTGATGGGTGCAAAAGAAGACGACGTTATGGGAGATTGGAATAATATTCCCAAGCGTGTAACGGTTCCTTCATTTTTTATCGATGAAACGGAAGTAGCCAACGTTCATTACCGTGAATATATTTACTGGCTGGAAAACACTTTCAGTGGTGATACTGCAATATTGGCGAAAGCATTACCTGATACATTGGCCTGGCGTGAAGAGTTGGCCTATAATGAGCCTTACGTAGATTATTATTTCCGCTATCCGGCCTATAACTACTATCCTGTAGTAGGCGTCTCCTGGTTGCAGGCTCATGACTTTTGTATCTGGAGAACAGACAGAGTGAATGAATTGAATTTGATTTCAAAAGGATACCTGAAAAAAGACTTTGCAAAAAAAGAAATGAGAGGTGGTGGTTCTGAAGGCTCGTTCAATACAGATGCTTACCTGATGAATCCTGAGTTAATTCAGGGAAGGGCTAAGCCAAAAAAATCTGAATTAAAAGATGTAAGTGGTAAACCAAGGTCTACCGTAAAAATGGAAGATGGTATCCTCAATATGGGTTATCGCCTGCCGACTGAAGCAGAATGGGAATATGCAGCATACGGTTTATTGGATCAAAACCCGAACGCACGTAAGAAAGAAGGTAAAACAGGAGAAGAGTTGATCTCCAACCAACAAATGTATGCATGGAGTAATAATCCCAATGGATTAAGAGATAACAGGAGAGGTAGCTGGCAAGGAAAGTTTTTAGCCAACTTTAAACGTGGAAGTGGAGATAACATGGGTGTTGCCGGTGGTTTGAATGACCGTTCTGCAATTCCTGGTAATATCAAAGCTTTTTATCCCAATGCATTTGGTGTGTATAATATGAGTGGTAATGTGGCTGAGTGGGTTCAGGATGTCTATAGACCTTTAACACCATCTGATGGAGAAGACTTCAACTATTTCCGGGGTAATAAGTTCCAGAAATTCTATAAAAACAGTGGCGGTGAATTTGAAAGAGACTCTTTAGGTCGTTTAAAGAAAGCCGATATCAGTGATGCTGAAGTTAAAAACCGTCGCAATTATCAACATAACAATGCACTTGGATATATGGATGGAGATTCATTGAGCGGTTCGTTTTATGATGCAGGTATGACTACTTTAGTTAGTGACAAATCAAGGGTGTTCAAAGGAGGAAGTTGGAACGATAGGCCTTATTGGTTATCACCAGGTGCCCGCAGATTCCTAGATGAAGAACAATCATCCAGCACCATTGGTTTCCGTTGTGCACAAACTTATATGGGTTCTCCGGAAGGTCCTGGTTTTAAAGAAGGAAATATTTTTGGAAAGCGCAAACAGAATAGCAGAAAGAAATAATCATTACAGTATAATTCATTAAAACCCTTCAGCTTTTGGTTGAAGGGTTTTTTATTGGCCAATAGCGGCTAAAAGATGCAGTCACCCTCGCTTCAATGTGTATTTGCTTTTTCAACCATCTCACTAAAATGATGGCCCCGGTGCAACACTAATTTATAACCTGCTTCTTTTATCGCTGAAGTTATTGTGTTCTATCTTATTTTTGGCCTATGCAAATACAGGAGTTATATACTATATTTCTTCAACACCCCTCTATTGAAACCGATACGAGAAAGTTGAAAGCCGGCAATTTATACTTTGCGTTGAAAGGCCCCAATTTTAATGGCAACCTCTTTGCCAAACAAGCACTGGATGCAGGTGCAGCCTATGCCATCATTGATGAGCCGTTGGATTTTTCGGATAACAGGCTTATTGAAACCACAGATACATTGCAAACATTGCAGGATCTGGCAAAATATCATCGGCAGCAGTTTACGATCCCATTTATTGCTATTACTGGCAGCAATGGTAAAACTACCACCAAAGAACTGGTAAGCCAGGTACTCTCCAGCAACTACAAAACCTACACTACCGCAGGAAATCTAAATAACCATATTGGCGTTCCGCTTACCATTCTTTCAATAAAGCAAGATGCTGAAATGGCTGTGATAGAAATGGGTGCCAATCACCAAAAAGAAATTGAAGGCTATTGCGACTATACCATGCCTACACACGGCATCATTACCAATTGTGGAAAGGCCCATCTGGAAGGCTTTGGTGGTATTGAAGGCGTAAAAAAAGGCAAGGGCGAATTATTTCAATATTTAAAGACAAACGGCGGAATGGCTTTTATAATGAATGATTATGAATATCTGAGAACGATGAGTAACGGTATTCCTAACATAAAAACTTATGGAACTACCGATGCAGCAATTACCGGTGTGGCCAATTTAGCCACAGAATTTTTGCAGGTGCAAATGACAAAAGGAACAGGCATAAAGCAAATAGCTACTAACCTCGTAGGTGAATACAATCTGCCAAATGTGCTGGTAGCCGTTGCTGTTGGAAAACATTTCGAGGTACCGGAAGCAGCCATTCAAGATGCGTTAGAGAATTATATTCCATCTAACAGCCGATCACAGTTGATTGAAAGGGACAGCAATAAAATAATATTAGATGCCTACAACGCAAACCCCACGAGCATGAAGGCAGCTATTGAGAATTTTGCAAAAATGGAAGGAGTTGACAAAGTGCTAATGTTGGGAGGAATGATGGAATTAGGTGAAGATAGTATGAAAGAACATGAAGCGATCTTAAAGTTGATCAGCGAAAACTACTGGAAATCTGTCGTATTAGTCGGTGGTAACTTTGGCAAGTTGCCACACCCCTATACCTATTTTGAAGATTCAACTGCTGCTGCCGAATGGTTAAAAGCGCAACATTTTACCAATACGAAGTTGCTCATAAAAGGCTCCCGCAGTATGCAAATGGAAAAGGTGATTGAATTGTGAAAGAAGTAAGATTTTCTGGCGGCTTACGAGGACCATCAAATCTTCAACAATTAACAAAACCTATTATTTTGTAGTTTTGGAAAGACTTCAAATAATTCCCGTGAACTTGGTCCGATTTGTTTTCAGCAGAGGTTGAGTACTACAAACTATGATCAAGATATTGTTGCAAATCAGCATCTGTCTTAATCAATACCTCCCTTACTTTACTGCCTTGGTTGGGACCTACTACACCTGCGGCTTCCAATTGGTCCATGAGTCTGCCGGCACGGTTGTATCCAAGCTTCATCCTGCGTTGCAATAAAGAGGTGCTACCACTTTGGCTGGCAACTATTAAACGGGCTGCATCTTCAAATAGAGCGTCTTTATCATTCAAGTCAAAATCTTTTCCTTCCATCTCCTTCTCATCCACATATTCAGGTAAAAGAAAAGCCTGAGCATATCCACGCTGACTTCCAATAAAATCAACTACTTTATCTACTTCGGGTGTATCTACAAAAGCACATTGCAAACGAACCAGCTCTCCATTGTAACTGATCAGCATATCGCCTTTCCCTATCAATTGTTCTGCACCACCTGCATCCAGGATGGTCCGGCTATCAATCTTACTACTCACCTTAAATGCAATTCTCGCAGGGAAGTTGGCCTTGATTGTACCGGTGATAATATTTACACTTGGGCGCTGGGTTGCGATGATTAAATGCACCCCTACTGCTCTTGCCAACTGGGCCAAACGGGAAATCGGCATCTCTACTTCCTTACCTGCAGTCATTATCAGATCTGCAAACTCATCTACCACCAACACAATAAATGGCAAAAACTGGTGGCCCTTTTCGGGGTTCAGTTTCCGGGCTACAAACTTCTCGTTGTATTCTCTTATATTACGACAACCGGCTTCCTTCAACAGGTCGTAGCGGTTGTCCATTTCAATACACAAGGCATTCAATGTATGCACTACTTTTTTGGTATCGGTTATGATAGCATCTTCTTCGCCCGGCAGTTTTGCCAAAAAATGTTTCTCAATTGTTTTGTAAATACTCAGCTCCACTTTTTTAGGATCTACCAGTACAAACTTTAATTGCGAAGGATGTTTTTTATACAACAGCGAAACAAGGATCGCATTCAACCCAACCGATTTACCTTGTCCGGTAGCACCCGCCATCAGCAAATGCGGCATACTGGCCAAATCCACAATAAAGTTTTCATTGTCAATTTTTTTACCAATTGCAATGGGCAGCGAAAAATTATTATTCTGAAATTTCTCTGAAGACAGCAGGGTACGCATGCTCACGATGGTCTTCTTTGCATTGGGCACTTCAATACCAATGGTACCCTTTCCTGGAATAGGCGCTATAATACGAATACCCAGGGCCGCAAGGCTAAGCGCAATATCATCCTCCAGGTTTTTAATTCTAGAAATACGGACACCTGCAGCCGGGATAATTTCATATAAGGTTACGGTTGGCCCAACGGTGGCGGAAATTCTTTGAATATTGATATCGTAATTCTTTAGGGTGTTGATGATCTGGTTTTTGTGTGTTTCCAGTTCATTTGGATCCTGAACGATTCGTTCACTTCCATGGGCTTCCAGCAATTCAATATTGGGATATTTGTAATCCCGCAGATCCAGAATCGGATCATAAGGTGTATCAATGGTTTGATGTTTTGGGCCGGCAGCCGAATGTTCTTCTTTACCAATCTTTTCAGGAACGGATTTAATTTCCAGTTCTAAAGGAACCAAATCTTCCGTCTTTTTATCCTGCCTTGCAACTGGCTGCGTTGGTGTGTAAACAGGTTCTTCGATACCCGGTATTGCATTTACAATAAGGGTGTCCTCTTGCTTTGGTTTTGTAACTACCAGCGGTATATCCCGCTCTACCATGTTAATATCATGGTTTAAGGCCGGATTATTTTGATCGGGTATTGGTAGCATTGCACCGTCTCCCCTTAGCAAATTCCCTTTAATAGAAGCATGCTCCACTTCATCCAATTCCATTTCGTCTTCACCGGCAGCAGTGATGTCCGCTGATTCATCATCAGCCGCTTCATCTTCCAAATCAGTTGATTTGGCAGGTAATTTAAACACCGGGTTAAAATGCCAGATAATATAAGCCAATACTGCAACTGCTAAAACAGCCAATGTACCAACCTGGCCAATCATTCGGTAAAGCCAATCCCTGCTTGTATCACCTGCAGATCCGCCAAAGGGGAATTTATTCCCCTTCATGACTACAGCAGCCGTTACACTTATCAAGGGTAAGCCCACAATCAGGTACTTTAAATTTCTACGAATAGAGAATACCTTTTTTCCAAAGAAAAAATTAACGCCTATCACAAAGAAAAAAGTACAGATGAGATAAGAGGCAATTCCAAATCCATGACGAATAAAAATTTCAGAAATAAAAGCGCCAAAAGTTCCCAGCAGGTTTTGAACTTTAATATCGTTTGCCAGCAACATCTGGTAGCTAAACTTATCCTGGTCATCATCCCAGGTAAACAGATAAGATGAAAATGCAATAAAGAACAGGAAAGCCAACAGTAAAAAAATAGTGCCCGCAATTTTATGGGTACGTTCATCTTTCAGTAATTGCTTTACCGCTACCTTTTCTTCTATTTCAGATTTTAGCGTCTGTTTGACGGAGGCTTTAGACTTAACTGATTTCACTTTGGTGGCCATTGGAACAAAGATAAATAAAACCATTGCTGAAAAAGCCTTCCGTTATAAAGGATTTATAGAAAAGTATATCATTGGAAATGTGTATGTTTGAAAAAACGTACTGCCTTGATTAGATTAACATTCATTGTCTTTTTTATTTCAATCAGTTTTTGGGCAACAGCTCAGTTATCCAATGACAGTAATTCTGTAGACATCTCGCAGTTAAGCGATGTTAAAGAATTCAGTAAAAACTGCTTGCTTTTTATTGATAGTAATTTTGCATACAGCACTCCATCTGATATTCCAACAGATCGATGGATAACTATTTCCAGTACAAAAATCAAAAGGACTATTCCTAACTATTGGGTAACAAAACCTATCTATTTAAAGTTTACACTAGAGAATAGTGCCGATACTGCACTAAAAGTCTATTTGCTGCCAGGCATCAATTTAAGAAGTCTGAATGTTTATAAATTACTTCCCCAACAAAACATTGTACAACTAAAAGATGAAAGTAGGGGAGATGGTTACCAGCCAATTGAAATTGCGGGAAAAGCAATACAGGAGTTTATTGCAGAATTTCATTTTACAAAAAATGACAATAATACACTCTCTCCCATTTTAATAAGCCATAACTATCTTACAAAATTTAAAAGCAATAAGCATTTTACCTATGAAGCAACGCCTGCAATTGGATATATATTAAGTGGTATTTTATTGATGATGATATTTTTTACTGCTGTTAATTTTATCATCACCAAAAAAAAAGAGTTTTTATTCAACTGCCTGTATTCAGTTTGTATGTTCCTGCTCATCCTATTGAACACTTACCTAGAAAGGAAAAGTGGCATATTCATGAGCTTATTTCTTGAGTATTTCGATTTTATGTTGCTTTCAATTGGCTCTGTCTTTTACATTGCTTTTACAAGAAAATTTCTGGAGACGAAAACCAATTTCCCTTTACTAAACAGAATTTTTATTTTAGAGGAAAGGCTAATCATCCTAGTATTTATTTGTTTCACCTACATTGTTTTTTTAACCAACTATTTTGAATTGCAAAGAATGGTAGAAAATGGGATGAAAGTCATTTTATTGGCAATAGGCATCCTGTACATCGTTTTAGCATTCACACAAAAAAACAAGTTGATGAATTATCTGGCAATCGGGAATGCACTGCTTATTTTCTTTTCCATCATTTCGTTTTTGATGATACTGTTTCAAAGGGGGACAGTCAGCATTCTTACCAGTTCCATGATCTACTATGAAATAGGTATTGTAAGTGAGTTGATCTTTTTCTTGTTAGGCCTGAGCTACAAAAACAGGATTGAATTGATTGAAAAGATTAAAGAACAGGAAAGATTAAAACTGGAAGCGGAGAAGCAATCGTATGAAAACAAACTAGCGATTTTAAATGCTCAACAAGCAGAACGCAACCGTATTAGTGCAGATATGCACGATGACCTTGGATCTGGTGTAACTGCCATTCGCCTTTATAGTGAGCTGGCTAAAAAAAGAATTGGCAAAGATGTTATTCCGGAAATTGAAAAAATATCTTCATCTGCAAACGATTTATTGAATAATATGAATGCCATCATCTGGACAATGACCAGCAGCAACGATACGTTTCATAGTATGGTGGGCTATATCCGCAGTTATGCACAGGAATATTTTGAAAACACAGGTATCAACTGCCATATATCGATAGAAGAAGATATTCCAAATGTTCCGGTAAGTGGCGAAGTAAGACGCAATGTTTTCCTGGTCATAAAGGAAGCACTGAATAATATTTTAAAACATTCCGGTGCAACAGAAGTCAACATTACATTGAAGAGGGAAATAAGAAAAGAAAGAAATGGATTGACGCTCTATATCCAGGACAATGGTGCCGGCATTGATTTTGAGAAGATACGCAGGTTTGGCAACGGCTTAATCAATATGAAAAAAAGGATGGAGGCCATGCAAATTTTATTCTCAATAAAAAATGACAACGGCACACTTGTTACCCTTCACACCAAGATTGATTTTTAACTTTTTTGTGCGATACCAATGGCCAGCAATACCCAGCCTGCAATTAAACACAATCCGCCGATTGGGGTAATAGCACCCAACCACTTAAAACCATGTTGCCCCATTGCTTCCAGCATCGTCATCAGGTATAAGGAACCACTAAAAATCAAAATGCCGAAACAAAACAAACGCCCTGACCAAAGCAAATAACTATTCGGAAAATCACGAAATAAAATACCCACTGCTATCAAAGCAAACACATGGTAAAACTGGTAACGCACTGCTGTTTCAAAAATCGCCAGGTATTTATCGTTGAGGATCTGCCTGAGTGCATGGGCGCCAAAAGCACCTGCAGCTACGGAAAGAGCGCCCAGTAAAGCAGCCGTTTTTAAGAAAAAAGTATGCATAAATAATTTAGTTTGTACTGGTTGAAATGATTTCAGGAAATGAAGATTCAGTCAATAAGCCGGATTGCACGGTTAAGCTTGCCTGGGTATAAAATGGTTCTCTTTCTTTTACCTTTTGCTCAATAAAAAAAAGCAACTCTGCCTGGTTTAGTTTTTTTAACAGCGGACGTTTTTCTTTTTCAAGTAAAACCCGTTCCAATATTTCAGTACCCGAGCAGGCGATATAAATAGTTGTTCCATGTTGATTCATCCAATGCATATTTTCATGAAAGCAGGGTGTTCCGCCACCGCAGGCTACAATGGTATTTTGCAGATCGCCACAGGTTCTTAACGCCTCCGCTTCCAAATCCCTGAAATAATCTTCCCCATCTAATTCGAATATTGCAGCCACCGTTTTGCCAGCTTTTTCTTCAATAACAGCATCCAGATCAATAAACGACCGTTGGTTGGCTTCCGCCCAAATTTTTCCCCAGTGCGACTTACCACTTCCCATGAACCCAATCAGAAAAAAATTTCCCTTTGATTTCTGATCGGTATTACTTTTTGACAAATTCATATTTGGTTTTACTATCTTTTTGCAAAGAAAGTCAAATATTGAATAACGCCTAAAATTTAAAGTTGTTGAAATAATTTCCCCTTTTGGAGAACGACGAAAAAGACTTATTTCTTTTTATAATCTCCTCTCTTCCACGATTTGATAAACTCGTTCCAGGCAAATGGGTTGAAAATATTCATTGGAGGCACCTGACCGGTGTAGTATGATTTGGCGGCCTGCTGTGTTAGGTATCTGCCGGCAGCTTCTCTGCCATCGGTGGGCAGTGTTGCCATCATCAGCCTTCTTTTACTTTCGTCGTTGTTTTTGCGGGCAATTTCAAGCTGGTCATCCGGCACCACTGTTTTTATAAAATCTCTTTCAAACTGCTCCCGGGTTGGCCGCGATTTGATGATGGTAGCGGCAAGATAAACAGTGTCATTTACCATCAGTTGCAAAATACTATACTGGCTGCCTTCGATATCGCTGGGGATTTTCACCAGTTTTGGCTTGTAACCAACACTGGAAAACTCTATATAATCGCCCTTTAATGCTACGATGCTAAATACGCCCTCGTTATTGGTAATGGTTCCCCGGATGGTTCCTTTAATGGCAACGCTTACGGAGGGAATGCCCTGAAGACTATCGGCAGTCATCACTACTCCATACAATTGAACTACAGAATCTTTAAATGATTCAAATTGCGCTTTTGAGGAACTTGGTAAAAGGCAGGCAGCAAAAAAAATGGTTAGTATAAATTTATTCATGTACACAATCCTCAATCGATTTTAATGATGCTGTTTAAAAATGATATTCACGCTGCCCAATGGTACACCGTAAAAGTGTGCGACGCAACGATGTTAAATTAATAATCGAATGCCGGGTACCAAAAATAGTAACATTCCTTAATTAATGAACAAAGTAAGGTGTTCAATGTTTAAATTTGCCGTTCAATCAGTTTTTTTAACAAATATATTTGAACGATGACGAACGAAGATATACTGAAAGCTTTGAGTAATGTACAAGAGCCTGATTTAGGTAAAGACCTCGTTACGCTGAACATGGTAAAGGACATTGCCATTGACGGTAAAAAGGTTTCTTTTACGGTAATACTAACTACTCCGGCTTGTCCGCTAAAGGACATGATTATGAATGCATGTATCAATGCGGTGAAGATATTGGTGGATAAGGAAGCACAGGTAACGGTAAACTTTACCAGCAATACCAGCAGTAACAGAAAGGATCCGAAAACTATTTTGGCGGGCGTAAAAAATATAATTGCCGTTGTGAGTGGAAAAGGTGGCGTTGGAAAAAGTACGGTATCAAGCAACCTGGCATTGGCATTGGCAAGTGGCGGAGCAAAAGTTGGTTTGATGGATGCGGATATTTATGGACCGAGCCAGCACATTATGTTTGGCGTTCGTGGCGACAGGCCGATGATGACCGAAGTGGATGGTAAAGGATTGATTGAGCCGATTGAAAAATTTGGTATAAAAATGATGAGCATTGGTTTGCTGGTAGATGAAAAGCAAGCGGTAGTTTGGCGTGGACCAATGGTGAGCAGCGCCATCAAACAATTTGTGAGCGATGTAAACTGGGGCGAACTGGATTACCTGGTAATTGATATGCCGCCTGGAACAGGTGATATCCATTTAACGATTGTGCAAACTGTGCCGGTTACTGGTGTTATTGTGGTTACCACGCCGCAGTTGGTAGCATTGGCCGATGCCAAAAAAGGCATTGCAATGTTTAGCCAGGCGCAAATGAAAGTGCCCATTATTGGCCTGGTAGAGAACATGAGCTATTTTACGCCAGCGGAACTACCAGATAATAAATATTACATCTTTGGTAAAGATGGTGGTAAAAATTTAGCAGAAGAATTTGACATTCCGTTCCTTGGTCAGATTCCGATTGTGCAATCCATTCGTGAAGGTGGCGATTGCGGTATTCCGATTATGGCAGGCGATGATGAAATAACGAAAAAAGCATTTACAGATTTTGCTGCTAATGCAACAAGAGGTATTGCAATGAGAAATGCCAACCTGGCTCCTACTGAAATACAGGCGATGAGAGAAATGGCTTAAGCGGTTTTACATATTCAAAAAAATAAGCGAACAGGTTTTTGTTCGCTTATTTTTTTGGGGGTATTTGATGATTGTTTCCTTTTACAAAATTTGACACGTCCGTTAAAAAAGGCAGATGTGATGGATGACAAAAAAAGCGTTTACTCGTTACGTTCTTTTGATTTAATAAGCTAAACAAATTCTGTAAAAGTTACCACTTTAGGGTATTGTTTAGTGATTATAAGGTCTGTATCTTGCCTGCATTATAAGAACCACCCTATTTATTATTTTGAAAGACAAAGATCCTCCCTGGAATATTACAACATCAATTGAGACATAAATATTCTAAACAAAAAACATTAAATTAAATATGAAAAAAGTACATCTATTATTGCTGGTGATAGCAGTTCTATTTGCAGCAAGTTGTAAAAAGGAGTTATCAGGTACTCAACCTGTAAAACAAAAAGAACTTGATTTATCAAAAGTATTTAAAAGTCCGACAACACCCGATGAGAAAATCTTGGTGAAAATCTTGGAAAGGTTACAAATGTTTTAATGGAGCTATATAAAGATAAGTCTAATCTTAAAGTTGTAAATGCTTCTATATTTTCGAAAGCATATACAGATGAATCCATCCTATTGAAGGAATTAATCTATCCTGATAAAAGCAGGCTTCCCGCAAATTTAAAATTTAATGCCTATTCACAAAAATGGAATATAGGTTTAAATCAATTTACAAAAAACTTTTGGAATGAGGTTGATAAAAAAAGTGATCCTTCTTTCACAATTTTTTTAAATAAACTTAATGTTGCTAGTTCTGCACTACTTACTCCTTTAAACGTTGAAAATACTGGAGGTGGTGAAGTTTCGATTTACTTTCCTTACAGCCTCGAATTTCTTCCTGAAGATGGCGGTGGAGGTGGGTATTACGAACCCATTACCAGCATTACAACAGCAACTGCGAATGGAGACGAAGGATGGGGAAACCAACCTTACTTTATCAATGGAGCCTTCCAAAATTATGTGCAGGTTTTAATAAATGATGATTATGCTTTTTCAAATCCTACCCAAATAGTAGGTGTTAATGGCATTGATATTTTTAATGAATTACTAACACCACCTCCACCACCACCACCATTGCCGCCAGGGTCAAGTAGGATTTATGTTGGTGAAGGAACTTGCAATAAGCAATACGACCGATTGATTAGCTTTACTGGTAATGGCGGCGGCTCTGAAATCAAATACTGCCACATGACCGGATATTTACAACCAGTCAATGGACAAGTTACTTCCTTTCAGGATATCGTATCAGTGGATTTTAGCAGGAGAGACATAAAAAAAATTATTTTAAAAAAGAACGTATACCGTTTGGGATGATGACTGGGTACTAGCGGATCTTGAACAATTTTTCGGTATTTACGAAGATGACAATTTGAATAGTATAACTTTTACTGGTGCAGTTGGAACAACAGTTACGGTTGTTGCAGGTACAACCATAACAGGAAATATTGGGTTTAGTATTATGAGGCAGTCTCAAGACGATATAATCAGGCAATTGAAAATATCTAGAAATCCTTACTTTTCTGGATCATTCCAGGATCAAGGATGGGGATTTAGCAATGATGCAACATTTTTACCACTGCCCTTCACGCACGGCTGGCCTTTTTATGACGGTAATGGATTGAGAGGCGCTAATGTCTGTTGGACCTGGCCTTATAATACATTTTAAAATATTGCATTTTTAATATCCGGCTTCATTAGATGCCGGATATTATTATTTAAATAAATGATTTTTAAAATATCAAGTTTAAGAATATGACACGTATACTAATAATCGCATTGAATGTTTTTGTTTGCACAACGTTAGCTGCGCAAAAGAAAAACAAAATCGCTTTAGAACTAAATTATGGTTGCAATGGTAATTTTTTTGTTCGCAGTT
>Ga0209181_10001680_pt1 | contig 38026 bp, 33 predicted proteins | sample MAT05_FD_187208 | JGI IMG/M metagenome (GOLD analysis project Ga0209181, IMG submission 187208) | Freshwater microbial communities from Lake Fryxell liftoff mats and glacier meltwater in Antarctica - MAT-05 (SPAdes) (version 2) | ecosystem: Environmental > Aquatic > Freshwater > Ice > Liftoff... | reverse complement strand
AGGAAGCCGAGGTGTGGAGTCGATCCGCGCCGTCCTGCGCCGCGCGCCCCGCGGCGTGGAGAGCACCCGATGAGCGGCGCCCATCAATCCTCCGGGGCGAGCCCGCCCCGGCGCGCGCGTCCGGGGGTCGTCAGGACCGACGACGAGATCATCCGCGGCGCCCCGGCTGAAGTGCTCGATCGACCCGCGAGCGAGGTCTTCGAGAGCATCCGCTGGGAGGGTCCAGATCCCGATCCAGATTCCCTGTCTGCGCAGCTCTTCCTCGACTGGCTCTGATTCCCGCTCGTCAGGTTTCGCCGGAGAGCTTGCCGATCGCTTTGCGGAGGGCGCGCGCGTCCGATCGCAGCGCGTCGCCGCGCGGGCCGTCGTCTTCGGCGCCCTTGGCCTGAATTTCCCGCGCGAGGGACACCAGGATCTCGTCCAGATAATACATGTCGACGAGCGCCGCGATGGCGCCGTTGAGGCTCTCGGGATCGACGATTTCATCCTCACCGGCCCCGTCGATGTCGTCGGTCTCGTCGATGTCGTCGTGCTCGTCTTCCGCGCTGGTCTCGCCGATCTCGTCGCTGCTCATGCTGATCTCCGTGCCTCCCCGGGGTCGGGGCGGGCGGGACAGTAGTGCGGCGGCGAGGCCCGTGTCACGCGGTCACGAACGGTGCGCGCGATCAGACGAGCCAGCTCGTCAGGCCCGGGTGAAACCGCTTGCGTTTGCGTGGCCTCCGAGTACCGCATTTTCGTCGTGAGCTCCCTCCTCCCCGACGACGGCTTCGCCCAGCGCGGCTTCGCGTTCGTTCACGCGGACCGCACGCGCCCGATGCTCGAACGGCACGGCGCCCTCTCGGACTGGGCGGCGTTCACCGCGAGCTGGGCGAACCTCGAGCTCGATCGCTACACGGCAGACGGTGGCCGCTATCGGCGCCGCCGTCACGCGGTGTTCACCGTCACCTCCGCCGGCGCAATCCGGCGCGAGCCCCACCAGCCGCACTATCAAGATCGCGAGTACAACGCGCTCAACGGCGGTGTCGCGCGCTGGTTCGAGCCGATCGCCGACGAGATCGGCGCGAGTCCGAGCCTGCGCACGATCCTGGCGTTCTGCGGCGATCTCTTCGGCGGACTCTCCCCCGGGGCGCGCTCGTGGCGAGTGGAAGCCCATCAGTTCCGGATCGAGGCTCAGCCCGGCGTCTCGGGCCAGCCCCCGCCCCGAGGGCGTGCACCGCGACGGGGTCGACTACGTGCTTGTCCTGCTCATCGCCCGGAGCAACATCGTCAGCGGCACGACGACGATTCACGATCTCGATCACCGCTGCCTCGGGGAGTTCACCCTGACTACGCCCTTCGACGCGGCTCTGGTGCATGACGCCCGCGTCTTCCACGGCGTCACCGGTCGAGCCCCTCGATCCCGGGGCTCCGGCGTACCGCGATGTCCTCGTGGTGACCTTCCGTGAAGAGTCAGAATGATGGACAGAAACGGGCCCAGCAGACAGCATGGATATCTCAGGATGGCCAGGTGGAGAGCGCCAATTCTGTTGACCGAGAGGACGATGTCGCCGTACAGGGTTTGATCGGTCGGCTCCACAGCGTGGGTTGCAAAACGTGCCAGCACCAGGCACCAACCGCCGGTCTCTCACTGCCGTCCTCGTTCGAAAGCTGAAAATGAAATCCACTTCAATCCTCGCCGTTCTCGCGCTCTCCGCCGTCTCCACCATGGTATTCATGGCCTGCGGCACGGCCGATCCGGCGACGACCATGGGGAGTGGCGGCAGCACCAGCACCGGCAGCGACGGCACGGGCGCCGGCGGCTCGTCGGCAGCGGTGGCCGAGGTCGGGAGCTTCTGCAAGCAGACCACTGCTCCTTATTGCACCGCACTGTTCGCTTGCTGCGCCGACAAGAAGTTGCTCGAAGATCTGGGCGGAACGGTGGCGTCCTGCACCGAGACGATCGGCAAGCTGTGCAACGACCCCGATTCGTTCGTGCCGATTGTCGCCGCCGGGAACACGGTGCTGAACCAGACTCGGGTTTCGGCCTGCGTTGCCAAGCTCGACGGAATGAAGGGCGGGGGTGCCGCCTGCACGGAGCCCCCGGCCTTCGTCTATGCGCTCGAGTGTTACACGGCATTCCAGGGCACCCAGGCCATCGGCGCGGCGTGCGACAGCCTGGCTGTTCATTTCTACGGATACCTGCCTTGCCTCGACGGTGCCTGTGCCAGCGACAACAAGTGCGTCGCGTACCTCCCCTCCGGCGCAGCGTGCGATCCGGCCGTTGCTTACTTCGAGCCGGGTAACTGCAACGTGCCGAAGGGCGAATTCTGCGTTGGTACCGGCGCTGCCGCCAAGTGCGGTCCGCCAGGGGCAGTGGGCGCGCCGTGCCGTCAGCCGGGGGTCGATGGAGTGTTCGACTGTGCGTCGGCGAGCTGTGGCGCGGATGGCAAGTGCGTCGCCATGACGGCCGCTGGGCTCTGTTCCACCACGAACTGACGTCGCGGCGCAGCCTGCCTCAGCGCAGGACCTGACCGGTGACGATCTCCATGGTCGCCCGGTGCGCGAGGCGGCCGGACTCCTCGGCCACGTGCCCGACGATGGGCAGCTCTTCGCCGAGGAACCGCGCCGCGTGACCACGGAACGAGGCGGGATCCCCGGTGCAAAGCACCCTCAGCGCGCCTGTCCCCGGCCGGTCGAAGCCCGGGTGACGGTCGAGCCACGCCGTGAGGCGCTGGGCCAGGTACGGCGCGGGATCGAGGACAGTTGCCGAGGTCGCGGCCTCGAACGCGGACATGAGCAAAGGATAGTGCGTGCACCCGAGGAGCAGCGTATCGATGCCAAGGAGCCCCCTCCAGGTACCTCGCCACGGTGAGCCGGGCGATCTCGCTCGACTCCCACCCTTCCTCGACGAGCGGGGCGAGCAGCGGCGCCGCGCGCTGGGTGACGCGGTGCGATCCCAGCTTGGCAATCTCGACTGGCAACGTGCCTGACGCGACCGTGCGGTGGGTCGCGAGGATGCCAATGTGCCCGGCGCTCGACGCGACGGCGATCTCGGCCGCAGGGATCGATACGCCGAGGATCCGCCGCGGGGATCCTTCGCCGGCGTAGCGTCGCTGGAGGTGGCGGAGGCCGACGCACGAGACGGTGTTGCACGCGACGACGATCAGGCGACAACCCTCCTCGAAGAGGCGCTCCACGCACTGCTCGGCGAAGTCGAGGATCGTGTGGACGTCGCGGCCGCCGTAGGGCGCGCGGCCGGTGTCACCGAGGTAGAGAAAATCGCGTTCGGGCAGCGTCTCGCGGAGGCGGCGGAGGACGGTGAGCCCGCCGAAGCCGGAGTCGTAGACGCCGATCATCGACCGCGCCGCGCTCGGGTGGGTCTTCGCATGCGCCGTTGTCGACCGTTCGCTCTGCGCGCGTCAAGATCGTCGCGATTTCGTCCGCGGCGAGGCTCTACCGGCCGCTGAGCCGCTTGCGCGCGAGCGCGTGGCCGCGGCGCAGCGCGGCGGACCAGAAGCTCGCCCCGGCGATCTCGTCGGGCCCCGCGGTGGCCATGGCGGCGAGTAGCGCCGCCATGAACGCGTCGCCGCAGCCGGTGGGGTCGACGGCGCGGGCCGGCCGACAGCGCGCCTCCACGGCGCCGAAGCGGCCGATGGCGAGGGCCGGGCGCGGACCGTCGGTGAGGACGAACGTGGCCCGCGGGCGGAGCGAGGCGCGCAGGGCGGGGATGGCGCGATCCGGCGCGCCGAGGCCGAGCGCCGCGAGATCGTCGGCGCTGCACTTCACCACGTCGGCCCCGCGGAGGACGCGCAGCGCCGAGGCCGGATCAACGCCCGTCCACATCCGTAGTCGCGCGTTGACGTCGATGACCACCGGGATCCGTCGTCGCCGCGCGTCGCTCGTCGCGGCTCGCCAGACCTTGCGCTGCGACGCCGACGGCAGGAGGCCGGTGAGGAAGAGCAGCCGCGTCGCGAAGCCATCGGGCAGCGCGGCCTCGTGGTGACCGGGCTCGTCCTTGCAGCGGTAGCTCACGATCCGCCGCGCCCCCTCGACGCGCTCGATCATCACGAGGCCGGTGCGGCCCGGCGCCGTCGTCAGGTGCGCGGTGGCGACGCCGGCGGCAGCGAGGCGCGCCCGCAGCGCTTGCCCCAGCGCGTCGGCGCTCACCGCGGCGGCGACACCGACGCGCAGGCCCTGGCCAGCGAGCGCGAGCGCGACGTTGACCGCGGCGCCGCCGGGGCGAAAGCCGAGGCTCTCCGCGAGATCGAACGTCACGCCGGTGGGCGCGGAGAGATCCCACATCGCCTCGCCGACGCAGAGCGCGTCGAGGGGAGGTGCTGCGTGGGTCCTGGGCACCGCCTCAGGCTACCGGTTTTTTCGTGCGCGTCGTCGCGAGAGAGAGAGAGAGAGATCGTTGTCGTACGCGAGTGGGTTGAGCTGCCCTGCTCCGCGGTTGTGGAGCGCCTCGATCCGCTACGGCGCGATGCGGCTCGTCCAGACCTGCGTCTTCCCACCGCCGCGGTTGTCGCCCCAGGCGACCAGCAAATGAACCCCTTCAATCAGGGCGTGCCGCTCGGAGTCCCCGTGCCGGTCGGGCCGCCCTCTGGCTCTCCGCCCTTGGCCCCGTCCGTCGCGGCAGGCTTCGCGCGCCGCGCCACCTTGGCAAGCGCCGCGTCCAGCGGTCCGAGGATCCGCGCTCGCGTGGCGGCATCGGGCGCGTCGAGCGCGAGCATTCCGAGGAAAGCATTGATGACGCGGATACTCGTGTTGCGAGCCTTCAGCGCCTCGGCGGGTGTCGCGCCCGCGGCGAGCTTGGTCTCGACAGCAGTCTTCTCCGCGTCGGCGTCGCCGAGCTGCTTGGCGATGTCTTGCCAGTCCTTGACCCACTTGGCCACGGACTTGTCGCCAATCGTCACGTCCTTGAATACCTGCTTCGTCGCGTCGGACATGCGCGCATCAGCGAGCTTCGCGCTCGCGGCCTGGTCCGTATAGCTGGTGAGGATCACGGAGAGGCCCAGTGGGCCGAGCGTCTCACCCCGCGCCTCTTGCAGCTGGCCGGCGAGCACTTCGTCGTCGGTGAGCTCGGACAGGCCGTCGAGCACCTTGTCGAGGCCGCGCGCCTTGCGATCGTGCTTCTTGTCCAGGAGGCCAGCCTTCTCCTGGAGCCTGGCAAGCTCCGGAGGTGCTTTGCCACTTGCGGCATGCGTAGCTTGAAGACCGTCGCGGGCCGATGTGAGATCGGGTTCGAGCGTAGAGGCGCGGCCAAGGGCTTTGACCAGGGGACACGACGGCAAGGAGGCTTCGACGCGACCTGGGCGGCGACGATGATGACGAAGGCTGCGAAAGCGCCATGGCTCCGCCCGGCGGATGTGCGACTCCGCGGCGCACCTGGTGGATCACGTGCTTCCGGACGTCCCGGTGCGGCAGTGGGTGCTGACTGCGCCCAGGCGTACACGTGCCGATCGAGCTCGAAGACGCTCGTTTTCGCGCTGCGGGCAAGGGCCCGTGGGTCGCGGAAGCTTCGGGATTCAACGTGTACGCCGGCGTGACGGTGCGAGCGGGTGACCGCGAGGGACTCGAACGCGTGTGCGGTACGGCGCGCGTCCGCCCTTCAGCCTGGAGCGGCTCTCGATCCTACCTGACGGCCGGATAGCGTATATGCTCCGCAAGCCAAGGCGCAACGGCGCGACGCACCTCGTGATGACGCCGATGCAATGTCTTGCGAGGATATCGAGTCGGATACCCCCGCCTCACTACCCGCTCCTGCGCCTGTCCGGCGTGTTTGCGCCGCGCTCGTCGTGGCGCTCGGCGGTGGTGCCGAGCGGTCCTGTGGCAAGACCCGGCGCGCCGACGACTACGCGGCGCGTGCGCAAAAAGAAGAAGCGAGCGACGACGAAGGAGGCGCAGGGCGCCGCGTCGCCGTTCGTCGGGGCCGCCGAGGGGACGTCGCCCGAGCGTGGCCGCGCTGGGGAGAACGCCGCGTCGAACGGCCCGCGCACGAGCCTCGGCGACGGCGTGGTGAGGCCTCCTGGCTCGAGGATCGACTGGGCGCAGCTGCTCCGTCGTACGTACTTGATGGATGTTTTGGCCTGCCCGTGTGGCGGTCGCCGAGCGATCGTGGCTGACATCGCAGGCCGCGAGGTGATCGTGGCCATCCTCGCGCACCTCGCGCGGACATCGGAGGCGCCGCCGTGAGCGCGGGCACGGAGCCCGGCGTTCGACGTGACGTGAGCGGGCCACGGCTCGGGCAGGAGCCGAGCGCGTGCGCGATATCGTCGCGAGGGCGGAGGTGTGCCGCGACGACGACGACGCGCACGAGGTGCTGGCACTCTTCGTGGTGATTTTGCCGGCGGCGGCTCGGGCGGGACGAGGGCGCTGACGAGCGCGTACTTGCGGGATCGGCCTTGCTTGGCCTACCCTCTCCGAACGAGAGAAGGAGCACCATGCCGAGAATCGCTCCGGCCGGCCCAAAACAGAGCGTGAGCGCGTGGAGAGTCCTCTCCGGAATGCGCCGCTCGTTCTTTCGCGCGCGGCGCTTGTCGACCCCAAAGACCACGAACGTCAGAAGGCTCCCGAGCGCATGGAGCACGACGAGCAACGCGATGAGTGAATGTGAACCAGAACCATGGAGCATCGGACGCACCCTGCGCGAACCTCGTGGACGATAGCCAAAGCGGGTCCACCGAGCCGTCCTATCGCAGGCATTGCCCTATTTTGAGGAGTTGGCGTCCGGGAAGGTCCCGTGGTAGCCCTGAATGGATGCGACGAACCTTGCTTTTGCTCGCGGTCCTCGGCTGTCAGGGGTCCGGCGTGCGTGCCGACGCCGGACAAGACGATGCGAGCGGTTCCTACGGATCGGTGCCAGACGCGGCGTCGACACCAGCGCGGGTGACTCGCGCCGCCGAGATGGTGGGTGGCTGGAGCTTCAGAAACGGTTGTTCGCCGACTCGCGTGGAGGACCTCGCTCGGGGCAGCGCGGCTGTCGGTTCAGGTGAAGTCGCGTGTGTGAAGACTGAGGTCGGAGAGGCTGCATCGTTCGACGGAAAGAGTGCGCGCTACGAGATCGCCGATCGCCCCGCCTACCACTTGACGACGGCCTGGTCCGTTACGGCGTGGGTGAAGCCGCGGCGGACCGACAAGCTCCAGACGATCGTCAACAAGTGGTACGCGCGAGACGCCTACATGCTCGGCATCGATCGCCAGCAATACCAAGTGGTGGTGGCGGCGCCAGGGGAGCCTTGGGGTCATCCGTTCACGGTGAGCGCGCCGGCTGCGGTCGGCGTATGGACGCACGTGGCAGGTGTCTACGACGGCGTCGACCTCGTGCTCTACATCGACGGTGTCGTGGCCAATCGAGGGGCTTTCGCGGGGCGCGTTCAGGACTCCACACGCCCCTTGGTCATTGGCTCTCACCCTCAATGGAATGGCTACGACGGCTTGATCGACGAGGTGCGGCTCTACGACGGCGTCATGAAGCCCGCCGAGGTCGCCGCGCTCGCCGAGCAAGACGCTCTCCGCGTCGCCATGCGGGCCCACGAAGTCTCACCGGACCCGGAAAGAAAGCGTCTCTTCGATGCGGACGGAGGGGTCCGTCGCGCCTCGGTGAGCTTCCGAGCGATCGAGCGCAACGCCGATGGCGAACCCTTCGAAATCCTCGACGTGTTTCCAGCAGGCGCCGCGGAGTGTCGTGAAGGCAGAACCCGCGGAGGAAAGCCCGTAGGGGACGCGAGGAGTGGAGTCGCGTCGCCGAAGGCTCTCGACGATTTTCGCCGCGCGGTGGTGGACACGGACCTCTGCCACCCATCGACCCGGCCGCCTGCCTCGACCTCACCAACTCCTGGGCGCGCCGAACGCACACGAGGACCCGAGGGCGATCTCGTCGTGGCTCTGCCGACCCTGAGCTGCACTATCGTTTGCGCCGATTTGCGCGAAGGACCTTGCGCGAAGGTGCGTGTCGCCGTGGATCGACTACGTGCGACAGCGTGCGGGACACCCGCGCCGAAGTTGCCTTAACAGGGAACCGGATTTCGCCTCGGAAACCCACAAGGCTCACGTTGGTCGGCGGCCAAGATTGCCGCCGAACGAGCGGATTCATCGAGTAAAATTGCGGTGAATCGTAGCGACCTGGCGACCCGGACGGGTCGATCGTGGCGAGCGGGCACGCCAGGCCGCTGCGGGTATTCGGCCGGAATCCGGTTCCCTGCTTATACCTTATCCGGACCCCGCCAATGGCTGGGGTAGAGTGCCAGTTCAGCGCTCTACTCCGGGGCCGCGCCCTCTTCGAGGTGATCGAGGATGTGGCGCGAGACGCCGAGCGCCACGAGCACTGCGTGAGCGACGTTGCGCACCGAGCCCTCGAGGTCGAGCGTCTCGTCGTTGAAATACTCGGGCTGCTGCGCGTCGATCAGCGCCACGGACTGGCTGCCGAGGCTCGCCTTGAGCAGCTCCATCGCCGGCTGCACGTGGTCGATGTAGAACTGATACCGCCGCTCCAGCATCTCTTCGGTGTCGTCCATGCGCTTTCGCCCGAGGGCGCGCCGGTGCATCTCTCCCTTGCTGATGCTGAGGTGAATCACCTTGAGGATCCCGATATCGAGGCGCGACGAGAGGTCGAGCACGTGGCACGCCGCGACCTCGGTGCGCGGGTAGCCGTCGAGGAGGATCAGCGCCTCGCTCTGCGCCGCCCGCGCCGCGATCACGCCCTCGATGATCCGCTCGCTCCAGGCGTCGGGGACGAGGAGCCCCGCGGTCACGCAGAGCGAGAGCCAGTCAACCTGCGTCGGTGAGGACCCGAAGCGCGCGCGGAGCTCGCCCTCGTACTGGCGCGCCTTCTGGATGATCGCCGGTGTCGTCACCTCGGCGTCAAAGATGCCGCGATCGGCGAAGACGCCGTAGCGCTCGCCCACGGTGGCGCGAAACACCGGATCTGCCGCGGATTTTTCGACGATTTCGCGCAGCGCCTCGCCCATCGAGAGGTGGTTCTCGGAGGGCAAGTGGAGCGTCTTTCGCAGCGCCGCGGCGACCGCGCCCTTGCCGCACGACGAGGGCCCAGCGAGCACGATGATCCCCCGGCCCCGCGCCCGCACCGACGTGACGAGGCCGAGGCTGGAGCGAGGAGGCGGGCCTTCGGCGGGCGGGTGGCTGTTCATGCGCGCCTTCTACCCCGAACGCGCGCCTCCGTCGTCGGATCGTCGCCGGGCGTCGCTACTGGAGCTTCTTCTTCTTCCCGTTCTTGGTCCGCCGCGCCTCCTCCGCGAGGCTCGGCGGCACCTGGAGGATGTGAAACCTCCCGGTGCGCATCAGCGGATCGGAGAGCTTGGCGCGCTCGCGGGCGAGCTCGGTGAAGCGGTGTTGCGCGCGGATCGGCGTGGCGCCGGGCGGCGCGACGAGCTTGAGGTATTTCCCCTCGCGGTTCAGCTCCCAGGTCTTCTGGTTGTCGGAGAAGAGGATATCCATGTTGATGACGATCCGCTCGCGCACGGCCGGATCGAGGACCGGGATCAGCACCTCGACCCTGCGGTGGAAGTTGCGTGGCATCCAGTCGGCGCTCGACATGTAGACCTCTTCAGTACCCCCGTTGGCGAAGCGGAAGACGCGCGTGTGCTCGAGGAATCGATCGATGATCGCGTGGACCTGGATGCGGTCGGAGAGGCCAGGGATGCCGGGGCGCAAGCAGCAGATCCCGCGGACGGCAAGCTTGATCTCCACGCCAGCCTGGGAGGCCCGATAAAGCGCGTCGATCACGTCCACGTCCACGAGGGAGTTCATCTGGGCGATGATCTGGGCCGGGCGCCCGGCGCGCGCGTGGGCGGCCTCGCGGGTGATCAGGCCGAGCACCGCCTCGTGGAGGCCGAGCGGGGCGACGACAAGGCGATTCCACTTGGAAGGAGCGCTGTAGCCCGTGAGCAGGTTGAAGAGCGAGGTCACGTCCTCCCCGATCTCGCGGTTGGCCGTGAAGAGGGCGAGATCGGTGTAGAACCGCGCTGTCTGCGGGTTGTAGTTGCCGGTGGAGAGGTGGACATAGCGGCGGAGCCGGTCGGCCTTCTCCCGGCGCACGACGAGCATGGCCTTCACGTGGGTCTTGAGGCCGAGGAGGCCATAGATGACCTGGACCCCGCTCTGCTCCAGGGTGCGCGCCCACTGGATGTTGCTGGCCTCGTCGAAGCGAGCTTTGAGCTCGACGATCGCCGTGACCTGCTTGCCCGACTCGGCCGCTCGCGCCAGGGCCTTGAGGATGGGTGAGTCGCCGCCGGTCCGATACAGAGTCTGCTTGATCGCCAGCACGTTGGGGTCGTCCGCGGCGCGGGAGACGAACTCGACGACAGGGTCGAACGAGTCGTACGGGTGGTGGAGGAGCACGTCCTTCTCGCGGATCACCGCGAAGATGTCGTCGGCCTCGCGCATCGGCGGGGTGACCTGCGGGGCGAAGGGCTCGTCGCGGAGCTCGCGGCGCTCGTCGTCGGCGACGGTGCCGAGCAGATCGGTGATGTAGAGCGGGCCCTGGACGCGATAGACGTCGAGCACCGGATCGACGTGGATGGCGCGGCAGAGGCGCTGCACGCTGGCGTCGACGCCCTCGCCGATGCCGATCTCGATCCGCACCGCGTTGCCGCGATCGCGCCGGCGGAGCTCCGCCTGGATCGTCTGCAGGAGGTCTTCGCCCTCTTCTTCGTCGATCTCGAGATCCCAGTTGCGCGTGACGCGGAAGGCGTACGTGCCGCGCAGGCGGGCCGAGGGGAAGAACTCCTTCACGTGGCGGGCGATCACGTCTTCCAGGAGAACAAACGCGCGGATGGTCCCCTCGACGCGGACGCGGATGAGGCGGCTCAACATCGCCGGGACCTGGATGACGCCGAAGCCGGGCTCCTGCCCGTCGTGCTCGCGCGAGAACATGATCCCGAGGTTGATCGTCTTGTTGCGCAGGTGCGGGAACGGGTGACCGGGGTCGATCGCCAGAGGCGTGAGCACGGGGAAGATGTCCGTGCGAAAGCGCTCGTCGAGGGCGGCGAGCTCGAGCGGCGCGAGCTCTTCCGGGCGCATGATCACGATGCCCGCTCGCTTCATCGCCGGGAGAACCTCGGTGTTGAGGAGCTTGTAGGCGGAGTCGACGAGCGAGTGAACGCGGGCGCTGATGGCCACGAGCTGCTCGTGCGGGAGCAGGCCGTCGGGCGGGAGCTCGGTGATCGTTCGCAGGATCTGGGCCTGCAAGCCGGCCACGCGGACCATGAAGAACTCGTCGAGGTTGGAGAAGAAGATCCCCAGGAACTTGAGGCGTTCGAAGAGCGGGACGTCCGAGGAGCCGGCCTCGGCGAGCACGCGGGCGTTGAACTCGAGCCACGAGAGCTCGCGATTCAGGTACTGGGCCGGATCCCCGGTGTCGATGAAGGCCGAGGAAGGGGTCGGCGTCGACATCGGCGACGACATCGGCGGCGTCGGAATGGAGGGCGGCGAAGGCTGGGAATCTCCCGGCAGGGGAGTCGACTCGGTGCTCACCGCGGCGAGTCTAGCTCAGTCGCGCGAGAAACGGCGCGTGCTCGAGCAGGCGAACAGAGCCTATGAGCCACAACGCTGTGTGGCATTTCGGCACGGCGGCTCAACCTCCGCCGACGAAGTGAACAATCTCGAGGACGTCAGCTTCGGCGAGCACGGTGATCTCGTGATCCGCGCGTGGGACGATCTCCCCGTTGCGCTCCACCGCGACCGGGCCGTCGCTGAGCAAGAGCCGCTCGATCAGGCCGCGCACTGTGGTTTGCTCCGGGATTTCTCGGCCTTCGCCGTTGACCGTGATCCGCATGCGTCAGCCCTCTTTGACCTCGTGCGCGGCGTGGATCGTCACGTCGGTCTCGCCGCAGATGGCGAGGAAGCGGCGGGAGACGGCGAGGTAGTGCTCGACCCCGAGGATGCCGAGGCGGCCCTCGTCTTCGGTGACCTCGCGGATCACCTTCGCGGGCGTGCCGCGCACGAGGGAGCGCGGCGGGATCCGCGTCCGCGCTGTCACCACCGAGCCCGCGGCGATCACCGAGCCTTCGCCGATCTCGCAGTTGTCGAGGAGGATCGAGCCCATGCCGATGAGGCAGCCGTCGCCGACGACGCAGCCGTGGAGAATGGCGCTGTGGCCGACCGTGACGTCGGCGCCGATCAGCGTGTGCGAGAGGCCCTCGGTCACGTGGACGCAGGCCAGATCCTGGATGTTGCTCCGCTTGCCGATGCGGATCGATCCCACGTCGCCGCGGAGGACGGCGCCGAACCACACGCTTACGCCGTCGTCGAGGAAGACGTCGCCGATGAGGGTCGCGTTGGGGGCGACGAACACGCCCTGCCCGATGCGGGGACGCGTGAATCCGTAGGGGAGAACGAGGGCCATGGGTCAAGCACCTTCCGCGATGGCTACGAGGGGGAGAGAGCGCCGCGCCGATTTCTCCGGAGCGGTGCGAGGGCGCGCCGACCCGCGCGCAGACGCGGTGAGCTCGCCCTGGAGCGAGTGTTTGTTGGAGCGAGTGATGTCCGCGTCAACCACGTCCCCGGCGAGATCGAGGCCCGCGGCGCCGCTGATGTGGACGATCTCGTGGCGGTCGGTGCGGCCGGACCAGAGCTCGCCGCGCTCCTTGTCGAGGCCCTCGACGAGCACGCGCTGCGTGCTGCCGATCAGGCTCGTGAGGTGGGCGCCGAGGAGGCTCTCGCTCAGCTCGAAGAGGCGGGCGAGGCGCTCGCTCTTCACGGCCTCGGTCACGTCGTCCTGGAGCTTGCGCGCCGGGGTGAAGGGCCGCTCGGAGTACTTGAAGCCGAAGAGGCCCTTGAAGCCGACCTCGCGCACGAGGGAGAGCGTGGCGTCGAAGTCCTCTTCCGTCTCGCCGGGGAAGCCGACGATGATGTCGGTGGACAGGGTGAGCCCCGGGACCGCGGCGACGAGCGCCGAGGTGCGCTCGACGTACTCGGCGCGCGAGTAGCGTCGGATCATCCGCTTCAGCAAGCGATCGCTGCCGGACTGCACCGGCATGTGAACGTGACGCGCGAGGACCGCGACCTCGGCGTGGGCGCGGATGAGCGAGCGCGTGAGGTGGCGCGGGTGCGGGCTCGTGTAGCGCAGGCGCATAAGCTCGGGCACGCGATCGGCGATGGCGCGGAGGAGCGCGGCGAACTCGCTCTCGTCGGGATCCCCGGGCGTGGCGTCGGGCGCGGGCGGCAGCGCCTTCGTGGGATCGGTGTAGCTGTTCACCGTCTGCCCGAGCAGCGTGATCTCACGGACGCCGACGGCGACGAGCGCCGCGATCTCGGCGACGATCTCGCCGCTCGGGCGATAGCGCTCCGGCCCGCGCGTGTACGGGACGATGCAGAACGAGCAGCGCTCATCGCAGCCCTTCATGATCGTCACGAACGCCGTCTTCGACGCGCCCGCGACCGAGAGGGCCGTCAGGAACTTCGGCGTCTCGGTGTCGAAGACGGTGCGCACGGTGGGCGGCGCGCCCAGGGCCAGCTCTTCGAGGAGGCGCGGCAGCTCGGGGATGTTGTCGGGGCCGAGCACCAGATCGATCCCCTGGAGCTGTTTGACCAGGCGCTCGCCTTCTTGCTGAGCGACGCAGCCGGCGACGACGACGACGAGGTCGCGCTGGTTGCGCTTCTGCTTTGCGAGGCGGCCGACCTCGCTCCGGAGCTTCTGTTCGGCCTTCTCCCGGACGCTGCAGGTGTTCAGAACGATCACGTCGGCGACGCCCGCGTCGGCCTCGGCGTAGCCTGCGCCGCGGAGGACCTCGTGCATCCTCTCGGAGTCGTGCACGTTCATCTGACAGCCGAACGTCGTGATCGCGTAGGAGGGCATGCGGTCTCCCTCGTAACAAACCAACCGGCCCGAGGCCACCTTCGATTGACGTGAGAGAGGCAGGATTCTAGCCTCGCGCGTCGCGACCGTCCCGCCGAGGGGAGCCGCCGCAGGGCAGCACGCGAAGAGGAGAGCACGATGTCGTCCGCCAAGTACGAGAACCTTGTCGATATGTTCGAGCGCTCGGTGAAGGCCTTCGGGCCACGCCAGCTCTTTGGAACCAAGAAAGATGGGCAGTGGGGGTGGACGACTTACGCCGAGACCGGCAAGCAAGTGGAAGAGCTCCGCGCCGGCCTCGTCGCCCTCGGCGTGAAGCGCGGCGACAACGTCGCGATCATCTCCAACAACCGCGTCGAGTGGGCCGTCGCCGCCTACGCCTGCTTCGGCATCGGCGCGGCCCTCGTGCCGATGTACGAGGCCCAGCTCGCGAAGGAGTGGGCCTTCATCTGCAACGACTGCAACGCGACGGCGGTGATCGCCGCGACCGATGAGATCTACGAGAAGTGCAAGGAGCTGAAGGAGAAGGCGCCGTCGATCCAGCACGTGATCGGCCTCTCGCTCCCGAAGACGGATCCGCTCTCTTACGCGGCGATCTGCGAGGCGGGCACCAAGGCGCCGAGCCCTTCGATCACCCCCGAGCCGAAGGACACGGCCTGCCTGATCTACACCTCGGGTACGACGGGCAACCCCAAGGGCGTCATCCTCTCGCACGGGAACCTGATCTCCAACATCAACGCCGTGCAGGGCATGCTCCCGCTCAACGACGAGGATCGCAGCCTCTCGTTCCTGCCGTGGGCGCACTCCTTCGGCCACACCTGCGAGCTCCACTGCATGCTCTCGCGCGGCGCTTCGATGGCCATCTGCGAGGCGGTGGACAAGATCATCGCCAACCTGGCCGAGGTGCAGCCCACCGTGCTGATGAGCGTGCCCCGGATCTTCAATCGCATCTACGACGGCGTGAACAAGCAGATGTCCGCGCGCCCCCCGCTCGTCCAGAAGCTCTTCCACGCGGGCCTCAAGGCCTCGAGCAAGCAGAAGAAGGGCCAGTCGCTGAGCCTGGTGGAGAAGGCGACGCTGGCCGTCGCCGACAAGATCGTCTTCACCAAGATCCGCGCGCGCTTCGGCGGCAAGCTCAAGTACGCCTTCAGCGGCGGCTCGGCTCTTTCGAAGGACGTGGGCGAGTTCATCGATAGCCTGGGCATCACGGTCTACGAGGGCTATGGCCTGACGGAGACGAGCCCGATCACCACCGCAAACCGCCCCGGCGGCCACCGGATCGGGAGCGTCGGGCAGCCGATCCCCGGCGTGAAGGTCGTCATCGACAAGGCCGCTTCGGGCGATCCCAAGCACGGCGAGATCGTCGTCTATGGCCCCAACGTGATGATTGGCTATCACAACCGCGACGAGGACAACAAGGCTGCCTTCACCGAGGACGGCGGCTTCCGCACCGGCGACCTCGGCTACATCGACGACGACGGGTTCCTCTACATCACGGGCCGGATCAAGGAGCAATACAAGCTCGAGAACGGCAAGTACGTGGCCCCCGCGCCCCTGGAAGAGCAGCTCAAGCTCTCTCCGTTCATCATCAACGCGATGGTCTACGGCGATAACCGCCTCCACAACGTGGCCTTGATCGTCCCCGAAATGGACGCGGTGAAGGCCTGGGCCAAGGCCCAGGGGATCTCCGCCGACTCGGACGAGAAGCTCCTCGAGAACGCCAAGATCAAGGAGATGATGCAATCCGAGGTCAACAAGGCCTCCGCCGAGTTCAAGGGCTTCGAGAAGGTGCGTCGAATCACCCTCACCGCCGAGGATTTTACCACGCAAAACGACCTGCTCACGCCCTCCCTCAAGGTGAAGCGCCGGGTTGTCTGGCAGAAGTACGGCCCGCAGATCGAGGCCCTCTACGCCGAGCCCAAGGGCGCCTCGGCCGAAGCGAGCTGAGACTGTCGGAGAAGAATTAACGCAAAGGCGCGAAGACGCAGAGGCGCAAAAAGGCGAAGAACGAATCAGAGTTAGAGAAACAGAGTTTTATTTCCTCTGATTCTCCGTGTCTTTGCGTCTTTGCGTCTTTGCGTCTTTGCGTCTTTGCGTCTTTGCGTTGAATTCTCTTCCGATCTCTCGTCTCTTGCCGCCTCAAGAAGCCAGCACGCGCATCACGTTCCCGTGAAGGATCTTCCCGATCGTCTCCTCCTTCACGCCCGCCTTCAACAGCGCATCCGTCAACAGCGGTAACCGCGAAGCATCGCAAAGGTCCTTCGTCGGGACGATGAAGCCGTCCCAGTCCGAGCCGAGGGCCGGGGCGTCTTCTCCGCACACCGAAATGATGTGCTGGATGTGCTTCACCACCGGCCCGAGCCCGTCCCCGCCGAGGAACTTGGGGCAGAAGATGATCCCGACGCAGCCGCCCTTATCGGCCACGGCGCGGAGCTGGGCGTCGTCGATGTTGCGCCAGTGTTCGAAGGCGCCCGCCACCCCGGTGTGGCTGACGATCGGGGGCTTCGTCGCCATCGCGCAGGCTTCGAGGAAGCCAGCGCGGTTGATGTGCGAGAGATCGACGATCACGTCGAGCGACTCGCAGCGACGGACGACCGCGCGCCCGAAATCGGTGAGACCGTCGGTGTCGCGCCGGCCGCGGCCGAACGCGGGAAAGCAGGCCTCGTTGGCGCTGAAGTGACAAAGGCCGAGGTAGCGGACGCCGCGACGAGCGAAGTGAGCGAGCTTCTCGATGTCGCCTTCGAGCGAGTGCGCGCCTTCGATGCCGAGGAGCGCGCCCATCGATCCGCGGGCGCGGGCCGCGGTGATGTCATCGGCCGTGCGCACCAGCGAGAGCTTCGCGGGGTGACCCTGGATCTGACGGTCGAGCGCGTCGATCTGCTCGTCGATCACCGCGGCGAGCCCGGCGCGCTGCCCGACGGGGAGCGAGACCAGGCCGAAGAACTGCGCCCCGAAGCCGCCCTCGATCAGGCGAGGCACGTCGACGTGGCCGCCCAGCGCCGCCCACGGGAGCGGCGGCTCGTGCCGCGCGAGCAGGTCGTAACCCACCCAGCGAGACCACATCAGGCTGTCAGCGTGGAGATCGATCGCGGGGAAGCGCTCGTGGAGCGCGCGGGCCTCGGGGGAACCGTGCATGAGAAGAGCCTTGGACCAGCGGACGTCGGGCGACAAGGTACCCCGTCGCGTTTGATGCTACCGTGGCGCCATGCATGCCTGGCGTGGACACACGTATGGAGCTCCGGAAATCCTGGTCTGGGAAGAGGTCGCCGATCCCCCGCTCGGCGAAGGGCAGGTGCGGATCGAGATCGCCGCCTCGGCGGTGAACTTCCCCGACGTGCTCTTCACGGCGGGAACCTACCAGGTGAAGCCGACGCCGCCGTTCGTCCCCGGGTTCGAGATCGCCGGCACGGTGATCGAGAGCCGCGAGCTTTCCCTGCCCGTGGGCGCGCGCGTGGCCTCCACGCTCGACGGCTCCGGCGGCTACGCGACACGCGCTGTGGCCACGGCGATGACCACCTATGCGATCCCCGACGAGCTGCCCTTCGAGGACGCCGCGGCGCTGACGATCACCTACCAGACAGGGCACTTCGCGCTCCACCGCCGCGCGCGCTTGCAGGCCGGCGAGTGGGCGCTGATCCACGCCGGCGCCGGCGGCGTCGGGAGCGCCGCGATCCAGCTCGCCAAGGCCGCAGGAGCCAGGGTGATCGCCACCGCCGGTGGGCCGGACAAGGTGGCTGTTTGCCGATCGCTCGGCGCCGACGTCGCCGTCGATTACAAAGCAGAAGACTTCGCCTCTGTGGTGAAGAAGCACACCGGCGGCCGCGGAGCTGACGTGATCTTCGACCCGGTGGGCGGAGACATCTTCGACAAATCGACCAAATGCGTCGCCTTCGAGGGGCGGATCATCGTCATCGGCTTCACCTCGGGGCGGTTCCCCGAGCTGCGGGCCAACCACGTGCTGGTGAAGAACTATGGAGTCCTCGGCCTGCACTGGGGCGCTTACAACCTCCATGATCCGGCGGCCGTCCGCGCCACGCAACAGGCCCTCTACGACCTCTACGCCAGGGGAGCGATCAAGCCCCTCGTCTCCTCGCAGAGGCCGATGACGGAGGCCCCGGCCGCGATGGGCGCGGTCGCGTCGCGGGCGACCACGGGCAAGGTCGTGCTCGTGCCGGCGCGCTGATCGGCCCGGCGGATCTCGCTCCGCCGCAGTCCCTTCGTGATGACCGCCCTCCCCTCCGCCGCGATCCGGATCCTCGCCCCGCTCTCGCTGCTCGCCCTGAGCGCCTGCAGCTTCCCGGCGACGATCTTCCTCCCCACTTTAGCGACGCTCTTCTCCACGCCCACGGCGGTGCCGAACAAGATCACGAGGCCTTACCGCAGCGACGCCCGCCTCGCCGTGCTCTGGGTCGGGCACGCGACTGTCCTCCTCCAGATGGACGACAAGCTCATCCTCACCGATCCGGTCTTCACGAGCACGATAGGCGAGGTGTCGAGGCGCTTGGTCGAGCCGGGCCTCGATCCCGAGAACGTGCCGCCGCTCGACGTCACCTTGATCTCCCACCTTCACTTCGATCACCTCTCCCTGGGCTCGCTCTCTCTGCTGGAGCACAAGATTGGAACGTTGCTCGTGCCCCAAAAGGGCCTGATCTACGTGCCCGACTACCCGTTCGAGAGCCTCGAGCTGCCGACGTGGTCCACCTGGGAGGCAGGCGGTCTCCGCGTCACCGCCGTCCCCGTCAAGCACAGCGGCTATCGCTACGGAATCGACCGCGACTGGATGGACACGAGCTTCACCGGCTATGTGATTCAATATCACGGGCTCACCGTCTACTTCGGCGGCGACACGGCCTACGACCACGAGAAGGTCGCCGCCGCCGCGGCCCGCTTCCCCTCGATCGATCTCGCGCTCCTCCCGATCGCGCCCATTCACCCGCGCGCGCACATGGAAGACAGGCACGTCGATCCAAAGGAGGCCGTGCAGATCTTCCTGGAGCTCAAGGCCCGCTTCTTCGTGCCCATCCACTTTGGCACCTTCGTCAACTCCGAGGATGCCCCCGGCGAGCCCGTCGCCGTGCTCCGGCGCGTCGCGCAGGAGCGAGGGCTCGACCCGGGCGCCCTTCACATCCTCACGCAAGGTGAGCAGCGAGTGCTCCTGGCGTGCCCCTGAGCGCGGGACTCGCTACCGCAAAATTCGGCGGCAGGGCGGCCACCCTCACTGGAAATTGATTGCGTCCCAGCCGCCCTTGGCGCTGAACCCACAGGCAACCTTGGTGAAATACTTGGCGCTCATGTTGATGTAGTGGCCACAGACGTCGCCCGTCTTCATGCCAGAGAAGTCGCAGCCGTTACAGTTCGGGTTGTAGGCGTCAGCGCAGGCGTCGCACCCGGCGCAGCCGGCCTGCTCCTTCTCTCCCCACATGGAGTCGAGGCAGCCCTCGATACCGCCCACCCCGGCGCCGAGGCACTCGTTCTGGCCCGAGCCATTGCAGGTGTACTTGCCGCCCGCCCAGGCGCCGTGGGCCTTCTGGGTCGTCTCATCTTCGGTCGCCTGCTGGTCGACGCAGGACTCGGCCTCTTTCCAGCGCGTGAACGCGGGCAGGCCCTTGGTGGCGCGGAGCGTGTTGATCTTGGTGACGCAGGCTTCGCGCGCAGCCTCGTAGGGATCGCTGCCGGAGCCGGTTGAAGTGCTGCCAGAGCCGCCGGCGCCCGTGCTCTCCGTGTCCTTCGAGGAGCACGCGGGGAAGGTCAACGCTGCGAGGCAAACCGCGAGGAGTCCAGTGAAGCGTGTGTTCATGGAGGCACCGTATCACCGGTGCTGGGGCGCCCGCTCTTGTTTCCCCTGCCCGATGACGGGGCGGGGGCGCGCGGGCCGCCCTCGAGACCCAGGGCCGGACGGCTCAGGCGCCGGCTTGACCGACCACCTTTTCGGCCTTCTCGATCGCGACCATTCGCTCCTGACTGAGGACGCCGCTCGGCGGGCCCGCGAACGACTTTCGTTCATAGCCGAACCATACGAGCGTGGTCAGCACGACTACACCAAGCATGATCCACAGCGCCTTGTCATTGGGCGGCTGCACGCCGATGTACACCAGGCCTGCGCAGCCGAGCACGCAGACCACCGCCACCACCCGATACCAGCTCCCGATCGACCAGGGGCCCATCGTCTTCCACGTCCTGCCGAACGCGAGGAGGCCCAGGCCCACGGGCAAGCCATACGAGAGGTACAGGAAGATCGTGCACACGGTCGTGATCGTCGAATACACCGGCGTGTACACGGCAAAGCCGACGGAGAGCAGGGCCACGGTCCAGATCGCCACGGCCGGCGTCCGGTGCTTTTGACTGACGCTCTTCAGGGACGCCGAGAAGGGCAGCCCCCCGTCGCGCGCGAAGGCATAGGTCATGCGCGAGGCCGAGGTCACGGTAGCGAGACCGCAGAGATACTGAGCGATCACGATGCCCGCGTAGAGGGCAATGCGCAGACCCGTCGGGAGCACGGCGCTCATCATCCCGAAGAACGAGTTTGCCCCCTGCGCCGCGGCGGCGCTCATGTCGGGAATGGCCAGGACAAAAGCGATCACCATGAGCCAGCCGAAGACGCTGGAATAGAACACGGCGCGGAGGATCCCGCGAGGCACGCTGCGCGACGCATCGATGGTCTCCTCCGAGGTGTGCGCGGAGGCGTCGAAGCCGGTCACCGTGTACGCGGGCAGGAGCAGGCCCAGGAAAAACAGCCGCGTCGTACTCGAGGTCTCGGGCCAGACGTCACCGCCCCGGGGACCGCTGAAATTGCTGAACGTCCAGAGCCGCGACCAGTCGAGATGCCCCGCGAAGAAGAAGAGCGACGCGATCAGGACGAACGTCACCACGAAGATCAGATACCCGCTGAAATCCGTGAGCATCGTGGTGATCTTGATCCCGCGGTGATTGAAGATCGCCTGGGAGATCGTGACGAGAAGCACGCCCACGGCTTGCGCGGCCATGGCCGTCCCTGGGGGGATCTTCGTCGCGTCGAGGCCAAACGTGGGCCCGAGCGAGCTGAGGGTGAACTGATAGGCGCCCACGTTGATGGCCGCGAGCACGGTGATGAGGCCGGCCAGGTTGAACCAGGCCGTGACCCAGCCCCATCCTCTGCCACCCACGATAGAGGCCCAGTGGTAAAGGCCACCGGCGGTGGGAAAGGCCGAGGCGAGCTGCGCCATGGCGAGGGCGAAGCAGAGCGAAAGCACGCATCCCAGCGGCCAGCCCAGGCCGAGCGAGGCGCCACCCACGCTGGACAAGCCCAGCGGAAACGAGGTGATGCCGCCCGCGAGAATGCAAATGATCGAAAAAGAGATGGCGAAGTTCGAGAACCCGCTCATCCGGCGCAGCAGCTCTTGCGCATACCCCATGGAGTGCAGCGTGCGGACGTCCTCGGCGATGATGGACTGCTGGTCGTCGGCTCGCTCGTCGCGCGGCTCGTTGGTGCTCATCGTGGTTACCTCTTCAATCTCAGGGTTGATTGGACGGCGCGGGCGGCGCGACCGGGGCAGGCGGCGTGACCGGCGCGATCGGAGCAATCGGCGCAATCGGCGCGGGCGGAGCGGCTGTTTCGGGGAGAGGAGCAGGCACCTTCTCCGGCTCGGGCGGCGGCTTCGGACCGAAGGTCTTTCCAAGGTTGAAGTTCATGACCGCATAGGCGAACATCCCCGCGTAAAAGGCGTCGGGATCGCTGCCGAACCAGCCGCCCACCGCGAACACCGCGCCGTCGATCGGCGCGAGGTTCAACGCTACGTTCGTCGAGCTGACCTCGCTCACGCCGCCGATGTGGTCGATGCCGATCGAGAAGGGCCCGAAGGACGGGGACTCATAGCCGAGGATCATCGCGGCGCGCGAGTCCTTGCTGAAAGGCTTCGTGGCGTAGAACGCGGGGCCGGCGGTGGCCTTGTCAGGATCGCTGCTGAAGTCCGAGAGTGACCACCCGAGCCCGAGCGTGAGGCGGCCATAGCTCGTTTCTCCAAATTGAAGCGTCTTGGTCATGGATACATACGTGAGGTTCAGGCTTCGATTCAACCGGAACGGGTTCACTTCCATGATGCCCACCGCGACGTGCGGGGCCCATCCCTTCTCCACGAGGAGATGCAGCTTGGCGTCGAAGACCGGCTTCACGTAATCATGGCCGGTCCCCAGGAGGTCTGACCCGATCAGGTTGGCGCCAATCTCGAGGCCGCCGAAGAACACGCCGCCGCCGTACTCAAATCGAGGCAGGACGCCCACCTCGAGGCAAGCCCAGCTCGTCCCCGGGGCCGCCGCGCCGCTTGGGGACGTGAGCGTCATCGAGGTGTAGAACAGGGGCGACACGTCGCCGAAGGCCTTGGCCTCGCCCGTCGGGGCGAACACCACCGACGTCGGGTAGGCCGCGGCGGTGCCGCTGCCGAGCGCCAGAGACATGAATACAAGAAACCGTGCTATTTTCCGCATGAATGACCTCGTCGATGGGGGAGCGTCGATCGACGCGAGGCTGCGCGCGCTTGCCCCCGATAGCCGAGGTTAGCGACACGCCGCGCTCCACGTCAAGCAATACGCGTTCACGCGCAGGCGTAGGCGCTCGGCCCCCGGAGTCGATACCTAAGGTAACGCGGCGGCAGGATCACGCGCGCTGCCCACGAGCGCCTCGAGCCGGTTGCCAGCGGCACGGTGTTCCAGGATCTGGAATACCTTCTCGAGGATCACCGCCCCCGCCTCGAGCGGCGGCAGGCCGCCCTCGTAGATGTTGGAGATCACCGTGTACTCGAAACGCACCTCGGCATTGCCGCTGAAGGCCGCCGCCTGGCGCTGCGGCTCGCCCTCTTCGATCCGGTGGAGCAGGTAGGCGGAGAGGCTCCGCGAGGCGAGCGCGTCGCCGCCGGGGCGCTCGCCAAGCAAGTGGATCACCACCCGAGCGCCGAGCCTTTCCGCGATGGGCTCGGCCAGCTTCACCCGGCCATAGCGGGCGAGCAAGGGCTGGCCTATCGGCACCTCGCGGGCGGCGAGGCCGTCGAGCAGAACGGGCAGTAAATCAGGCAAGTTGTGGTGGATAGCCTCGGCGCTCAGGCCATCCGAGATCAGGATTTGCACCGGGGCAGACTCGGGCCCAAGCTCGGCCAGGCTCTCGGCGGAGAGGCTCCCTCCGAGCGCGGGAGAGCCCAGGTGAGCATCCCTGTTCAAAGCGCCGGTGCGCACCACGCGGAGCGGCGTGATCGCCTGGAGCTCGTCCTCCCGCAGCTCGCTGGCGACGGCCTCCCGCGCCACGGCCTGGTGCAGCCGCACGCGACGACTCACCTCGTCGGCGGCGCGGGGCCCGGCGGTGGCAAAGCCATGAACCGCGGGCGTCCTGGCCACGAGCTCCGCGAGGTCCGCGTCGGAGTCGCAGAAGCGCCGGACATCACCCCAGCGCGGGCCTCGGACGATCGCGCCGTCCTCGTCGCGGCGGAAGATATCCATCGACAGGGCCCATTCGAGGAGCTCGGCGCCGGGGACCTTGCCGTGGATCTCGCGCAGCGTCTGATCGTCGTACCCGCTGGTGTCGAAGTAGGCGAGCATCCGGTCGGTGTTGAGACAGACATCCATGTAATAGCCGGCGCCCGCCGCCGTGAGGAGCTGGGTGGCGATCTGCTGGCCTTCCATCGAGATTTTGGAGTGGAGGGTGTAGCAAGGCGCCATTCCCATGGGCAGGCCGAGGAGCTTTCCCATGAAATGGTCCTGGAGGTTCGAGATGATCATCTCGAAATTGTCGAGGTGCGTCTCCGGGCCGATGAAGCCGGTGACGTTGTTGACCATGAAGGGATCCCAGCGGCGGCAGAGGCCGTAACAGAGGGCTTCGGTGGTGGTCATGTCGATGCCCTCGTGCTTGCCATAGGAGAGCTCGCTCCCCTGCCCGGTCTCGAAGTACATGAACTGCTCGGCCTCGCCCGCCAGAACCCCTTTCTCGGCCATGGTGCGATAAGCCCGATCGAGCAGATCGACGCTGACGTCGAACTCGCCGAGCAAGGTCTTCTCGGTGCCGGCGAGGCTTTGAAAGAGGATCTCCACCGGCGCGCCGCGCTCGAGGCAGGCGAGCTGGGTCTTCACGTGGGAGAGCACGCAGATCTGCGTGGGGACGCCCGTCTTCCGGCGGAGCCGGTCGAGGTGGTGGAGCAGGGCAGAGACGTTTTCGACGGTGTCGATAGCCGGGTTGATCCCCAGCATCGCGTCGCCGGCACCGATGGAAAGGCCCCAGTACACGAGCAGGGTGATCCCCTGGAGATCGTCGGTGGGGTGATTGGGCTGGAGGCGTGACGAGAGCGTGCCCGGGGCGCCGAGCCGGGTGCGAGCCTTGGTGGGGCAGGAAATGCGGCTGGCGATGAGGACGAGCTCGTGGACGTCGCAGAGCTTGCAGAGAGCCGCGGCCATCACCCCGGTGAGCGCCCCGCCGATGCGCCGGATTTCGCGGCCATTTGCGCGGAGCAGGCGATTCTTCAGCTCGCCGAGGGCCAGATCGGCGATGGACGCGAAGGCCTCGCGATCGATAGCGTAGTTGACCCGCATCACCTCGTCGATCTGCCCCTCTTCGGTGGTGAGGGGGCGCTCGTAGAGGTGCTGGAGGGTGAGCGAAGCCAGGATCGAGCGGGCCGCCTCGCGCTCGCGTTCGTTCGAGGCGGCGAGGCCGGCGTGGCGCTCGCCGGCCTTGCTGTAGTCAGCGGCGCCGAGCAGGCGCTTGAGGCCACGGAACGTGATTTGCTCGCCGAAGGCGTCAATCGCGTACAGCTCCTCCGGCCGGGGGGCAGGCACCTGGATTTCGGACAGCGGCTTGAGATCCTTCATGGTGCCTCGTCGTCTCCTCTGCCCATACCGTAGAACGAAACCGGGACGACTTGCTCCTCCATGCGGCCAATCTGCACGAAGCGAGCGCCTCGGGGGGAGACTTCATCGAGGACGATCAACGTGACGGGCAGGCGCCCCCAGCCGGTGACATAGCCGCCGAGCGCCTTGCCCACGTTGTCGGGGACGAGCAACACCAGGGGGAGAGAGGCGGGGAAATCGAGGGCGCGGAGGGCCTGGCCCAGGCGGCCGGCGAGCTCTTTCACGGCCGCGACGCCGCGCCCAGCGAGGGAGACGGCGAGGCAGCCTCCACGCGAGCTGCGGCGCACGAGGTCGAGGGAAGCTTGGATCTCCTCGGCGGTGGAAATGGAGGAAATCCGGCCAAAGATGGGCAGATCAGCGAGGGGGAGGAGCCCGGGCCGAGGCAGGTAGAGCGTCGAGCCAGAGAGCCGAGTCAGGTTGCGAAGCAAGCCATACGAGGTCGCGCGGCCCGTGCTCTCGGGCACGAGCAGGCGCGCAGTGAGCAGGGGTGAGGCCCGGATCCTCGCGGCGAGGTCGATACCCAGGTCGCCGAAAGCGGTCGTTGACGGCGGGGGCTGCCCCCCGAGGCGGGCATAGAGAAGCTCGCCCACGCCACCTGAATACGTCAGCGAGGGGGGCGCCATGGCCGGCGGGAGGCGAAAGGGCACGTCCACGTGGGCTTTGCCAGGCTCGCTTTGAAAGGGCGCTTGACGCCCGGTGACGGCCGCCTCGAGCAGCTCGGTCTGGAAGTCGAGCACCGCCGAGACCTCCTCCGGAGCGAGCAGAGAGCCCGGGCGAGCGGCGATCCCGAGCGCGACGAAGAGGCGCTGAGCGTGCTCGGAGAGCGCCCTGATTCGATAGCTGCCCGGCTCGACCTCCACGTGCCGGGCGCCCACGAAGAGACAACCGGCCTGAATCACCTCGCCGTCGAGGCCCAGAGCGAGGTTGGTCGTGCCTCCGCCGATATCGAGGTTCAGGACTGGCTCGGTGGGGCGGGCCCGGGAGAGGGCGGCGGCGCTGCCCATGAAGGCCAGGAAGGACTCGAGGCAAGGATCATCGGCGGTGGCGATCACCGCGCCTCCGATCCGGGCGCGGATCAGCCGGGCCAGATCGACGGCGTTGGCCCGGCGGGCACAGAGGCCGGTGATGATCGCTCCGCCGCCGACGATCTCTTCAGGACGGGCAGAGGCCGCCTCGAGCCAGCCGTCGAGGAGCGCGGAGACGCGGGCTTCGTCGATGCGCTCGCCGAGATAAGGGGTGAAGACGATGTCGGAGCGGTAAGGCTCGCCAAGCTCACGAATTTCCGAGCGGCCGCTGAGCGGATCCCGGAGGTAGCGCGCCTCGACGAGGAGGGCGCTCGAGGTGGTGGTGCCGAAGTCGAGGCCGATGAGCTTGATGGGGGGTGGCAGAGATTTGACACAAGAGCATTCGCACGGCGCCATCGGCGCGTCCATACATCGGGCTCGGTGGGGCCGGCGGTGCCCGCACCTCGTGGGCGCCTGGAGCACGCGGCGGAGCAGCTTGAGCTTTTCCGCGGAATTTGCAATCTTGTCCCGATCTGTGTAAGCACAGAAATGAAAGGATGGATGTTGGATATCCATGTCTAACCCGGAATATCTCGCGAAGGGCACACATGTTTTGGCGGCGCAGGCGGTCATCGACGCGCGCCTGGGCAGTGGCACCTTCTTGAAGCTCGCCCAGACCGCCGGCGCGAGCTGGCCGGCCATCTTGCCGATGCAGTGGTACGACCTCAACCTGCTCCTCAAGATCCTGGTCGAGGCCGCGAACCGGCTGGGCCGAAGCGTCGAGTTGCTCACGACGGAGATCGCCACGCAGAACGCCAAGAACGATTTGACGACGGTCTACCGTGTTTTCCTGCGCATACTGCGGCCGACCATCGTGCTCGGCTTCATGCCCCGCATGTGGGAGACGTACTTCAAGTTCGGTACGGTCAAGGTCGTCACCAACGAGCGCGGGCAGTTTACCTTGATTACATCCGCCATTCCAGAGCGATACCTCTCCTGGCTCCGGGGGGGATGGATGGGCTTTTTGCCGGAGAAGATCCGCGTCGCGGGCGGCGTGGCCCCCCTCGTCACCGTCGACAAGATCGAACCGGACGAGCTGCCCGGCACTTTTAGGATGACATTGCGCGCAACGTACCAGTAGCATGTACTGAAATGTCTCGCTCTGCGTTGCTGGTCGGCAGTCTCCCTTTCTCCGACGAAGAAGAGTGCATGCGCCGATCGCTCTCTGCGCTCGGGCCCTCCCTCCGGTCGCTCCCCGACGGGGAAATCGGCGATAAAACGCCTCGCTTCCCGCGCGGAAATCGCGGCGCATGGGTCATGTCGGCGGTCGAGATGCTCACCGCTGACACAGAGGGCTGGCGCATCGTGACGTCTGCCGAACGCGACGCAGAGGACGGCCTCGCCACCGACTACACTCACATCCAGAAGCTCGCCCCGCGACGGCCCCCAGCTGCGATGGCCGATACCGTCCACTTTGGCTACGACCGCTACTTCCGGAAGAGCTACGAGGCGTTCAAAGAAATACGAAGAGAGCGGGGCCTCGGGAACATCAAGTTCCAGGTGGGAGTGCCCACCGGCTTCGCGCTCGGCCTCGCGTTCGCGAGCAAGCTCGACTGGATACGGTACACGGGCGCAATGAACACCGTGATCGCGCGCGAGGTCGACGCCATCCTGCAAGAGGCAGGGGATGACGTGGTCATCCAGGTCGAAGTGCCACCCGAGATCTACGCGGCTCATGCTCTCCCCGCCCCTCTCCTGGGCTTGGCGCTCCGCCCGATCGTCGATCTGCTGGGCAAGATTCAACGCCCCGCGGAGATCGGCGTTCACCTCTGCCTCGGAGACTTCCGGAACGAGGCGCTCGTCCACCCCAAGACGCTCTTGAAGCTGACGGCGTTCTCCAACGCTCTCGTGCGGGCATGGCCGGAGAGGCACCGGCTGTCGTACGTGCATTTCCCGCTGGCCGAGGGCGCAACGCCTCGACCTGTAGCGGCAGCCTGGTACGCTCCGCTCGCCCGCGCCCGGCTGCCCCAGGGCGCGCGCTTCGTGGCCGGCTTCGTTCACGAGGGGCGCAGCGCGGCGGAGCTTCGGCGGATCCTCGCCGCAATCGAGGAGGCTCGCGGCGAGCAGGTGGATATCGCGAGCTCGTGCGGGCTCGGCCGCCGCTCACCGGAGGTCGCAGAGCGCCTGCTGGCGATGACCGCTGAGCTCCTTGCCGCTTGAACCTCTTGCCGGTATGCCCGCAGCCGCGGCTTCATCCACCACGATCTTAATTCACCTTTGTCGGCGTCGGGGGACGGGAGCAGTCGGGGCGGGCTCACGCGACTTGAGCTGCTGATCTCCGGTCAGGATCTCCACCGGATAACCCATTTTTTCGTAGTAATTGGCGACCTTCTCAATCGTCGCGTCACCGATGGATAGATGCTCGTTCGCGAGCTTGGGCCAAGTGGTGGCGAGGGACTGCAAGGCCTCCGTTCCCCATAACTCCGACTGGAGGATGAACGCAGCCCACGGGCTCTTGCCGTCAGCGGCGGCGGCGATCAGCTTTCCGAGCGCGTTCGCTTTGGCGAAGCGGTCACGTGGCGCCTGGGCGATGTGATTCCCAGTCTCCAGAATGGTCGCAAGGGGGAGCACGAAGATCGTGTGCTTCGGCTCGCTCGTGATGCGCTGTTCCACGCGCTCTTTGTCCCAGCGATCTCCTTTGGGTCCGCATGTCTCCTTCCCTGGCACGCCCAGCCATACGCAGAGGATCGACGTGTCGAAGACCAGCACCTTCTCCTTCATGCGGCCTGCCCCCCAGGGTTGAGGCTCTGCTCGATCTGCCCTCGCGCGCTCAGCGCGCCGAGCGACCCTCCAGCCATGAGCTTGGGCAGGTTTTCGATGTCTTCGAGGAGCGTGAGCAGGCTCTCGCCGGTCTCCGCGTCGCGGTGCGCGACGAGCACGAAGGGCACCATCTCCGGGCCGAGCGCGTCAAGCAACGCGGGGTTATGCGTCGTCACGAGGATGTCGATCTTCCGCCGTTCCCCCACCTCTTTGAGCATGCGGAGCAACAGGTGTGAGCGGGACGGGTGGAGGCCATTGTCCACCTCTTCAATGACCAGCATGCTCCCCTCGGGCCGAGTGAGGAGCGCCGTGAGGATGGCCAGCATGCGCAGCGTGCCGTCCGACATTCCGCGTGCGTCGATCGTCGTCGACGGGCCATGGGGTATCCATGCCTCCTCGCAGTACAACATCGCGTCTGTCTTGAAGCGCCCGACGGGCTCCGCCCAGACTCTGCGAACATCGCGCTCCGGTAAATCGCGAATGTAGTAGGTCAGGGTGGCCTCGACGCTCGCCTTCTGTCGCTCTGGCAAGGCCGCCAGGACACCGGCCATGTTGGCCGCGTCGGTCCGCAGGCTCTCGGTGAACGGGGAATATCCGCGCATGCCCGAGGGGATGGGATCGAGGATGAAGATGTTGCGCAGCGCCCTCGAGACCGCGTTCAGACCGGTGACGACCTCTTGGGGGAGCGGGAGGCCGACGAGCTGGCTCAGGAGCGAAGCGCTCCGGAGACCGTCCTTTCGCGTCCCTGATTTCCCATTGTAGAGCCGAGCTGTGATGCTTGGGCTGTCTCGCTCGGGAGGGTCCGTCGTGAGCAGGTTGAGCACGTAGGGCTTCGAGTCCGTTCCCGGGCGGCGGCGAACTCGTTTCAGCGACTCGCCGGAGAGCTGCACTCGAGGCTGGGTGTCTACCGTGATTTGATAGACATACTCAGTCCGCTGCTCTTCTCCCTGGATCGACACCTCGAGGGTGAACTGCGATGCTCCCTGGCTCGCTGCCCACTCGACGCCGCCCCGGAGGGGTGAAAGGATTGGATCCCCTGCCAGCGCGACTCCCAGCTCCTTGCCGAGGGCCGTCCGGTTCAAGAACTGGAGACCATCGAGGGCATTGGACTTACCGCTCGCGTTGGTGCCAATCAACACCGTGAGCGGATCCATGTAAAGAGTCGCATCTTGAAAGCTCTTCCAGCGGAGGAAGCGAATGTGCTTGAGAACGGCGAAGGGCGTATCGCCCTCCCGGGTCTCCACTTCCGCGTGGTCGAGACTCGCGATGTCCCGCTCGCTGCTGCCCACCGGGCTCACCATGGCGGGCACCTCCGTCCTGTGTACGGACCCGCCATAGCCCCTCCCGACGGCGAGCAGGCGCTTGTCGATGAGCTGCTGTCGCACCCTCCAGTACTTTTCGTCGGACCAGGATCGAGCCTGGAGTTCGCGACGAAGCACGGTATTCCCGATGGGACGATCGCTCGGGACCAGATCCAGAAATATCTGCTCGTCTGTGCGACGTGCCATGCGCGCCCAAATAGTCGAGCAACGCGCAGGGAGCAAGGTCCGCCCATTCTTTGCGCCACCCTTGAACGTAACCGCGGGCCTCCTCGCCGCCGCGCGGTCTTCCGCGGACGGTAACGCGCCCGACCGGCGACGGCTTGCGCTACATTCGCCGCATGTCGCACTGCCCGCAATGCGGGAAGGCCACCCCGATCGAGGGCTCCATCGCGTGCCCTTTTTGCGGCGCGCGTCTCGCATCCCCGGTTCACTCGCCCAAGCCGGCCGCGCGGACGATGGTCGGCGTCTCCATGGAGGACCTCGCGCCGCGGCTCGACGCGGCGGCGAAGGCCGCAGGCGCCCCCGCGCAGGCCGCGGGCGCTCCCTCGAAAGCCAATCGCACCATCGTCGGCATGCCTGCGAGCGCGCTCCACCCCGGGGGCGCGGCGCAGACGCAAGCGGCGAGCACGCCGGGCGCGGCGAACCGCACGATCGTCGGCCTCCCCCCGGGGAGCTTCGGGAACGGGCACGCCTCGCCCGGCGCTCCGCAAGCGGCGGGATTTACCGCGCAGCCCGGCCCGCCCGCCGGCGCGCCGCGCGTCGTGCCCAGCGCCAATGGCACCCTGCTCGGCGTCGCGCGCCCGGGGATCGCGCCGCTCCGCCCCGGCGTCGCGCCCGAGCCGGAAGAGCCGCTCGATCCCGACGATCCGACGCAACTTTACGTTCGCGACTCGAGCACTGGCAAAGAGGCGCCGCACGGCTACCAGCCCGCGGACGAGCTCGGCGCCACCGTCGGCCCCGCGGCGATGGGTCGAAACCAAGCGATCCCCCGGCAGCCCCCGTGGGAAGGCGGCAAGCGCCGTCACCGCATCGATCCGGTGCGCATCGTCCCGGCCAAGCGCGCGAAGATCACCGATCCCGCGAACAAACGCGCCCTCGCCGTCGTCATTGCCGCTGGTGGGCTCGCCCTGATCGCGGTGCTCGTCGCCGTCTTCTGGCCGAGCGCGCCGCCGCTCTCCGCCCGCGCGCGCGCCGACGCCGAAGGCCGCGAGGGCGTCGAGCTCACCTGCAAGAGCTGCCCCGACGGGACCAAGGTCAGCATCGACGCCGCGTCGGCCATCATGGCCGACTCCACCGCGCTCGTGCCTCTCCCCACCGCGCTCTCGCTCGGCGAAAACCGGATGAAGGTCGTCGTCGATCGCCCCGAGAGTGGACGCGACGAGACGCTGGGGATCGTCGTCAACGTTGCTTACCGCATCCGGCCTGACCTCGCCTCGCTCCAGGGTGATCATCCCTCGATCCAGATCGTCGCCGAGGCCGCGGCGGGGACCCGCGTCTCCATCAACGGCCACACGCTCCCGCTCGCGGGCGGACGCGCGGTGGAGAACCTCGACGTCACCGAGGCGTGCACCGGCCTCACCGGCGAAGCGAAGACGTTGACCCGACAGATCCCCTACGCCGTCACGCCCTCGGACGGCCGCGCCGAGAACGGCGTCGTCAACATCTCGGTGGGCATCGTCCCGCTCCAGCTCGAGGCGCCGGGCCCGCACGTGATCATCGACGGCCCGAGCTTCGTGCTCGCCGGCCGCACCATGAAGGGCGCCGAGGTGATCGCGGCCGGCCGCCCCATCGCCGTCCGCGCCGACGGGACGTTCGCCCAGGTGATGAACGTGTCGTCGGTCGGCGCCACGCAGATCGAGGTGCGCGCGCGCCTCGCTGGGCTCGCCCCGCGCCTCGCGCAGATCAAGGTGCGACGGGTCGAGAGCCTGGAGGCCGCGGCGCGCGAGTTCCTCGCGGAGGGCCCGATCGGCTACGGCGCGCTCGCGGGCAACGTCGCCGGCCAGGTCGGCAAGGCCGTCGCCCTCACCGGCGAGCTGACCGACATCAAGAAGCAAGGCTACGAGACGGTGATGCTCCTCGACATCGCGCAGACGCAGGGCTGCGCCGCGGCCGGCGCCTGCACCGTGCGCCTCGTGCTCGGCGCGGAGAGCGCCGCGAAGAAGGGCGACACGCTCCGGATCTTCGGCCACGTCGCCCGCGCCGTCGCGCTGCCGGGGCGCGCCGATGTGCCGGAGATCGAAGTCGATTTCGCGCTCAACGCCGGCGGCAAGGGCGGGACGTCGGCCCCTCGGGGCGGCAAGTGACGGCCAAGGCCGACGAGGCGATCTCGATCGGGCCCACCGCGATCATGCCCGCCGCCGGCGGCCCCTGCCCCGTCTGCGAGCGCTCGAATCACCCCGGCGTCGCGACCTGCGTCTTCTGCGGCGCCGCGCTCGAAGCGAGCCACAACCTCCCGGCAAAGAGCAATTTCGGCAACCGCACCACCAACGCCGACGACGCTCCCCCCTCGAGCCGACGCGGCGATTTCATCTCGCAAGACAGCGCCCTCCCCGGCCTCCCCGTCGGCGATCCACTGATCGGCGTCGTCGTCGCCGAGCGCTACAAGATCGTCGAGGCGCTGGGCCGCGGCGGCATGGGCGCCGTCTACAAAGTCGAGCACGTCCGCATCGGCAAGCTCCTGGCGATGAAGCTCCTCACGGGCGAGCTCTCGCGGAACCCCGAGGTGGTCCGCCGCTTCAAGCTCGAGGCGCTCACCGTCTCCAAGCTCTCCAGCCCCAACACCGTCCAGGTCTTTGATTTCGGCGCCTCCGAAGGCCTCACGTACCTGGTGATGGAGCTCGTCGCCGGAGAAGACCTCGGGCGCACCCTGCGCACGCAGGGCCCGATGCCCTGGAGCCGGGCCTGCCGGATCATGGTCCAGGTGTGCAGCTCGCTCGCGGAGGCGCATCAGAAGGGCATCGTTCATCGCGATATCAAGCCCGAGAACGTCATGCTCGTCCGCGCGCGCGACGGGTCGGACATCGCCAAGGTGCTCGACTTCGGCCTGGCCAAGCTCCGCGACAGCGAGGGGCTGAACGAGCTCACGAGCCAGGGGGCGATCGTCGGCACCCCGTATTTCATGGCGCCGGAGCAGATCAAGGGCGAAGCGGTGGACGCGCGCACCGACGTCTACGCCCTCGGAGCGATGATGTACCGCGCCCTCACCGGGCACTATCCGTTCAACGGCACGACGCCGATGGGCGTGTTCACTCGGCACCTCACCGAGCTGCCGATACCGCCGATCGACCGGGCGCCGGAGCTCGAGATCCCGATGGGGATCAACCGGCTGGTGCTCAAGGCGCTGAGCAAATCCGCCGAGGCCCGCTTCCAGAAGGTGGAAGAGCTTCAGGCGCGCTTGATCGAAGAGCTGAAGACGGTGGGCGCCTCCAGCGTTGATGATCTCCTCGACTCCGGCCAGCTCCGCCGGCTCGACAAGGCCACCACCCTCGCCGCCGCCGCCGGGCCCGCGGCGCTGGCCCAGACCGAAATCGCCACGCGTGACGAGGTCCAGGCGTACGAGCGCAAGCTCCGCCGCCAGCGCTACGGCGCGATCATCGGCCTCGCCGCGACCCTGATCGTCGGCGCGGCGGCCGGGGCCAAGCTGCTCCAGCTCAACCTCGCGCGCGCCCGCGAATTCAAGGGTGTAGAGGTCGAGCCCAACGATACGGCCAAAGAGGCCACGCCCGTCCCGCTGGGCCTCGCGGTCACGGCCCAGCTCGGCCGCCGCGTCGATCCAGCCCACGGCGACCGCGATTTCTTCGCCTTCGATCTGCCCGCGTCCGCCGGGAAAGCAGCGCTGATCAGGCTCCAGGTGGGCGCGTTGCCCAACCTGGCCATGTGCACGATGATCTACAAACAGGGCATCTCCACCGCGCTGGGCCAGTATTGCGTCGGTCGTCCCGGGCGCGACCTGGTGATACCCGCTCTGCGCCTCGAGCCCGGCCATTACCTGATCACCACGCTGCAAGATCTCGATCCGTACGGCGGGGCGCCGCCCTTCATCCACGAGAACGTCTCGGATTCTTATACGCTCCTCGCCGCCGCGACCGAGCCCGAGCCCGACCACGAGATCGAGCCCAACGACCAGGTCGCCTCGGCCGAGCAGCTCGCGCCCGGCGCCACGTTGACTGGCACGATCGCCTGGGCCCACGACGAGGACGTGCTCTGCATTCCTGAGCAGATCCCCGGGAAAATCCGCTGGAAAGTGCGCGACGGCCTCCGCGACACCGGCGTCCTCCAGGTCACCCCCATCCGCGGCGGCGCCGAGGGCGCGCCGGTGCGCGTCCACCGCGGGGGCAGCGGAAAGACGTCCTCGTCCGACGTCCTCAACCCCTGGATCAGCGCGTCGATTGCCAAAGAGGCCGAGGGGAGCCGCTGTATCCGGATCGGGATCGAGAAGGATCCCTGGTCCGGTGATCGCGCCGGCGTGGTGCCGAGCGGGGGGAGCGAAGCTTACGTGGTCGACGTCGAGGCGGTCCCTTGAGGCGGTATGCTCCCCAGCGACGAGAGAGGCTCTGCATGACGTGGAAATCAACCTCGATCCGAGGCGCGGTGTGGTGCGCCGCGGCGCTCCTCTTCGCCGCGATCGTGCCGCCGTCGGGCGCCCGCGCCGACGCGATCGATCCGACGATGCCGCGCACGCTCGTCGTCGGCGCCCCGCGCGGCGCCGCCCCGAGCGAGCGGCTCGACGCGCAGCGCAGCGGGCGATCGCGGACGCTCTTTCCCTCGGCGCCGCTCCATCGCTGGGAGCACCACATCACCGGCGGCCTCGAGCTCTCGCCGGTCGTCGACGCGCAGAACAACGTGCTCGTCGTCGGGACCACGCCCGACGTGATCAAGCTCGATCCCGAGGGGAAAGAGCTCTGGCGGGTCCGCTTCGGCGCCTCGGCCGCGTTCGCCGCTCCGGTCCTCACCAGCGACGCCACGCTGGTGATCGTCACCGCCGCCGGGCAGGCCGTGGGCGTCACGCCGTCGGGCTCGATCCGCTTCGTGACCCCGCTCGGCGTGCGCGGGCGTGACGCCGACACGCCGCCGCTCGCGCTCGACGACGGCGGGGTGATCATCGCCGCGGGCGGCGCGCTCGTGGAGCTCGATCGCGACGGCGCCGTCCGCGCGCGCACCGCCCTGGAAAACAAGACTGGATCGGCTGACACGCGCGTCACCGGCGCGCTCGTCCAGGGCCCCACGACCGACGCCGGCCCGCTCGGCGCTCTCTTCACCACCGAGTCGGGATCGGTCTTTGCGTGGCGCCCGCCGGCCGCGCCGCGCAAGCTCGGGAGCCTCGGCGGCTTCCCGCGCCGCGGCGGCGTCATCACCGGAGCGCGCACCTTGACCGCGGTCGTCGACAGCCGCCGCGTCGTCGATTTCGATCTGCCCACCGGCATCACCCACGTTCGCGCGAACAGCGGCCTCGGCGTCCAGCTCGACGGCCCGGTCGCGATTGGCCCCGACGGGCTCCTCTTCGTCGCGACGCAGCTCGGCCTGCTCTTCGGCGTCGACGCCGCCGGCAACGAGATGATCCGGGTCGCCCTGGAAAAGCCGCCCTTGGCGCCGCCGATCGGGTCGACCTTCGCGCCCGCAGCCGGCCAACCGGGCCTCGGAAGGAGCGGGGTGGGTGGCACCGTCGGCGCCGGGTTCTTCGGCGCCCCTGCCGAGATCAAGCCGAGCCCGGCGCCCATCATCGATCGCGAAGGCCGGATCGCCTTCGTCCGCGCCGCCGGCCGCGCCGGCGTCATCAACCCCAAAGGCACCGTCGTCCTGGCGAGCGAGCGCGTGTGCAGCAGTCCTTTTGCCGCCCTCCCGGCCGGCGAGAAGCGGCTGCTCATCGCTTGCCGTGACGGCGGGCTCTGGCTCTACGGCGAGTGATCTTCCGCCTCGATCATCGGTTGATCTTCCCTCCTCCCGAGCTCGCGGAGGAGAACGGCGTCCTCTGCGTCGGCGGCGACGTCTCGGTCGATCGCCTGATCCTCGCCTACTCCAGCGGCATTTTCCCCTGGCCTCACGAGGGGCTGCCTCTCCTCTGGCACTCTCCCGATCCTCGCACCATCCTCGTCCCGAAGGATCTCCACGTCGGCCGGAGCCTGGAAAAGTCGATGCGCAGAGGCCACTACGAGGTCCGCCTCGACACGGCCTTTCGTCAGGTCATGCGCGGCTGCTCCAACAAAGAGCGCCCCAATCAGGACGGGACCTGGATCACCGACGAGATGATCGAAGGCTACGTGGCCTTGCACCGCCGCGGGCTCGCCCACTCGATCGAGGCCTGGCGAGGCGAAGAGCTGGTCGGCGGCCTCTACGGCGTCTCTCTCGGCGGGGCCTTCTTCGGAGAGTCGATGTTTGCCGACGCCCCCGACGCCTCCAAGGTCGCCTTTGCCACCCTGGTGCGGCAGCTCGATCGCTGGGGGTTCGACTTCGTCGACTGCCAGGTCCACACCGAGCACCTCGAGCGCTTCGGCGCCCTGGAGTGGCCCCGGACGCGCTTCCTCGCGGCCTTGAAGAAGGCCCTGAAGAAGCGGACCCGCGTCGGTCCCTGGCAGCTCGATCCCCTCGCGCCGACGCCATGAGAGCGCCGAACGAAACCGGACCGAGCCGGCCAAGGAGACGCGAGCACGCCAAGGCGCGAGGACGAAGGCGTGCGGATGCACGTCGAAGTCCGAGCAACGCAGGCGGGCGACGCGTCTCCGCCGGCCGGCGACGGGAGGTTTTGTTCGGCGCTCTCAGCCCAGGAGTCCTCGGCTCCGCAGGCGAGCGCCGCGCCCGCGCCCGCCTCCTCGCGGCGGCGACGGCGCCGTTCGCGATTGGCATTCTCAGCAAATACTACCGAGGGCCGGGCAGCGAGCACGTCCGCGGTCAAGCGCTGGACTTCTTCGGCACGGTGTTCTTGATCCTCGCCGCGCGCCTGGTCTTCCTGCGCCCGCCCACGTGGAAGGTGGCCGGCGCGGTGGTCGGGGCCCTCACGGTGATGGAGATCTCGCAGCGCTTCCAGGGAGAGCTGCTGGAGCGGATCCGGTCAACCTGGATTGGCCTCCACGTGATCGGCTCGTGCTTCGAGTGGCTCGATCTGGTGGCCTATTTCCTGGCCGGCGCCTTGACGCTCTGGCTCGAGCCGCGGATCATAGGCCGCCCGCGCACGACCCCGGCGACGCTCAACGCTTCTCGAACGAGAGAATGAGGTAGCGAAGCAGGGTGAGTCGGCTGACCAGGCTCATGGCGCCGACTCCCCACTTCGCGGTGAGCCCGTGGACGCCCATCTCCAGGGCGATCTTCTGGAGGATAGGATAGGTCGGAAGGGTGTTGCGGGTGATGTCCTCTTCGAGCGCCGGGGTGAGCCCGGCCTCCCGGGCGAGGGCGAGGTAGCGATCGAGTGGAATGCTGACGTCGGTGGGGCCGACGACGTTCCTGACGTAGCCACCAAAGACCAGATCCTGGGCGCGGAGGATCGGTACAGCGAGCCGGGAAGGGAGAAAGTCGCAGAGCGAGAGGACACCGCCGGGGCGGAGGACCCGCCGAGCTTCAGCGAAGAACTTGGCCCGGCTCGGGAAGTGAAAGGCACACTCGACGGCGAGGACGACATCGAACGAGGCGTCGGGGAAAGGCATCTTGCAGGCGTCACCCTCGTGGAAGACCACCTCGTTCCCCCGGCGCGCGTGGACCTCGCGGCGAGCGAGCGCGATCTGGCGAGCATCGATGTTGAGCCCGGCGAGGCGGACCCCTTCGAGGCGCTCGTTCAGGCTCGCCACCGTGCCTCCGAGCCCACAGCCGACGTCGAGGATGGCCTGACCGTCCCGCACACCGCCCGCGTCGCAGACCCGCCGGCAGAGGCGCTCGGCGGCGGCGGAGAAATCGACCATGGTGCCATCCGCCGGGTGCTCTGCGTCCCAGTAGCCCCAGTGAACATGGCGACCAAAGCCCAGGGAAAGGTCGGGGTGGCCCTGGCGGAGGCCTTCGAGGAGGACGTCGAAGTAGGGAAGGTCGATGCTGGTCGTCATGCGCGGCACACATTACCACCAGTGAGGGCGGAACCGCTGCCTCAACAATGTGTTCTGTATTCGCAGAATAAACAGCGAACGAGTCACCCGGCCACGAGCTTTCAACCTCATCCTTGGTCACCTCTCGCACCGCATCGTGGGGAGCCCAAATCAGCCGGAATTTCGCCACGAGACCCCCTCGCCCGGGATTGAAATCCCGGGCTA
>Ga0209181_10001679_pt1 | contig 38027 bp, 30 predicted proteins | sample MAT05_FD_187208 | JGI IMG/M metagenome (GOLD analysis project Ga0209181, IMG submission 187208) | Freshwater microbial communities from Lake Fryxell liftoff mats and glacier meltwater in Antarctica - MAT-05 (SPAdes) (version 2) | ecosystem: Environmental > Aquatic > Freshwater > Ice > Liftoff... | reverse complement strand
TGTGCCGGTCATGAGCGTGACTTTATGGACAGATGACCCACAACGCGGTGGCGTTGAGCTGGCGCAAACCGCACATATGCTTGAAGCCGAATTGAAACGCGTGCCCGGCACTCGCGATGTGTACACCATCGGTGCACCCGACCGCGCGGTACTGGTTGAAGTTGACGCCACTGCGTTATCGGCACGTGGTTTTACCCTACAAGACATGAGCCAATCTTTATTGGCGGCCAATCTGGTACGCCAAGCCGGTGAACGAGTTAATCAGCAAGTGACCCCGCTTACGGCCGGAAGTTTTTTAGCCGACCGCGAACAAATTGCCGGTGTGGTGATTGGCATGCGTGATGCGAAGCCGGTCTATTTATCGGATGTGGCAAAAATTTCCGATGCTGCCGATTCACCCATTCGTTATGCCTGGCATGGCGCGCCTAAAAACAGCAGCGAAAGACCCAAAGCCGGTATCGCACCAGCAGTGACCATTGCGATTGCTAAAAAACCCGGCGCCAATGCCGCCGATATCACCACTGCCATTGGCGAACGTTTGCAGGCACTCAAAGGCCGCGTCATTCCCGAAGGTATTGAAGTTTCGATCACCCGCGATTACGGCAAAACCGCGACCGATAAAGCACAAAAATTAATCCAGAAACTCGCCTTCGCAACCATGTCGGTCGTATTGCTGGTGCTATTTACTTTGGGCTGGCGCGAAGCAATTGTGGTTGGCGCTGCTGTTGTCATTACGCTGGCACTCACTCTATTTGCGTCTTGGGCGATGGGCTTTACGCTCAATCGCGTTTCCCTGTTTGCTCTGATTTTTTCAATCGGTATTCTGGTGGATGATGCCATTGTCGTAGTGGAAAATATCCATCGCCACATGCAACGTGGCGGCAAGAAATTATTGGAAGCGATTCCGCTGGCCGTGGATGAAGTCGGTGGCCCGACTATTCTGGCGACTTTTGCCGTGATTGCCGCACTGATGCCGATGGCCTTTGTTAGCGGACTGATGGGCCCGTATATGCGGCCGATTCCAATCAATGCCAGCGTCGGCATGTTGCTATCACTCGGCGTTGCGCTGGTGGTCACGCCTTGGTTGTCGTACAAATTATTGGCCGGCCAGCTTGAACATCATGACGAGGAAACTGCTAGCACCGAGACTATCGGAAATTCAAAAATCCAACGCCTGTTCGAGCGTGTGATGAATCCGTTCTTGCTCGGCAAATCAGCCGGTCGCAATCGTCGTAATCTTTTTATCGGCATCATGATCATGCTGGTGTTGTCGGCCAGTTTGGCGGTGGTGCAATTAGTCGTGTTGAAAATGCTGCCCTTTGATAACAAATCCGAATTTCAGGTCGTGGTCGATTTACCCGAAGGCCGCACGCTCGAAGATACCCAACGCGTACTGATGGAACTGGCGAGCGAAATCGAGCAAGTCCCCGAAGTGCTCGATTACCAAGGCTATGCCGGCACTTCGGCGCCGGTAAATTTCAATGGTCTGGTGCGGCAATATTATTTACGCAGCGGCGCTAATGTCGGTGACCTGCAAGTCAATTTGATCGACAAACATCAGCGCGATCGTCATAGCCATGAAATTGCAGCAGCCTTGCGACCAAAATTGAATGCCATCGGCGAACGCCTGGGCGCTTCGGTCAAAGTGGTGGAAGTGCCGCCAGGCCCACCGGTATTGTCACCCTTGGTCGCTGAAATCTACGGGCCTGATTATGCAAAAAGCAGAATTATTGCGAGCGATCTAGAAGCCCGCATCAAAAAAACGCCTGGCTTGGTCGACGTCGATAGCACGGTCGAAGCCGATTCGCCTCGCGATGTGATCAGCATTGATCGTGATCGCGCCGCGAATCTAGGAATTTCGCAAGCAAGCATTGTCGAGGCAATTAGTACCGGGCTTTCCGGTAATAACGTCACCTATTTGCGTGATGGTGCTTCGAAATATCCGGTGCCAATACGTCTTCGTTTACCGGCAGGCGATCAGGCTTCGCTGCAAGCTTTATTGAGTCTTCGCGTGCGCGCCGCCAGTGGAAAATTGGTGCCGATTTCCGAGCTGGTAACTATCCACCAGACACCTTGGGATGGCGGTATTTATCACAAGGATTTATTGCCTGTGGTCTATGTCACCGGTGATGAATCGAGCAAAGTCGATAGTCCGCTCTACGGCATGTTTAATGTGGTGGGCCAGGTATCGGACAATAAAATCGCTGGCTTTTCGATCCAACAGTTTTTTTTCAATCAGCCAACCGACACCGGACAGTTTTCCATCAAGTGGGATGGCGAATGGCAAATCACCTTTGAAACTTTCCGTGACATGGGCCTAGCCTACTCGGCCGGTTTGGTACTGATTTATTTATTGGTGCTTGGACAATTTCGCAGCTATCTGATTCCGCTCATCATCATGGCGCCAATTCCACTCACCGTGATTGGCGTGATGCCGGGCCATGCCTTACTCGGCGCGCAATTCACCGCGACATCGATGATCGGCATGATTGCATTGGCGGGTATCATTGTTCGCAACTCAATATTACTGGTCGATTTTATCCAGCAAGCGGTTCAAGAAGGTATTGCACTCGAGCAAGCAGTGATTGACGCCTGCACGGTCCGTGCACAACCGATTGTGCTGACCGGTTTGGCGGCAATGCTGGGTGCGTTTTTCATTCTGGACGATCCGATTTTCAATGGACTTGCGGTGTCATTGATCTTCGGTATCCTCGTATCGACCATGTTGACGCTGGTGGTGATTCCACTGTTGTATTACGTGGTATTGAAACGCGCTCGCGATAAAGTTGAAAGTCGGACCTAGAAGACCTTTCTACGCGATGGAAACTTTTAAACAGCGGGCCTAGAAGGCCCTCCTACGAAAATATTAATGCGCGGTGTAACCGCCATCAATCACCAGTTCGCTACCAGTAACGAATTTCGATTCCTCCGAGGCCAAATACACCACGCCCCAAGCAATATCATCCGGTTCCCCCATATGCCCCAGCGGATGTAATTTGCCGGTCTCGGCACGGGCGGCTTCGACATCGGCGGCACCACTATCGTGCAAATGTTTTTCCACCATCGGTGTCCAGATAAAACCGGGATGAATCGAGTTCACGCGAATTTTGTCGCTGGCATAAATCAGAGCATCGGTTTTGCTCATTAGGCGCACCGCGCCTTTGGAAGCATGATACGGCGGCAGATCGGGCGCGCCGACCAAACCGTAGATCGATGACAGATTGATGATGCTGCCGGCACCAGCTTTTTTCATAGGCGGAATGGCGTGCTTAGTGCAGAAAAATACGCCCTTCACATTCACTGCCTGCACGTGGTCCCATTCTTCTTCGGTGACTTCGTGGGTCGGTTTATTGACACCGGCGATGCCGGCATTATTGACCAATACATCGATGCTGCCAAAGTGCTTCGCTGCTTCCGTGATAGCGGCCTGCACGGATTTTTCGTTACTGACATCGACATGCCAATAACGGGCTGATACGCCACGCTCCTGTAGTTCTTTTACCAGCGCAGCTCCTGCATCATCAAGCATGTCGAACAAGGCAATATTGGCACCTTCATCCGCCAATCTTTGTGCACAGGCCTTGCCGATACCGAGTGCGGCTCCGGTGATAACGCAGGTTTTTTTATCGACTCGTTTCATGGTGATTTCCATCTGACTTTGGTGGCGGAGCAATTACGATAATCCCAGTATTGCCAGCGAATCATTTGACTTGAATCATTCGGCGCTCATCGAGCTGGTTCCGGCATTCCGCCCATGGTTCGCTGCACCCAGGGATGCCATTTCACCAACTCTATACCGAATCCTGCGACGATGCCTGAGATAATCGCGATCACTGCCTGTTCGATGCTCGGAACTTCAAAACCGAAAATGGAACGCAACCAGGGCAGATAAATACAAACCGTCACGACGGTAGTTGCCATTGCAGTAATTAACCAGTAACTGCTTCGCGAGCTGCCAAAGAAACTTTTCAGTACCCAAGTACGGCTGGCAATCACACGGATCATGGCAAGATTACCGCCAGTCAACGTTAGAAATGCCAACGTTCGAGCGAGCTCATCGCTGTAATGCATGGACAGGGAGATACGGAAAACAAACAGACACGCCAGCAGCAACAGTAGCCCTTGGAATGCGCCCAATAGCAACTGTGGCATTGCCACCAGCAGATCATTCATCGGCCTTGGCGCTTGCAACATCAAGTCTTTTTCTTCGGGCTCGCTTTCAAAAGCGAAAGTGCACATCGGGTCAATAATCATTTCAATCAAGACCACATGCATTGGCATCAGCATAACGGGCCAACCCAGTAGCAACGGAATAACCGCCATGCCGGCAATCGGAATATGCACGGCAATAATGTAGAGCATAACTTTACGAAGATTGTCGAAGATGCGCCGTCCCAATCGAATGGCATCGACAATCCTTCCGAAATCCTCTTCAAGCAAGACGATAGCGGCCGCTTCGCGTGCCACATCGGTGCCGCTTTTTCCCATCGCAATACCGATGTGTGCCGCCTTCAATGCGGGTGCATCATTGACGCCGTCGCCGGTCATCGCAACGACTTCGCCGCTTGCCTTTAACGCCTGTACTAAGCGCAATTTTTGTTCCGGCATGATGCGAGCATAGACATGGGTATTTCGAGTTGCCGCTTGCAGTGCACCGTCTTCCATCGCCGTGATATCGGTTCCGGTCACCACTAAGCCCTTGCCTTCAATACCGGCTTGTTTTGCAATTTCACTGGCGGTGTCCGGATAGTCGCCCGTCAACATCACGACTTTAATACCTGCATTTCTTGCTTCTGCTACTGCCTGCGGGACCGAAGGACGAAGCGGGTCTTCGAATCCGATCAGCCCTAATAATTCAAAATCGAAATCATGTTGCTGTGCCGGCATCGTATCGCCGTGATGATGACCTGCTGCCACTGCGAGCACACGCATGCCTTTAGCTGCCAACACGGCCACTTGCTGCATCAATTGCTGGGTTTTCTGATCCGAGCAATGGCATAAATCGGCAATCGCTTCGGGTGCACCCTTGCTAGCCACTTCAAATTCACCTGGCGCCGATTGCCATACCTGTGACATCGCCAACAAATTGCTGGTCAAACCATACTCATGATGCAATGGCCAAAGCTCGTGCCAGTGTTCGGTATGCAATAAGGTGTCGCGCGCCAACTTGCTAACAGCAAGATCCATCGGATCGAACGTGCGGTGTCGGGTCGCAAGTTGTCCGTACTCAAGCAAACGATGAAAATGTTCCGGCAATTCAGTTTCCGTGCCGGTGATCTGCAGGTGCTTATTCTCGGAATATAGTTGCGACACTCGCATTTTGTTTTCAGTCAGGGTGCCGGTTTTATCAACGCATAAAACGGTGGTGGCGCCCAGCGTTTCGATCACCGCCGAACGTCTAGCCAGCACTTTTATTTTTGCCAAGCGCCAAGCTCCCATCGCAAAGAAAACCGATAATGCCAATGGGAATTCTTCCGGTAGCATCGCCATCGCCAATGCAATACCCGATAACACACCTTGTAACCAATCGCCGCGAGACACACCATAAAAAACCACCAGAAACCCACTGGTGAGGAAGGCCACAAGGCCGAACAAACGAACCATTTTTCCAGTGCTTTTTTGCAAGCGCGTCGGCTCGAGTTCAATCGAAGATAAAGAACTACCAACATGACCAATTTGAGTATTAACGCCGGTCTGCGTTACCTGTACCAGCCCCTTGCCGCGTGTGACCATCGTGCCGGAGTACACGAACGGAAGCGCATTGCCGCCCGGAGCGGCATGGGGTGGAGTCTCTGCGTTTGCTTCCGATGTTTGTTTGTTGACCGGCACGCTTTCACCGGTCAACAAAGATTCGTCCACCATCAACTCTTGGCAGCTCAATAGCCTGCCATCGGCAGCAATGCGTTCGCCTTCTTCAATCATCAGCACATCGCCCGGCACCACCTCGGCACCGGGAATGCGCTGTGCTATTGCGCCGCGCACCACTAATGCATAGGCCGTACCCAAGGCCTTTAATGCTTCGAGTGCGCGCTCGCTGCGGCGCTCTTGCAAAATCACCAAGCCGATCGTCAGTACCGCGAACAATCCCAGTAAAAGCCCTTCCGCCAGATCACCCAGCAATAAATACAGACCGGCGGCCAGTATCAATAATAAAAACATTGGCTCGATTAAAATACTACGGCTTATTTGTAACAGCCCACGCTTGGGTGGTGCTGGAATTTCATTGCGACCGAATTGTTTTCGGCTTGCCAGCACCTGAGCTTCGTTGAGACCGGAATTTTCTTTTTCAGGCAAAGCGGCAATATTCATGAATTCTCTGGTCGATATCAAACGAAAATAATTCGGGTACAACTCATCACAATTGCATGTGATTCAGCATACGCCGCTTTCATGTCCCAGCCTGAACGCAAGCCCATGGCATGGGCTTGACTGAGATCAAATAAACTTGGCTTAAACAAATTGACTTGTTGGATTGAAAGGCACTAAATGGGAACTCGTGATAATTCACTGCCTCGTCGCCCTTGGATAGTCGAACATGCTGCTTAAAACACTCATCGCCGCTCAGGATCTCGGACGCCTGCACGATATTGTTTCGGTATTCATTCGATATGGTTTCAGTGATGTCGTGCAACGTGCGGGTATGTCGAATCTGCTGGAACGTGCCGGCAAGATTTTGCACAATCGGCAGATGGAAGAAATGGCGCATTTGTCGGCTCCCGAACGCCTGCGCAATGCGATGGAAGAGCTTGGGCCGACGTTCATCAAACTTGGCCAACTGCTGGCAACGCGGGTAGATTTATTCGGCCCTGAATGGATTGCCGAATTTGAAAAACTGCAGGACCACGCGCCGCTTATTTCCTTCGCGGAAGTACAGGCGCAAATGCAGATCAGTTTTGCGGAATCGCCGGAGAGGTATTTTTCACAACTCGATGAAGAGCCACTTGCCGCCGGCTCGATTGCACAGGTGCATCGCGCCACGTTGCATGATGGCAGTGCCGTCGTCATCAAAGTGCGCCGCCCCGGCATTCGCGAAGTGATCGACGCCGATATGCGCCTGTTGCAGCGTTTAGCCACGATGATTGAAAAAGAATTGCCCGAATGGCGTTGTTATCATCCGCTCGATGTGGTGCATCGGTTCAATGCATCGCTCTACCGAGAACTGGATCTTGCCGCAGAATGTCATAACGCCGAACGCATCGCTCATGCTTTCATCGACCAACCCGATATCGTAATACCGCGTGTCTATTGGGAACTCACCAGCGAATGCATCAACGTGCAGGAATTAATTGTCGGCATTCCTGCCCATGATCTTGAAGCCGTCGCTGCCGCCGGACTAGACCGGAAAAAACTGGCCAGGATTGGCGCACGAACGGCACTGAAAATGATGCTTGAAGATGGTTTTTTTCATGCCGACCCCCATCCAGGCAATCTGTTTTATTTACCCGGTAATCGTGTCGCCCTGATTGATTTCGGCATGGTCGGACATTTGTCGGATAAACGTCGCGATCAGGTCATCGATTTATTGCAGGGCCTAGTGCAACGCGATTCCGAGCAAATCATCGACATTCTTTCTGACTGGGCGCAAGACGCAGCACTGGACGCCGAAAATCTGGTGCAGGATGTTGATAGTTTTATCGATCAATACCATGGTGTGCCGCTCAAGCAACTGAATTTGAGTGCAATGCTGGGCAATGTCACCGTGATCCTGCGTGACAATAGACTCGCACTGCCATCCGACCTGGCGATGCTGCTGAAAGTGTTTGTCACACTCGAAAGCATCGGCAGGAAGCTTGATCCTGATTTCGACATGGTGTCGGTCGCCATGCCCATCGTCCGCAAAGTAACGCGCTCGCGATACAGCGCCGGAGCCATTGCAAAACGCGGGCAGCGAGTGCTCAAAGTCGGCATGCGACTGCTCTCTTCGTTGCCGGACAGCATTCGCGAAATCATTCAGCACGCGCGCAGTGGGAAAATAAAAGTCAGCATCGACATCGAACGTTTGCAACACCTTGGCGAACAACTCGATCACTCAGCCAATCGCCTCACTGTTGGCATCGTAATTGCCGCACTGATTATCGGTTCTTCGATTGTCATGACCGTGAAGGGCGGCCCGACTTTACTGGGCTTGCCGATCTTCGGTCTGCTCGGTTTTCTAGGCGCTGTGTTTGGCAGCTTGTGGCTGCTGTATTCGATCTGGCGCAGCGGCGGCGGAAAATAAAGCTTAGCCCGCTGTAACGCCAAACAACGCACCAACGCCGGCTGTTAACGCCATTGCCAGCGCGCCCCAGAAAGTAACACGAACGGTCGATGTCATCACCGACGCTCCGCCAGCCTGTGCCGCCATGGAGCCCAATATCGCAAGGAACACCAGCGAGCTTCCTGCGACGGTCCACATCAATAGCGATTGCGGCAGCAACAGCACAACCAATAGCGGTAATGCTGCGCCCACTGCAAATGTGGCAGCGGAGGCAAAAGCAGCTTGGATGGGTTTGGCACTTAATATTGCCGAGATTCCCAATTCATCGCGGGCATGGGCTCCAAGCGCATCATGTGCCGTTAATTGAGTTGCCACTTGTCTTGCAAGATTCTTGTCCAGACCACGACCGACATAAATCATCGTGAGTTCTTCCAGCTCATGCACTGGATCGGTCGCGAGTTCGTTTCGTTCTTTTTCGATGTCGGCGTTTTCGGTATCCGACTGTGAACTGACCGAAACATACTCGCCTGCGGCCATCGACATCGAGCCTGCCATCAAACCGGCAACGCCTGCGACCAGAATGCTATTGGTTGTTGCGCCGGCAGCGGCGACGCCGAGCACCAAACTGGCGGTTGAAACAATGCCGTCATTGGCTCCCAATACCGCGGCACGTAGCCAGCCGATACGATGGGTTTTATGTCGCTCGATATGTCTCATGATTACACTCGTTTGTTTGATAGTGACAGTTCGGGCTTTCGTGCTTACAAGTGTAGTTTATTGACTGCGTATTCTTACGTAGGAGGGCCTTTGAGCCCGACGAAATCACATCTGAGAGCGAGTTGGTCCCAGAAGGCCCTCCTACGAGAGGAATATTTCTTCGCAAGGACTCCGCTCCGTTTTGCTTTCTAAGTCTATCTAGGCCTGCAAGTATTGATGCCCAACAAGGTATAAAGCGGGCAAAACGAAACCAGCGATGTCAGCGCGAAAACCGTACCGAAAACGAGCAATACAATGCCTACCCAGCCGGTAACAATGCCGGCAAAATACAAATAAGCGAATATCGCCGCAACGACAACGCGAATACCGCGATCAATATTGGACATATTACGAGTCATGACTATTCTCCTCTGCGTAAACCATTCGTGCGATAGGCACGATGAAAATATGCCATACATAAAAGATCGTGCTTTGATCTTGATCAAACCCAAGTAGGAGGCCCCTTGGGCCCGATCAATATTGCGATAAGGTTCGGTCGGGCCCAAGGGCCCTCCTACGAAAAAAATGCTTTAGCGTTTTCCTGTTGGGGCCAGCGCTTTTTTCACGGCGACTAGAAATTGCGGATCGGGTTTGCTTCCCAGGGTTTCGGTACGGGCAAGAATTCGACCTTCGGCATCCAGCAAAATCAATGCACTGGTGTGGTTGAATTCGCCGTCATCCAGCATGCGATAACGCACACCCAGTAATGCTGCCAAGGTGCGTACGCCTTTTTCATCGGTGCGCGCCAAGGTCCAACGTTTAGTATCGAGTTTGCGTTTGTTGACGATGTACATCAGTGCTTTGGGGGTGTCGCGCTTTGGATCGATACTCACCAACAGGATCGACAGATTATTTCGTTCTGCCGGTGTCAGTGAATTATCAACGCCTTTGCCACTATCGATAATTAGCGGACAAATATAACGACACGAGGTGTAGAACATTGCGATCAGTTGTGGCTTTCCGCGGCGCTCACTTAATTTGAAATTCTTGCCGTCCTGATTGGTAAAGGTGTTGTTGATTTGCAGCACCGAATCACCCGGCAATGGCGTTGCCGCATTCGTCGTCAAGGCAAAACAAAAAAACAAAGCGAATAGAAGTTTTTTCATGACATTCTCATGGCAGCGGTTTCGCACAGCGAAAACCGAGATTCGACGTGCTGTTAACTGCTTCGAGTGACGACAGCATTGCCACCCGCATCATGACGGCATAATTTTCCTTATCAGCCATCGACAAGGCACTGGCGCCGCAAAATTTGGATTTATCCGGGTCCGATTGATTGCGGTTATCGGCCGATACCAACATTGCGGAATAATCTTCGGTCCATTCCCAGATCAAACCATGCAAATCTTGGATTCCATAAACATTGGCAGGCGTTTTGCCGACATCGGCGATCGGTGTATTGGAAGGTTTTGCATACCAGCCTAAAATACTTTCGCGCCATGCAGGGTCTTTGCGAGCATCGTGGCGTGTGCGATCGGCAGCGGCGGTGTATTCCCATTCGTTCCAGGTCGGCAGTCGCGCGCCCTGTGCTTCGCAATAGGCGCTCGCTGAAAACCAGCTCACTTGCGTCACCGGTTGTTGCGGCTTTACTTTTCCACCCAGCACCAGAGCGCTTTGCCAGTGCGATAAATAATGGGTTGGCTCAGCAAATGCTTTCGGGGCTTTGCCTTTTTGCCATTGCGGATACTTGCGAACGAAAGCCAGAAACTGTGCATTGGTGACAGGATTCTTCATCAATTCGAAGCCTACAATTTTCTGTTTTCCTTTACTGTCTTCGTATTTCAGTACCGAACTAAATCCACCGGCCGGTACGCGAACATAAGCACTGCCAGCAAAGCTGGCAGTGCTAAACAAACAACAGGCCAATAACACGCTGCGCATAATTAGTGGGCAGCACCTTGAGGCCGTGGTGTTGCTTTACGCACTTGGGCGACATCGGCAGCCGTGACCCTGCCGCCCTTATTACCCCAGCTATTGAGTGTAAATGTGACGATATTGGCGACTTCGTCATCATTAAGTTGGCTCATCGGCGGCATTACCGAATCAAACTTCGCACCATTAACCGTGACCGGGCCATTCAAACCGTTCAACACGATACCGATGGCGCGGGTCTTGTCGGCATTCAAGTAATCCGATTTGGCCAATGGTGGGAACACATTGGGAATACCATCGCCATTGCTTTGATGGCAGACCGAGCAGGTGCCGTTATATAACGCTTCACCGGCCTTGATTTGTTGAGCAAGCGTCAATACGCCACCTGCCGTTGCCGTGGCGGCGGCTGCGACGGGAGCGGCACTGACGGCTTTATCGCCGAGGTAAACGCTATCGACTTCTTTACCCGAATAAATGGCTTTGTTTTCCGGACCCGAGGTTTTAACCATCCCCAAGGCACCTTTATTGAAGGCACGAAAAATTGAGTGATCCACGATCACGCCGGTACCCGGCACTTCTGCTTTGTATTCAATAATAGTGGAACCACCGGCTGGGACTAAGGTCGTCTGCACATTTTCCTGATAACGGCTGCCACCCTCGGTGTACACCTTGTCGAAAATTTCGCCGATGATGTGGAAACTCGAAACAAGATTGGGGCCGCCGTTACCGACATACATACGAACGGTTTCGCCAACATTGAGTTTTAATGCATTGTCACCGAGCAAAGCGCCTTCGGAACCATTGAATAAAACATAGGTCGGATTTTCATCAATCGCTTTTTGCATATCGAAAGGCTGCACACCTTTTTCGCGATACTTGCCGACGGTGTAAAAATCACCTTGCATCACGTAATACTCTTTATCCACTTTTGGCATGCCTTGTGGTGGTTCGACCAGAATCAAACCGTACATGCCATTGGCGACATGCATGCCCACTGGCGCAGTTGCGCAGTGATAAACATACAAGCCGGCATTGAGTGCCTTGAAAGTAAATTGCGATGCATGACCCGGTGCGGTGAAGCTGGATGCCGCGCCACCACCAGGACCGGTGACTGCATGCAAATCGATGTTATGCGGCATTTTTGAATCGGGATGATTCTTTAAATGAAATTCGACCGTGTCGCCTTGGCGCACGCGAATGAAACTTCCTGGCACCGTACCGCCAAAAGTCCAGAAGGTATATTTCACGCCTTCGGAGATTTCCATTTCAACTTCGCGAACTTCCAGTTGAACAATCACTTTCGCCGGTGTAGAGCGGCCAGTAGGTGGCGGCACCAATGGCGGACTGGTCAGAATGGCATTGATGGGTTCGCCCTGGGGCGGACCAAAATCACCGGCGGCCGAACCGCCAGTGTCGGTGATGGCGGCAGTTGTCGCAGCAGCTTCGTCGGTTTTTTCGGATTTACAACCAGAAAGACTTAACAAGGCTGCTGCGATGATGATTGGAACGACTAAATGTTTCATAATGGCCCCCATTGGAAAATTCCATGCAGCCAGAGTGCGCCGTTGTTTCCTCAGCCACTTTGACTTGAGTCAATTAAGTTGCATTTTTTACTTGAAAATTTGCTCTAGAAACCCCAGCGGGTGGTGTGCGCGTGCAATACCGATCATAAAAGCGTAAACCGACACGGCTGCTACAAAAAACCAGACGCGACTTTTTTTATTACGGCCTCGTTTCAAGGCAAAACTGCCGAGCACGATATACACCACCATTAATCCGATTTTTGCCAATAGCCAGCCATTGGCGAACATCGCCGATGGCAGCATGGTGGCGAGCATCAGCGCGGCAGTCAGCAATACGGTATCGATGCTGTAACTGAGATAACGTACCGGTGCCGCCATTGCGAGCTTATTGCCGATCAGCAGCATTAGTCCGCGTACAAAAAACAGGCCGCCGCTGCAAAGCACGGCAATCATATGCACCATTTTAATCGGCAAATAAAATTCGATCACGCTTAACCCGCCTGCCCGTCAATGCGCGGTGTCAGATAAATCCAGCTTGAGCGCAACACCCAGGGAAGAAATGCACATAACCAAAGTATGGCGGCGATGCATTGCCAAAATAGTGAATCCGGAATCAGTTCGGCCAAAACACGCAGCACGGCGACAATTTGAATCACGACAAATGCGAATGCTGCTACTTTGCCTAGCTCAAGTGGTCGGCCCGAGTGACCCTGCGTCACTCGCGTGACCATTGCCACCAACATGCTGCCAAAATAGCCGATGAACAAAGCGTGTGCCGGTGCACGCCCAAGTATGAATTCACCCGTACTAATGAACCAGAGGCTTTGAATCGAATACAAAGCCATCGCTATCGGTAACCAGCTAAAACCAATGATCAATACTTTCAACAAAGCCGGACTCTTGGCCTGTTTTGGCCGCCACTGATAAAGAAGAAACATGGTTAACACTGCAAGCGCGATGTCCGGCAACCATAGCCAGACATAACCGTGCATCAACTCCAGTGCCAGATGCAACAGCACCAAAAACCAGAACAGGGCGAGCGCCCAGAGCGGTCGAATGATTTTGTAACTGGGAATTACCGCGCTGGCAAAAAACGGCAACATGCGATGGCAGACCGTGAAGTAAATCGGCAACAACAAACCAAAGCTACCGAATTTAATCGCGGCAAACATCAGCTTTGCATTGCCGGTGTAGGTATAAGCAAGCACCAGCAATAAACCGGTCAAACCAAGAACTAGTGCACCTGCACAACTGACCGCATGCCAGGTGGTTTGTTTTTCTTTCCATAACAGCGTCAGCAGGAAAACCAGACCGGCAATCCAGCCCGCCGTGGTTTGTAGCAAACCCAAATGCAGCAAGTGTGGAAACCCGAACAAGCCCACAAGCGTCAGCAACTGACCGCCAAACAATCCCAAACCAACCGGCACATAATGCCAGCGAGTTAGGACCGGTAAATTCATCCAGCGTGGAAATACCGTCAATAGAAAACCGAAGATAAAAGGCGTGAGGACCTGGTACTGCATTACGATCGCATGCATCCAGCCGGCCGGAATTGCGGGCTGCGACAAGCCAATGATTTGGTAGCGTGCATCCACTAACCACAGCGTCCACCAGATCATTGCCAATAAGACATTACTGGCACCGACAAAAAACAATAGGCGATGGGGCGCAACGGTTAAAAGTTTCGGATGAATTTTAGGTAATGCCTGTGTCATCGTATTCATCTATTCAATCTGCTCAATGTAGGAGGCCGCTTGCCGGCAACTGCCTAGTGTAGGAGGCCGCTTGCGGGCGACTGCCTAATGTAGGAGGCCGCTTGCGGGCGACCTCCGCCACAAATCATTCGGGCCCAAGGGCCCTCCTACGGGGTTTTAAGATTGGCCGGAATTTTTGCTTCGAGCTGCCTGGGTTTAAACCACAGTCGAAACACAAACCAAGCCAAGAACAAAGCACCCACCGAAAACACGGTATCTCCCGGAACCCGCAACCAGACCAGTAAATCAATGATGGGCTTGCCCATGAATTCAGCCGAGCGGGCATGCCAGTAACCGTTGTTCAACACGTCGTTGAGTTGTAATAAACCCAGCGGCAATAGCGTCAGCAAGGCCATCATGGTTAAACCGATATTCAAGGTCCAGAAACTATTGCGCAACAGCTTTTCCTTCCACACCACATCGGGTTTCAAACCACGAATGCAGAACAACAACAGGCCGATGCCCAACATGCCGTACACGCCGAACAAGGCGGTGTGGCCATGAAGTGCAGTCAAGTTCAGGCCTTGCATGTAGTAAAGCGCAAGCGGTGTATTAATCAGGAAGCCGAACAAACCGGCACCGATCAAATTCCAGAACGACACCGAGATGAAAAACATCAAGGGCCATTTGTAGCGTGCCATCCAAGGTGTTGCCTTGCTATGCGACCAGGTTTCGTAGGCTTCGATACCAATCAAAGCGAGCGGCACGACTTCGAGCGCCGAGAACGATGCGCCTAGAGCAATCACCGCCGTAGTCGTGCCGGTGAAATACAGATGGTGGAAGGTGCCAAGAATGCCGCCTGCCATAAACACAATGGTGGCAAATAGCACGTTCACAGTGGCGGATTTTCCGCGCACCAAACCCAGCTTCACGAATAGGAAAGACATTACGGCAACGGCGAAGACTTCAAAGAATCCTTCGACCCACAGATGCACTACCCACCAGCGCCAGTATTCGACCATCGATAAATGCGTATGTTCACCCCACATCAAACCGGCTGCGTAAAACATGCCGATGGCGACGGTAGATAAAAACAGCAAACCAACAATTGACGACATTTCGTCTTTGCGACGCAAGGCCGGCCACAGGCCGCGACCCATCAGTAGCAGCCACACCATCAGGCCGACGAATAAAAATGCCTGCCAAAAACGTCCGATATCCACGTATTCCCAACCTTGATGACCGAACCAGAAATTATTCGCCAAGCCGAGCTTTTGCATGACCGCAAACCATTGTCCGGTGAAAGCACCGACCACAATAAGCAGCAAACAGACAAACAGGAAATTGACGCCGAGACGCTGGAATTTCGGTTCATGCCCCGAGATCGCGGGAGCGACATACAAGCCAGTGGCCAGCCATGCCGTTGCAATCCACAACACGGCCAGTTGTGTGTGCCAGCTACGAGTCAGTGAATACGGCAGAATTTCGGAAAGTTTAAAACCATAAAAATATTGGCCTTCGACCTGGAAATGCGCGGTCGTGGCGCCGAGTAAAATTTGCACAAGAAACAGCGCCAATACCAACCAGAAATATTTGGCGGTGGCCTTCATCGAGGGGGTGATCACGATGCCGCGTAAGGGGTCGTTGAGCGGAGGTGTCAGCGGGCCTTCCTTGCCGTGATACACCGCATAATGCCATGCGAGCAAACCGATACCGGCAATCATGAACAGCACACTGAATACCGTCCACAAAAAAGCACTTGGCGTGGCTTCATTGCCCACTAAGGGATCATAGGGCCAGTTGTTCGTGTAACTGGCCGTTTGATTCGGACGTGATGTGACTGCAGCCCAAGAGGTCCAGAAGAAGAACGTCGACATCTGGCGACGGTGTTCCATCGTATCGACAGTACCATCTTTCATCGCATAGGTTTCGCGCAGTGCCTGTGTCGCGGGATCGTTACTAAACAGACTTTCGTAATGCGCCGCCACTTCCGAAATCGCCTGCGCGCGTTCATCGGAAATCGTCAGAACTTTCGTCGCAGGGTCATAAGTGTTGGCACGAATATCGGGCCGCAATTCCGCACCCAATTTTGCCTGGTCACCGGCAGAAAGCGACTTGAAGGATTTGCCGTATTGACTGCTCGCGCGTATCTGCAACCAGGCTTGCGCTTCGCGATGCAACCAGTCGGCACTCCAATCCGGCGCCACCAGCGCGCCATGTCCCCAGATCGAGCCTAATTGTTGCCCGCCGATGCTTTGCCATACCGTGCGGCCGGTCTGGATATCGTCACGCGTAAACAGGATTTGGCCGCTTTGCGTGACTACTTTTTCAGGAACCGGTGGTTGATGTCGGTAAATTTCTCCGCCCATCCATAGCAACACACCGAATCCGACGGTCAGTAGTAACGCGAGTGCAATCCACAGGCGTTTGGTCGTATTCATTACACATCTCCAGTTATTGGATGTGCAATGGTTGTCTATGCCGCACCAACTTACCCTGACACAGGTCAAGGAGAAATCAGTTTCTCAGCACCGGCCTGGCCAATAGTTCCAATTGTTCCCGCTGCGTCAGCTCGATCTCGCGACGTTCGACTGCAATCAGGCCTTCGGTTTGGAATCGGCGTAGAACGCGACTCACGGTTTCCGGCGCGAGCCGCAAATAATTCGCCATGTCGGTGCGGCTCATCGTGAGATGGAATCGCGTCGATGAAAAACCACGTGCCGCATAGCGCCTAGAAAGCGCGATCAGGAAAGCGGCCATACGCTGATCGGCAGAATAGTCACCGGCCAGCAAGGCAGCCTTGCCGATATCCTGCGACAACAAGCGGAATAGCTGCGCTTGCAGGCCCGGCATTTTGCTTGCCAGCAAGGCCATTTTTGGAAACGAAAAACGGCATAGCATCACCGTGTCCAGCGCGACCGCATTGCAGGGATATTTCGCGTGGTGAATCGCGTTCAGGCCAATCACTTCGCCTGGAAGAAAAAAACCGAGCACTTGTTCGTTGCCGTCGGTATCAACGACATAAGTTTTTACCGTGCCACCACGAACCGCAGCGATGGCATTGAAATCATCGCCTTCGCGAAAAATATGATCGCCTTCATGGAAAGGCCCGATGTGTTCGACCAGCACATGCAGCTCTTCAAGTGCCGTCTTGCTGTAGCCTTCGGACTGGCAGACGCTGGAAAACGCACATGTACTGCAAAAATGCATTTCATCGCCGTCGTCGGCGATCGGCGATGGGCGACGCTTTACACTCATCGGCAAAGCCCCGCGTTAGCCTTCAAATAGTCTTTGAAAACTGCAGTATGGTCGCGGTGGGATTGAGATAGGCATCGAAACATGCCGCAATGATACGCAGAAGCAGACGACCGCGCGAGGTGGCTTTCAGATGTGTCGAGGAAATGGTCACAAGCCCGTCTTCGGCCAGCGCCTGAAGTTGCTTCAGCTCATCGGCGAAATATTCACTGAAATAAATGCTATGGCGCTCCTCGAATTTGCCGATATCGATTTCACCCTGGCACATCCAGCGCTGAATCAGATCGGCACGGATAACATCATCTTCACTAAGTTGCATGCCACGCCAGATCGGCAAATGACCGGATTCGACGGCTACTTCCCAATTCGCAAGTTCACGCGGGTTCTGACTAAAGCTCTCGCCAATATGACTGATCGAACTCACGCCCAGCCCGATCAAGTCGCTGTCGGCATGCGTGGTGTAGCCCATGAAGTTGCGATGCAAATCGCCGCGTTGCTGCGCGATGGCGAGTTCGTCTTCCGGCAAGGCGAAATGGTCCATGCCGATATAGCAGTAACCGGCTTGCGAAAGTTTTTCGATCGCCAATTGAAGCAGGGATAATTTTGTTTCGGCACTCGGCAAAAGGGTTTCATCCAATTGACGTTGCGGTTTGAACAACTGCGGCATATGCGCATAGCTATAGACCGCGATTCGATCTGGTCTTGCTTCAATCACGGTGTCGAGTGTTTTCGAAAAGCCGACGACCGTTTGCTTTGGCAAGCCGTAAATCAGATCGACGTTGACGGATTTAAAACCGTTGTCGCGACAGGCCTTGATGACGGCGAGGGTTTCTTCAACTGATTGAATGCGGTTCACTGCCGCCTGCACTTCTGGATCGAAATCCTGCACACCCAGACTGGCGCGATTAAAGCCAATGCGTGCCAGTGCGGCAATGTCATTTGACTTGACGCAGCGCGGATCGATTTCGATGGAAATGTCGCGATTATCTGATGCACTGAAATGGAAATGTTGCAGCAGGAAATCCATGAAACCATGAATTTGTTCTGGGCTTAAAAAGTTTGGCGTGCCTCCGCCAAAATGCAATTGGGATACTTCACGATCTAGTTCAAACAGAGGTGCCACCATCGCAACCTCTTTCATCAAATCTTCCAGATATTTCTCGCCACGCTTGACCTCGCGCGTAATAATGCGATTGCAGCCGCAGTAAAAACAGGGGCTGGCACAGAACGGCACGTGCACGTAAATCGACAAGGGTCGAGGAATAGGGTCCTCGTTACTACGGCGGATGACATCCAGCAAATTCGCTTCGCTAAACTTGTCGGAAAACTGCGGCGCAGTCGGGTACGAGGTGTATCGGGGACCCGGACGGTCATAGCGGCGTAAGAGGTCGGCATCGAATGGTAAAGGCTTTGTCATGACCGGATCATATTGGGCATCCGTCCAAAACTCTTTGACTTCAGTCAAACGATATCCAACTTTCGGCATAGACAACCGTATTTCTCAAGCCCCGCTAAAACCCGTAAACTAAATAGCATTCCTGCATTTGCAACGAGAACCCTATGCCCGTCCTGCGTTTCGATGCCGTCAGCAAAACCTATACAGGACCACACAATGCGTTGAGTGATATCAGTTTTGCGGTCAACGCCGGGGAAATGTTGTTTGTTACCGGGCATTCCGGAGCGGGCAAAAGCACGCTGCTGAAATTGATTCATCTGAGTGAACGAGCAACCCGTGGCACGGTATTAGTGAATGATAAAAACCTGGCGAAAGTCCGTGGTCGGCAGGTCGCTCTACATCGGCGACAAGTCGGGGTGGTACATCAAGATCATCATCTGCTGATGGATCGCAGCGTATTTGACAATGTCGCACTGCCTTTATTGATTGAAGGCGTGCCTTCAAAAGAAATTGGCAAGCGGGTTCGGGTGACGCTGGAAAAAGTCAGTCTGGCATCAAAAGAAAAAACGCGCCCTAGTGAATTGTCGTCCGGTGAACAACAACGCGTAGGCATTGCTCGCGCCCTGATCGCCCAACCACTTTTATTACTGGCCGACGAGCCGACCGGCAATCTGGACCCCTCGCTCGCGGCAGAAATCATGGTGCTGCTGGCGAGCCTGTCGGCACAAGGCAGTAGCGTGATTATTGCCAGCCATGATCTGGCCTTGGTCAAGCGCATGCGTAAACGCGTACTGGTTTTAAGCCAAGGCAAACTGATGGACGATATTGCGCCCGAGGAGCTGGCACCATGAGCGCACACGCGACTACACGAACCAATAACACCGGCTTTGGTGCACGTTTAAATGCCTGGCGTGATCAGCATATTTATTCTTTTTTATCGAGCTTGGGCCGGATCGTTTCGAAACCGTTTTCGACTTTTCTGATTGTCGGAGTGATGGCTATTGCCATGGCAATGCCACTGGCTTTAGGAATGGTATTGCTCAATGTGCAGCGGGTTTCCGGTACCGTGCAGGCCGCTCGTGAAATGAGTGTATTCCTGAAACCAGACATCACATTGGAGCAAGCCAATAAACTGGCAAAAAAATTGTCTGATCGCCCGGATGTCGAAAAAATCACCGTAGTCAGTCCGGATGAGGGCTTGGCCGAATTCCGTAAACTCAGTGATTTAGCGCAAAGCATTGACTTGCTCGGCAGTAATCCATTGCCGAGCGTGCTGAAAATACGTCCGAAAGATGATGGCATGGCCTTGGCCGAAGCACTGCAGTTATGGCCTGAAGCCGATGTGGTACAGCACGATGGCCAATGGCGACAACGCCTGAATGCCTGGTTGAGCCTAGGCGAGCGCATGTTGAAGATTCTGAGTCTGCTATTTGGTGTCGGGGTGTTGCTAGTGGTGGGCAATACCGTGCGCCTGGACATCGGTACCCGCCGAGAAGAAATTGCGGTGATGCAGCAACTCGGAGCCACTGATGGTTTCATTCGCCGGCCCTTTTTATATCTGGGCTTTTGGTATGGCTTAGCCGCCGGTGCGCTGGCGCTGGGCTTGTCGCTATTGGCAGGCTTGGCGCTGGATGAGCGTTTACGGCCATTATTGGCCAGCTATGACAGCCGTTTTATCCTGCAAGGACCTGATTTAATGATGGTCTTGGCCTTGCTCGCCGGTAGCGCCGTACTAGGCTGGTTGGGTGCATGGCTCGCCAGCGGCCATCATCTCAGGCAAACTCGACCCACAGATTTGTAAATCAAGCCCCTATGAACACACCTAGTTTCAAAATTTTCGACACCGCAACACCGCGCATCATGGTCGTGGACGGGTCAAAAGTTGTGCGCAAAATGATTGAAGGTGTGTTGCGGCAAGAGCTCAGCTCGATCGAGTTTATCGGTTGCGAAACGGCTGAAGAAGCAAAAGCCGCCTTGCAATCTGGCAGCGTCAATTTGGTCACCATGGCACTGCGTTTACCAGATATGGATGGTCTTGAATTAGCGAAATATATTCGCGAACACACACCGCAAGCTTATATTCCTATCATCGTTGTGTCCGGCGATGTGCAGGAACGTCTTGAAACCCGTTCGATTACCGATGATGTCACCGATTATTTTGACAAGTCGCTTGGTTTTAGCGCATTGGCTTCGTTTATTAAGGGCTATGTAGCACCGGAATCGGAAGCCGGTTGCGAAGTTTTATATGTGGAAGATAGCCGCGTGGTTGCCATGGCGACGCGTCGTATGCTCGAAAAACACGGTCTGAAAGTGATACACGCTACCTGTGTTGAAGACGCCGTTGCCCATCTTGAAACCATGATGGCGCAAGGTCGTATTCCCGGCCCGGATATCGTGTTGACCGATGTCTATTTGAAAGGCGATTTGACCGGCAAAGATTTATTGCAAAGCATCCGCAACACTTTTGGCTATCCAAAAGGCTTGCTGCCTGCCTTGGTAATGACCGGCGATGCCAATCTCGCCAATCAAACCGACCTACTTCGTGCCGGTGCAAATGACTTGGTACAAAAACCGATTGAAGAGCGCCTGCTGGTAACAAAATTATTATTCCAGTTGCGGGTCGGCAGACAAATGCGCGCGAAACTGCAAAATCAATAATTCGGCAGATATTTTGTAGAGCTACGTAGCCCGGGTCATGGCTTTATCTGACCCGGGACGGTCTGCGATTCAAACCGCAAAAAACTCAAGGTTGTCCGTAAGACGCGAAAAAACTACGGTACACAAAAATTTTAATCGTCAGGTCATATATTGCTGCTCCGGCATGGTTGTCTATATATTTCCCCGGGTCAGATAAAACCGTGACCCGGGCTACGCAACTCCCACAATAATTCATCCAACTCGATGCCTAAAACCAATATTCAACTGGAAGCCTCTTGGAAATCCCGTGTTGGCGATTATCTGCAAAGGCCCGACATGCGCGTGCTCTCAGATTTTCTGCGTAGCGAAAAAGCCAAAGGTAAAAAAATCTATCCGCGCGGCACCGATATTTTTACGGCATTGAATACAACGCCGTTTGAACAAGTCAAAGTTATCATTCTCGGGCAGGACCCCTATCACGGCCCCGGCCAGGCGCATGGCCTGTGTTTTTCGGTATTGCCCGGTATCGATATACCACCATCACTCAGAAATATTTATACCGAAATCGAACGCGATTGCGGTATCGCCAAACCCCACCACGGCTGCTTATTACACTGGGCAAACCAGGGCGTGTTGTTATTGAACGCCGTGCTGACGGTCGAAGATGGCAAGCCCGGCGCTCACCAGAATAAAGGCTGGGAAGGTTTCACCGATCATGTCGTCGAGCAATTGAATGCCGAACGAGAAGGTTTAGTTTTCATGCTCTGGGGCAGTTACGCACAAGCGAAAGGTCGTGTGATTGATTCACGCAAGCATTGCGTATTGCGGGCACCACATCCCTCTCCCTTGTCAGCTTATCGGGGCTTTGTGGGCTGCGGACATTTTTCCGCAGCGAATCGCTGGTTGGTAGGTGGGCAAAAAACGGCGATTGATTGGTCGGTGCCGAATTAGCTGGGCGGGCATCGCCACCATTATGTCTATGTATCATTGAATTGGTGGGCAGTGCCCACCCTACGATTTTATGCAGCCAATGTATTCGCTTCAAACTCCGCCAGCCATTCATCGTCCGAACCATCACTCACACCTTCAAACAGGAAGGTGCTGAGGTAACGCTCGCCTGTGTCCGGGAGCATCGCCAAAATTACCGAGCCCTGCTCGGCTTTTTCTGCAACACGAAGTGCCGCTGCCAAAGTGGCACCAGCCGAAATTCCGACAAACACACCTTCTTCTGCTGCCAATCGGCGGGCAGTGTCGCGTGCGAGCACATCGTCAATTGGAATGATTTCATTGGCAATATTTTGATTCAGTACAGCGGGAATAAAGTCCGGCGTCCAGCCTTGGATTTTATGCGGTGCCCAATCCTTGCCAGCCAACAATGATGCTCCGGCAGGTTCGGTGGTGATAATTTTTGTCTGCGGCCGCGCCACTCTCAATACTTCGCCAACCCCGGTCAAAGTACCGCCGGTGCCCCAGCCGCTAACAAAATAATCGAGACGTTTTCCGGCAAAATCCTGAAGGATCTCCGGTGCTGTGGTATTACGGTGATAGGCCGGGTTCGCGGCGTTTTCAAATTGCCGCGCCAGAAACCAACCATGCTTGCGTGCCAGTTCTTCGGCTTTACGCACCATGCCACTACCGCGCTCTGCCGCCGGTGTCAGAATAACTTTTGCGCCATAGGCACGAATCAATTTTCTTCTCTCAATCGAGAATGTCTCGGTCATCACCGCAACGAAAGGATAACCGCGAGCGGCACACACCATCGCGAGTGCGATTCCGGTATTGCCGGAAGTTGCTTCGACTATCGTTTGTCCTGGCTTCAATAATCCCTTTTGTTCGGCATCCAGAATAATTGCCAGCGCTAGACGATCTTTCACCGAACCACCGGGATTGAATGATTCAACTTTTACATACAGATCAACATGCGCAGGTGCGATGCGGTGAAGTTTCACAATCGGTGTTTTGCCAATCGTGTCGAGAATGTTTTCGTAAATCATGATGCTCTCCGGAAATTTTAGGCTGCTGCCAGTAATGAATGTTTTGTTTGCATGTCTGTCACGCCCAGCGGCGCGGCGCCGAACCAATGCAGACTGTTGGCGAACGCGGCGACTTCGCCGATGATCAATAGTGCTGGTGATTTGACCTGATGCAGCAAGGCGCGTTGCGAAAGCGTCACCAGCGTGCCGGTAACAACACGTTGCTCAGGTCGTGAGCCGTTTTCGATCAAAGCAATCGGCGTATTCGGGCTACGACCGTATTCGATCAATTTATTTTGCAAGCGATCCAGACTGGCAACACCCATATAAACGGCGAGGGTCTGTTTTTCCGCAGCCAGTTGTTGCCAATCGAGCGTATCTTCGGATTTAGCGCAGTGCGCGGTAACAAAACGCAATGATTGCGAATGATCACGATGCGTTAGCGGAATGCCGGCATAGGCAGCACAAGCCAGTGCCGCCGTAACGCCGGGCACAACTTCGAAGGGAATATCGTTTGCCCGCAATACTTCGCATTCTTCGCCGCCACGACCAAAAATAAACGGGTCGCCGCCTTTTAATCGCACGACACGTTTGCCCGCCTTTGCATGTTCTAGCAACAAAGCATGGATTCGATCTTGCGTGGTGTAGTGATGACCAGACTCTTTGGCAACTTCGATAAATTCCGCGTCTCGACGGGCAAGTGCCAACACTTCCTTGCTCACCAGACGATCATGCAAAATAACATCGGCTTCATTCAATAAACGCAATGCACGCAAGGTAAGCAAACCGGCATCGCCGGGACCAGCACCCACGAGTGCGACAGAACCTTGTTTCGCTTGTGGATCTTGTTGAGACAATGCCGACAACAAGGCATGCTCGGCTTTGATGGTTTGACGTTGACGCAATAAAGATAAAACCGGACCCTGTAATAATTTTTCGAACCAGCGCCGACGTTGTGGCAATACCGGCAAATGCTGACGAATGCGTTCGCGATGCTGGGCAAGCAAGGCGGTCAAACTACCATAAGATTCGTCGAATTGTGCTTCGAGTTTTTCACGGATATGCCGTGCCAGCATGGGTGCGGCACCGGCACTAGAAATCGCGATTTGTAGCGGCCCGCGCTCAATCACCGATGGCACTTGGTAACTCGATAATTCTGCATCATCTACCACATTGACGAATAGGCGGCGGGCTTCAGCAGCAACTGCAATAAGTTGATTGACTTGATTGTCATCAGTCGCGGCCACAACGAGCCATACATCATTTAACCAATCTTCCTGAAACTTTCCTGGCAAATAATCAATCTCGTTGTTGGCCGCCAGTTTTTGCAATTCTCCATGAAGTTCGGGCGCACCCACGCGCACTCTTGCCCCGGCTGATTGCAGCGCCATGATTTTTCGCAAAGCTACCACACCGCCACCCACCACTAGGACTGGTCGATTACGCAAGTCGGCAAACAAGGGGAAGAGACGATTGTTCATGGTTCTGCATCAATCAAGGATTTGGCGGTGATGACACGCTAAACCCGCATCCGGCAGCGGTGAAATGATTTGGGCTACTGAGTCCATACTCAGAAGTTATGTGCTTCCATGGCACTTGGACTGGACGCATTCAGACACATGGGCTAGCATCGTTTTATCCAGTTAAATGCTCTTCGGAGAGCCGTCATGTTTCTCATGTGTTGTCGTACGCCGCGCTAAAAAATCCGTTTCGCGTTCACGATCTTGAGAGCTTTGCATGACACTGACACAACTTCGCTATTTACTCGCCATTGCCGATTCGGGGCTAAACATTACATTAGCCGCCGAGAAAGTGCATGCGACCCAACCCGGCCTTTCCAAGCAACTAAAGCAATTGGAAGATGAGCTCGGTTTTATTCTGTTTACCCGTGGCGCCCGCAGCCTGGAAAGCATTACCCCGGCTGGTGCAAAAGTAATCGAGCACGCACGCATTTTATTGGCCGAGGCAAATAATATTCGCGCTATTGCCGCCAATTTGCGGCGCGACAACCAGGGCGAATTGCATATCGCCACTACGCATACGCAAGCGCGTTATGCGCTACCTTCGGCATTGGCTGCCTTGAATCGCCAGTTCCCAAATGTTGCCGTGCATTTAACGCCCGGTGGCGATAGTGAATCAATAGCAAGCCTTGCTCGTGGCGATGCCGAGATCGCGATCATTAGTACCGCCGGCAGCGCACCGAGTGCCGCCGATTTAGCCATTCCACTTTATCGCTGGGATCGCGTGGTGTTGGTATCGAAACAACACGAGCTCGCAAAACTCGATCGCCCGCTAACCTTGGCCGATATCGCAAAGTTTCCTTTGGTCAGTTATGAATCCACCCGCGAACCAGAATCATCATTGCGACAGGCTTTCTCAAAAGCCGGGCTGGAAATGAGCATTGCCGTTACCGCCCGCGACGCCGATTTGATCAAGACTTATGTGCGTGCCGGTTTTGGTGTTGGCGTTTTGGCTGAAATGGCGATTACACCGGAAGACGCCGACTTGGTCGCGATTCCCGCCGATAACTTATTGCCGCGTTGCACGGCCTGGTTATTGCTGCGCCGTGACCGAGTATTGCGTGATTACACGCAGGCTTTGATCACTCGTTTATTGCCGCAATTGCACGCTCTCGAATTACAACGTGCCATCAGTGAAGGTGAAACATTAAAAGTGGATCCATTGCATTGGCGCGATATTGCAAGACCGGGCGCCATCGGCGATTTTGAAATTTAACCAGCTCTCGTAGGAGGGCCCTTGGGCCCGAGGAACTGCGGCGATATCGATCGGGCCCTCGGCACTCGTGCGATTTTCTTACACCCAGACGTCGTTCTTTGCAGTCAATTCCCTATCGGCTTCACCAGTATTGATCACGCCGCGAGGCTCGATGATCATGGCGTGGCACTCTTCTTTCGCACGGGTGATATGTTCAACGCCTTTCGGCACTACAAACATTTCACCTGCTCTTAAGATTACATCGCGACCACGAAAACCGATTTCCATTTCGCCCTGTACCACCAGAAAAACCTCATCGGTATCTTCGTGCTGGTGCCATACAAATTCGCCTTGCAGCTTTACCAACTTAAACTGATAGTCGTTCATTTCTGCCACGACGCGCGGCGACCAGAGCTCGGAAATTTTCCCCAGTTTTTCAGTCAGATTGATAGCATCGGTTTTCATGCAAGTCTCCATTGAGATGGCCTGCATCATAAACCGCAGGCTGGGCTTTACCCAGCCTACATCAAATGTGGATACCGCATTCCCGCATCAAGCCGGTGAATCGGGTGTCTTCATCGCGCATGCCCTGCTCCCATTTCGATGTCGTATGGGTATCACCAATCGAGACATAACCGTTATGCCAAAGTGGGTTGTAAGGCAGATCGTGCGATTGCAGATAGGTCCAAATATCGCGATCAGTCCAGTCGGCAAGTGGATGCACTTTCCAGCGACCATCGCGTAATTCAAGAAAATCGATATTCGCACGTGTGGTCGATTGCGAGCGGCGCAAGCCGGCAAACCAAGTGCGTACATTCAATTCTTTCAAGGCTCGTTGCATTGGCTCGACTTTATGCAATTGATTGTAACGACGGATACCTTCGGCACCACGCTCCCAAAGCGCTCCGTTACGCGCCTGATTCCAGGCGCTGCTAACTTGCGATGTATAGACTTTTAGATTCAGGCTCAAACGCGTTTGCAGTTCATCGACAAAGCGGTAGGTTTCCGGAAACAGATAACCAGTATCGACCAGAATGATTGGCAAATTCGCGCGCTGACTGGTCAGCATATGCAATGACACTGCCGCCTGTGCGCCGAAGCTAGAGGAAAGCGCATGCTCACCTGCCAAAGATTCCAAGGCCCAGGCAACACGCTGTTCGGCGCTGCGTGTTGCCAGCCAGCTATTCAAGTCGGCCAGCGCGCGCGAATCTTCGGCGGCCGTTACAAGATCGGGCAAGGTCATGACACTAACTCCATATCAATGGTTTTCGGTTCCGACAAAACGCCGGAGCGAAATAAATAATCACCAAACGCTTCGTTGTCGAACCGCTGCGATGCGTAATCACGCAGCAAGGATTCCAGTATTTCCAGAATGCCGGTTTCGTCGATATTTTCTTTATAAAGGCGATTCAATCGGCGACCTTGTGAGTCGGCACCAAGGTGTAAGTTGTAACGTCCGAGTGCTTTTCCGACGAGTGCAATTTCGCCAAGATACGGCCGCGAGCAGCCGTTCGGGCAACCGGAAATTCTCAGCAAAATCGGGGCTTGTTCGAGCGAATATTTTTTCAGGGTCACTTCAACGCGATCCAGAAAGCTAGGCAAATAACGTTCGGCTTCGGCCATCGCCAAGGTGCAGGTCGGAAAGGCCACGCAAGCCAGCGCATATAAACGCATCGCGCTGCTATGTTGATAATTATCTAGACCGTGTTGTTTTACTAAAAGATCAATCGCATCGCGTTGATCTGCAACAACACCGGCAATAATCAAATTCTGGTTTGGCGTCAGACGGAAATCGCCTTGATGGATTTTCGCTATTTCACGTAATCCGGTGAGGCCTTGCTGCTTTTTGGTATCGATAATGCGACCGCTTTCGATCCGCAGCGTCAAATGCCAGTGGCCATCGAAACCTTCAGTCCAGCCAAAACGATCGCCGCTGTGGGCAAATTCAAATTCATGCGCGGGTGGCAATTTTTCACCGAGACGACGTTCGACTTCTTCGATAAACCAAGCCAGGCCATGTTTATCAATCGTGTATTTCAGACGCGATAATTTGCGATCACTGCGGTTGCCGAAATCACGCTGCGTAGTCAGCACCGCTTCGGCAGCCGGAATCAATTGCTCCGGACGAATAAAACCGAGGACATCGGCAAGCCGCGGATAGGTGCGCGCATCACCATGGGTGCTGCCCATGCCGCCGCCAGCCAACAGGTTGTAACCGATCAGTTCGCCGTTTTCGATAATGGCGATATAGCCGAGATCCTGACTGAACACATCGACGTCGTTAATCGGTGGAACGGCAATACCAATTTTGAATTTGCGTGGCAAATAGGTTGGACCATACACCGGCTCGGATTCATCGGTACCGACGATTTGTTTTTCATCGAGCCAGATTTCGTGATAGGCGCGCGTGTGCGGGAGCAAATATTCCGACAGCGCAATGGAAGCGGCATGCACGGCGGCATGTGCTTTTGATTCGATTGGATTGGCGCTAGCCATTACATTGCGATTCACGTCACCGCAGGCGGCAACGGTGTCCATCAAAGTTTGATTGATCGCAGCAATCGTCGGCTTCAGATTGCGTTTGATAATGCCGTGAATCTGGAAAGCCTGGCGCGTGGTTAAACGCAAGCTGCCATTGCCGTATTGCGTTGCAAGGGCATCGAGATCCAGCCATTGCTGCGCCGTGGCAACGCCGCCGGGTAGGCGCGTGCGAATCATAAAGCTGTAGGCAGGCTCGAGTTTCTGCTTACGACGTTCTTCGCGAACATCGCGATCGTCTTGCTGATAGCTACCGTGAAATTTCAACAGCTGCGCATCGCCTTCACGCAATGCGCCGGTGATAGGGTCGGCCAGACTTTCAACCAGTGTGCCGCGCAAGCCGTGGCTACCTGCCTTCAAAATTTCTACCGGAGACAGTGGCGCGCTCATGATTTATTTCCAGCAATAAAATTATTCGTCATCCCCGAGCGCTCTTGTCGGGGACCCAGTGACTTATTTGCTTCGAGGCAAGTGCGACACTGGGCTCCCGCCTGCGCGGGAGTGAGGATTGAATTTTTACTAAGTGGTTTAGTAAACATCGCGTGCATACCTTCCACTCTGTTGCAGCTTGCTTAAATAATCACCAGCATCTTCGAGGGATTTCGCGCCATGCTCGCTAACGATTTCGAGCAATGCCTGATGCACATCCTTGCCCATCGCAATTGCACCGCAGACATAAAGATGCGCGCCGTTTTCCAGCCAGGCAAAAACCTCGGCAGCGTTTTCACGTAGGCGCTGTTGCACATAAATACGCTCGGCCTGATCGCGCGAGAACGCTAAATCAAGACGATTCAGCTGGCCTTTTTTCAAAGCGTCCTGCCATTCGACTTGGTACAGAAATTGTGAAGCGGCATGGCGGGCACCGAACAGCAACCAGTTCTTGCCGGTAGCGCCAACTTCAGTGCGCTCCTGCACGAAGCCGCGAAAAGGAGCAACGCCGGTGCCAGGCCCGATCATTAGAATATCGCGCGAGGAATCCGCGGGGACACGGAAGCGTTCGTTGCGTTCAATGAAAACAGGAAGCTGCACACCGACATCGCGGTCAGCGAGAAAACCCGAGGCCAGACCACGGCGCAGACTTTCATCTTTTCGATATTCAAGCACAGACACCGTGAGATGCGCTTCATCGCCAACGGCTTTGCGGCTCGATGCAATCGAATACAAACGCGGTGCGAGTGGGCGTAAGGCATTGACCAATTCATCGGCGCGCCATTGGCCGGGATAACGATTCAACAAATCCGGCAATTGCTGCTGACTGATAAATTGCGAAATCGCTTCATTGTCTTCGGACTTCAACAATGTACTTAAATCTTTACCGGCAAATCGTGTTGCATGCTGCTGCACAAAGGATTTGCTCAGACGTGTCAGTTCGCGCTTCGAGCTCAACCATTCATGCAGAGACAAGCTTTGATCGCCAACCGAAATTACTTCATCGGCACTAAGCTGCAACTGGCTCAATACCGTATCGACCAGTTTGGGATTATTGACGGGCCATACGCCAAGCGCATCGCCAGGTTCATAGTTCAGGCTTTCGTGCAGGGCGATTTCAAGATGGCGAACGTCTTGCTCGCTTTCACGCGCGGTAATGCGTTGATTGACCAGCACCTCGGCAAGATAAGGCTTTTCGCGGCTATACAAACTGCTCGCAATGGCGGGGCGCAAGGGCGTGACTGTCGCCGAGCTGATCGAGGTTTTCAAAACTTCGCGCGCCTGCGTCAATGCATTCTGGCGCCATGGTGCAGCAACACTGGCAACGTCAAAATCGGCTTCACCGACTTCGAATAAACGGCTTGCACCAAGCTCGGCAAAACGCGCATCGAGTTTTTTTGCGATCACATTGAATTGCGGATAACTCGAATCACCAAGACCGAGCACGGCGAATTTCAATTCTTTCAGTGGTGGTGCGCGGCGTCCGGAAATAAATTCAAAGAAGGCTTGTGCATCATCTGGTGGGTCGCCATCGCCTTGCGTGCTAATCACGACATACAGCAGGCGTTCGTTCGCCAATTCGCGCACCGGATAAGCATCGGCACGCAACAAACGCACCGACAAGCCTTGTGCTTGTGCTTCCTGCGAAAGCGTCTCGGCTTCGCGTTTGGCATTGCCGGTTTGGCTGCCATAGACAATCGTCAAACGATTATCATTTTGCGAATCAGCAACGGGAACCGCTTGCAACACACGTTGCGTCGGCGACAATTGCGCCGCCAGGCCTGCGGTGTAACCGGACAACCATTGCAATGCCGATGGCTCCAAACCTTCGGTTAAACGCAGCAAGAGACCAGCGCGTTCCTCGGAAAGCGGCGAGGTGAGGGCATTGGCAAGAGTAGCGTTCATAAGAGGGCGGCTTTGGATGAGGCTCCACTGTATGAAGCCGCGCCTTTGAACGGAAAGTATGTTTGCTTATGTCCTTATGCCTTGTGCTCATTGTCCACAAGGTAGCGACGCACGCGAGTATGCTGGCACTGTTTAATGCCTACCCAAGCTGGTTTGCCTATGTCGGTTCCATTTTATGTCTTTGTTATCGTTGGCTTATTGGCGCAAATGGTTGATGGTGCGCTGGGCATGGCCTATGGCATCACGAGTTCCAGCTTGTTGCTCAGCCTCGGGCTGGCACCGGTAGTGGTGTCTGCCAGCGTGCATGCAGCCGAAGTCGCGACGACCGGTATTTCGGGCATTAGCCATGGTTATTTCGGAAACATCGACCGCAAATTGCTATTCAAACTCGCCTTACCTGGCGCCTTGGGCGGCATGATCGGGGCATTACTGTTATCCCATCTCGACGCACCCTGGCTAAGACCGATTATTGCGATCTATTTATTGATACTCGGCGTGTATCTCATTCTTCGTGCTTATCGTGGCTTGAATAAAGCGGCGAAAGTCAGCCATGTGAAAACGACTGCTGTGATTGCCGGATTTCTCGATGCCGTCGGCGGCGGCGGCTGGGGGCCGATGACGACCACTCGCCTGATTTCGCAAAACATGGAGCCGCGTTACGCGATTGGTACCGTCAATGCCGCCGAATTTTTTGTCAGCTTGGCCATCACGATTGTGTTTTTAGGGACGCTGGATTTCACCCACGTCAACACGATTCTTGGCTTATTGATTGGTGGCGCGATTGCCGCGCCGTTTGCCGCCTGGCTGACCAAACATCTACCGGCCCGAATCACGATGGCTGTCGTTGGTGCGTTAGTTGTCATTATTAGTCTGATTAATATTTGGCGGTACTTCGTGTAGGTCGGGCCTGGGCCCGACAATGGAATTTCGCAATTTTTAAAAGCGTCGGGCCAAGGCCCGACTTACATCATATCGCTTCATCGCGATGAAAGTATTGACTATTTCGAAAAAGCCGGTATCTTAGGCTACGTAATCCATCAAGACCGGCAGAGGGATAGGCCCGACGACGCCGGGGCAACCAGTCAATACGCAAGTATTGGAAAAGGTGCCAACTCCTGCGGCGAACTGATGTTCACCGGAAGATGGATCGCAAGCGACGAACCTCTTTGTGTTCTGCCACCTGCGATTTTTTTCCATGCGAATGTTTCCGTAGAAGTGTGATGGCCCTGCTATCTACGGAGTAACACCATGAGTCTGAGCGAAGCTGCTTCCCTTTCCTGCACGACCTACGCGGCGTTCGACGCTGCCAGTATCAGTGCGCTTGCTCATCGCGATGTTTTTTCAAAACGCATAACGCTGCGTTACTCCGGCGAATACGATGTTTCGATTGCCTACGAATGGCAGGGCAATCCGAATGCACCGGTGATCATTATTGCCGGTGGTATTTCGGCCAATCGCCATGTTTCCTTATCAACTGAATATCCGGAACGCGGCTGGTGGGAAGCACAGGTCGGTCCGAATCGTGCGATTGATACCAATCGTTTTCGCATTCTCGCTATCAACTGGCTCGGTCATGATGGCAAGCTTGATGTCGCCATCGACAGCGCTGATCAGGCCGATGCGATTGCCGCGACGCTCGACCATTTGAATATCAAAAAAGTGGTTGCCTTTGTTGGCGCTTCTTATGGTGCGATGGTCGGTCTGCAATTTTCCGCACGTCACGGCGCACGGCTTGAAAAATTGATCGCGATCAGCGGCGCCGATTCCGCCCATCCCTATTCCAGCGCTTGGCGCGCCCTGCAACGCAATATTGTGCGGCTCAGTCGCGACAGCGAGAATGAAAACGCCGCACTTTCGATCGCACGCCAGCTCGCCATGTTGAGCTACCGTACGCCAGAAGAATTTGCCGCACGTTTTGCCACACCGGTACAACTGGAAAACAACATTGCGCGCAGCCCCGCGGAAAATTATCTGGAAGTCTGCGGCAATAAATATGCCGCGATCACTAATACCACCGCGTTTTTGCGACTATCGGAATCGATTGATCTGCATAACGTTAATGCCGACGACATCATCACAAACACCACCTTGGTTGCCATCGAAGAAGACCGTTTGGTTCCTATTGAAACACTCGCAACGTTGGGGCAAAAAATCGGTGCGCGATGTCAACTGAAACGCATCCACTCAGTCTTTGGTCACGATGCGTTTCTGGTGGAGTCGGTGCAAATCGCCGATGTTTTATCCGAAGCCTTACACCATTCCGACTTGCTGGGAGTTGCCGCATGAGCACCACATTACGATCAACTACTCTGCAATCGGCCACCCTTGCCGTTCGTGCTGGCATTGACTCCGACACCGCATACGGTGCTGTCGTTCCGCCGATTGTACTGTCAAGTAATTTCAGCTTCGCCGGTTTCAACGAAAAGCGGAAATACGATTACACCCGCAGTGGCAATCCAACCCGCGATTTACTCGCCGAAGCTTTAAGTGATCTGGAAGGCGGCGTTGGCGCCGTGATTACCGCAACCGGCATGGCTGCGATTACCGTTGTGCTTGCCCTGCTCGACCCCGAAGACACGATTGTCGTACCGCATGATTGCTATGGCGGCAGTTGGCGTTTGTTCAATGCGCTGGCGAAGAAAAACCATTTCAAACTCATCACCGCAGATTTGACCGATCCACGTGCACTTGCGACCGCGCTGGCAGACTCACCGAAAATCGTCTGGATCGAAACGCCTTCCAATCCTTTATTGCGGATCACCGATTTGCGTTTCGTTGCCGAAGCCGCGCATCGTGTTGGTGCTTTGGTCGTGGCCGATAACACTTTCCTGTCACCGGCATTGCAAACACCGATTGCGCTCGGTGCCGATCTTGTCGTGCATTCGACTACGAAATACATCAATGGTCATAGCGATGTGGTCGGTGGTGCGGTAATCGCGAATACCAAAGAACTTCACGAGCAATTGGTCTGGTGGGCGAATGCTTTGGGTTTGACCGGCAGTCCATTCGACAGTTTTCTGACCTTGCGTGGCCTGCGTACACTCGATGCCCGCTTGCGCGTGCATCAGGAAAACGCGATTGGTATTGCCGAACAATTACAGGCGCACCCTGCGGTGTCCGCCGTGCATTATCCCGGTTTGATTTCGCATCCTGGCCACATGCTCGCCGCGCGTCAACAGAAAGGTTTTGGCGCAATGTTAAGCGTAGAAATCGTGGGTGGAATTCCGGGCGTACAAGCATTCCTCGATGGCCTCGAATGTTTCACCCTCGCCGAATCATTGGGCGGCGTTGAAAGCTTAGTCGCGCATCCGGCCACGATGACCCACGCGGCAATGACTCTCGAAGCACGCACCGCCGCCGGTATTGGCGATGGCTTGCTGCGGCTTTCAATTGGTATCGAAGCACTGGAAGATTTGCAAAACGATTTGCAGGCGGCACTCAATCGCGTTGTTGCCCTGCAGGAAAAGAAACGGAACGAGGCATTGGCATGAGTCTGGTCAACGCTTCCGCCAATATCTCGCCACTGGCAAAGCAAACCACTGTTGCCTTGCTCGGTACCGGTACCGTCGGCAGTGCTTTTTTATCGCGTTTGGCGCTCTTGCAAAAAAACCAGCAGGCAAAAAATCTGCGGCTCGTGCAAGTCAGCAATACCCGCCACAGCATTCGCGATTTTTTGGGCTTGGATGCAGCAATTGTCTCCGAGGACTTACTAAGCCATGCTCCCAGCGCATTGGATCAAGTAACGCGCTCACTGGGGCACGCCGGCATTATTATTGACGCCACCGCCAGCGATGAAGTGGCCGCTTGGCATGCGCGCTGGCTGGCGTCTGGCTTCAAAGTGGTGACAGCAAATAAAGCCGCAACCGGTGGTAATTTGGCAACCTACCAGATCATTAATCATCAAATAAGAAATTACGGCGATGCAGCGACGGTAGGTGCAGGGTTACCACTGTTGCGCAGCCTGCGTGAATTGCGTTCCGGTGGCGATACTATTCATGGGATCGCTGGCATTTTATCGGGCTCGCTGGCTTGGCTGTTTAATAATTATGATGGCATGCAGCCGTTTTCTGCTTTCGTTCGCCAAGCACGCACTCTGGGATATACCGAACCGGATCCACGCATCGATTTATCCGGGCAAGACGTCAAACGTAAACTATTAATTCTTGCACGAAGCGCCGGATACGCACTGGAAGCCGATGCCATTGAAGTGGAATCTTTAGTACCGCCGGAATTGGCCAATGCAAACTTGCAGCAGGTCGATTCGCTACTGGAATCTTTAGATGCACCACTGCGCGCGCGTTTGCTTGCAGCACATCGTGTCGGCTGTCGATTGCGCTTTATTGCACGGTTGAATCAAGCCGGGCAAGCGCGTATTGGCCTTGAAGAACTCGCACCATCTGACCCCTTGGCCAATGGCTCGGGTTGCGACAACCGGGTCGCAATCTGGAGCGACCGCTATCCCACCAATGCACTCGTCATTCAGGGTCCGGGGGCTGGCGCTGAAGTTACCGCGGCCGCCTTATTGGACGATACAATTCGGCTGGCATGACCGAGCTCAATAAAAACAAAGACTTGCAGGCTCTTGAATCGAAAAAAAGTATCCCCATTTCTTTTTATATGGACTCGGGCTGGGCCAGTGTTGCGCCAACGCAACGCTATGGAACTAGCCTGCGCTTTAGCACTCGAAGCTGGCGAGTGCTAAAATTCACCTCATGAAAGAGAAAACTATGACTTCTGCCGCTTTAGTTGCTAATGCCATGCCCGTCTCGATGGGTGTGATCCCCAGCGCGCTCGGCTCGCTCGATGCCTACATCAGCGCGGTCAATCGTATTCCGGTTTTGACAGTTGAAGAAGAACAGGCCTTGGCCCGCCGTCTGCGCGAAACCGAAGATCTCGATGCTGCCAAATATCTGGTGATGTCGCATCTGCGCTTCGTGGTGCATGTTGCCCGTGGTTATCAGGGCTACGGCCTTGGCATGGGCGATTTGATTCAGGAAGGCAATATTGGTTTGATGAAAGCGATTAAACGCTTCGATCCTGATCAAGGTGTGCGCCTGGTTTCATTCGCCGTGCATTGGGTGCGTGCCGAAATGCACGAATTCATTTTGCGGAACTGGCGCATCGTCAAGGTCGCCACGACCAAAGCGCAACGCAAATTATTTTTTAATCTGCGTAAATCGAAAAAACGTCTGGGCTGGATGAATGCAGCGGAAGTGACCGCGATTGCGAAAGATCTGAATGTTTCCGAACGCGAAGTGCGTGAAATGGAATCGCGTTTATCCGGTCGTGATATTGGTTTTGATGCGCCCGACGATGACGATAACGATCATCGGCCACCATCGCCGGGTGCGTTTTTGCAGGCTTATCATGCCGACCCGGCACTGGCGTTTGAACATGACAACCATGAAGACAACCAACTGGAAGTTCTTCGTGAAGGCATGAGCAAACTCGACGAACGTTCGCGCGATATTTTGAAGCGTCGTTTCCTAGGCGAGCCAAAAGCTACGTTGCAGGAATTAGCGGAAGAATATGGCGTGTCGGCTGAGCGGATTCGCCAGTTGGAAGCGAATGCGTTGAAGAAGATCAAGGCATTGTTTGCTGCCTGATTTTATTCTCGATTATTGATCAGGAAACGGCTCCGACAGGAGCCGTTTTTATTTGTCGTAATTTTTATACGCCTGTTTTTACTGTCATCCCGGCGCAGGCCGGGACCCAGAACTACGCCCGAAGTCACTTGATGATATTTCGGTAATTTCAACAGCTTATTTTTGAAATGACAGAAACTTTTAGTAAGCGATTCATTTCAGGCTTCTGGGTCCGGGCCTACGCCGGAATGACGAAGTAGTTTTATTTTTGAAAACTTTCTTGCAATTATTTTTTATCGCTATTGCGTGAACCAGAACCCGAAATAATTCTCGCATTGCGCTGATACGTCCAATACGACCACGCCCAATCCATCAACACCGCTAGGCGATTGCGGAAACCGATCAGAAAAAACAAATGCGCGACCAGCCAAAACCACCAGGCAAATAAACCGGAAAATTTTATTTTCCCCAGATCCACCACCGCCGCCATACGTCCAATCGTCGCAAGATTTCCATAATCGCGATAGTTGAAATTCCATGTGATTTTATTCGACAGACGTGCTCGAATCACTGCAGCAACGTGCGCGCCCATTTGTTTTGCCGCCGGTGCCGTACCAGGAACCGGCTGGCCATTGGCTTGCAGCACGCTCGCCAGATCACCAACAACAAATATTTCCGGATGTTTTTCCAGCGAAAGATCGGCTTGTACTTTTACCCGACCGGCTCGATCCAAGGGTTCAGCTAAAAACTGCCCAAGCGAAGATGCAGCCACGCCGGCAGCCCACAGAACGGTTTGACTATTGATTCGCGTTTCACCAAGTGACACACCATTAGCATCGATACTGGTCACCGCATCGCCGGTATGCACGATCACGCCGAGCCTTTCCAATTGTTTGCGCGCACTGGCTGACAAACTCTCAGGCATGGCAGCAAGCACGCGTGACCCGGCTTCGAGCAAATGGATTTTTGCGCTACGTGGATCGCAACGGCGGAATTCCTGCGGCAAGGTATGGCGTGCGATTTCGGCTAAGGTGCCTGCTAATTCAACGCCAGTGGGGCCACCGCCGACAACGACAAAATTAAGCCATCGCTCGCGCAAGGCCGGATCGTCTTCGCGTTCGGCGGCTTCAAAGGCGCTGAGAATTCGCTCGCGAATCGCGAAGGCATCCTCCAGCGTTTTTAATCCCGGTGCATGCCTCGCCCATTCATCATGACCAAAATAAGCATGGCTCGCGCCGGTAGCAACAATCAGATAATCGTATGCAATATCGCCATGCTCAAGGCTGACTTTTTTCGTCGCCGGAGTAATTGCGCTCACTTCGCCCAGCAATACGGTGGCGTTTTTTTGCTTGCGTAAAATATGCCGCAGTGGTGCGGCAATGTCCGGTGCCGACAAGCCAGCCGTCGCTACTTGATACAACAGGGGTTGGAATAAATGGTGATTGGTGCGATCTATCAGTGTGATACGAACGGCGGCGGAAGCCAGTGCCCGCGTTGCCCATAAACCACCGAAACCACCACCTAGAATCAATACATGCGGAAGGCTGGCTGT
>Ga0209181_10001677_pt1 | contig 38073 bp, 36 predicted proteins | sample MAT05_FD_187208 | JGI IMG/M metagenome (GOLD analysis project Ga0209181, IMG submission 187208) | Freshwater microbial communities from Lake Fryxell liftoff mats and glacier meltwater in Antarctica - MAT-05 (SPAdes) (version 2) | ecosystem: Environmental > Aquatic > Freshwater > Ice > Liftoff... | reverse complement strand
GATCTTTTATTGTGTGGAGTAAAAACGCCGAAATAGTTAAGTTTTGTAGAAGCGCTAATTGATCTAGCTGGTTTAGAAAATAAAAATAGCCGCATCAATGAAGAAAAAACTTAGTTTTGGCTCTCAGACTGTCGCGATTACCTAGAAAAAATTCTAGCTCTAAACTCAGCAGAACAACACCGTCAAATCTGACTAAGAATTTTGGCTGAAAATGCAGCTAGACCTTAAAAAAAGCAAGCAATACTATGTGAAGTATGGATGGGGACTATCTATGGCTACAGGCTTGAACTTCGGCAGAGTGAGCTATTCGCTGCGATCGCTCTAGTATGATTATGTCAAAATTGTGGATTTTTCCTACGTCTTAGTTCAGATTATCGCCACCTTCTCACAAAATTCCTACCGCTATCTCGTACTACTATCATAGTCTATTTGAAAAAGCCGGATTGCCCAGGTATGTTACTGTTCGCTCCAAACCCGTACTCTATATAAGTTGCCGTTGTTAAATAAAATGAATAGGTCTTACTTAATCATCCAGTCCAGGTAAGGGCATCTACAAAAAGCACCCTTACCTGATACAAAATTAAATCAATAAATTACCAAGTGAATGCTTTTAAGCTTCGAGGTTAGAGGGGGTTAGAGTAGAACGTCCTCCTAGAGACAACATTACTCGTGAAATGCCAGTAAATAGGATGCTGACTCCTACTAGAGTGCCAATCACCCAAGGTGCATTTAAAGGCCACTGCGCCCAAATCATGCCACCTAGAACGAGCGTAATGATGCCATTGCCTAAAAGGTATAACCAGTTTTTTTGAGGACGTACTTTAAACGCCATGATTAATTCAAATACACCCTCAGTTAGCAAAAAAGTGCCTAGTAGCAATGTCAACGACAAAACTCCTGTTCTTGGAGTGACTAGCAACATCACCCCTGTGCCGATGTAAAGAATACCTAGCAAGATCTGCCAGATAAATCCTTGGCTAGAACGATTTTGAAAACCGTAAGCTATTTTGGCTCCACCTGCGGTAATCAAAAATAGGGCGATCCATGTTTCTGCAAAAATGGTGGAAAGACCAGGCAGGGCGATCGCAATCACACCCAATACAATCAGCAAAATACCAATGCCAAGAGAGCCATTACCAGTCGATTGAGAGTCTGGTTTTTGAGAGCTTGGAGAAATGTCAGTAGTCATAGTGATTGAGCCTATTTACTAAACTTTTCACTAGCCTATAAAAGCTTTGATCAACCGAAAAGTATCTGAAGATAGATCTTAAAAAAATTGCCGAATAAAGCTATGTTTTCTGACTTTAGCATCTGAATAGCAATAGCTTTGTACACAACTAGAAAATAGGGTTTAACAAAAAATCTCGCTTAACCTAACTCGGATTAAGCGAGATCAGAACACAACTTTTTTAAACCAACTATCCAAGTCGCAAAATATGGAGAAATGAGAGTTGGCACTTACCACCAGATTCGATTACCATTTTCATCCATTCGGGCTAGCCGAATCATGTCAGAGATTTTTTCAGCATCTTTAACATGATGTAGCGCTTCTTGGGTGCCGTCTGGCATGTTGAAAACAAAGTACGTTGGTACAACAATATGGTCACCTGTAATATCAGGTGCATCTACAGCAACTTGCTTAGCTTTTTCTTCGAGTGTTTTTGAATTGTCGATGCGATCGCCTGGATTGACAGTTAGGGGTGCAGTAGCCCTTTGAATCTCCTCTCTCTGAGCATGCTTTTGAGCAGGATCAACTTCTTCTGGAGTTAAAGGTTGCTGAATTTCCTTAAACTCATGATTGGATGCTGTCTCTTCGTAAGCCATAATTAAAGCCTTGAATTCATTCCCATAATACTAGTAAGAAATAAACTCTCAAGCGTCTCTCAAAAGAGCCAGTTATAAACCGCCGAAAGTAGTGTTCGAGGTATAAAAATACTACTTCCTTAGAAACTATCTCGAAAGACATAACACAGTATTTTCAAGAACAAAATTGATAATTTAATGGGGATTACAATAGAGCGAACTCTAAATATTTTTGTAGATATTTTTGCTGGTGCGAAAGTGGGCATATCTCTACAAAAAATGGGCGAGAACCCATCACAGCAGACTGTTAGAGAAGTTAGGCAAGCTTTATAATAGAAACATAGCGTACTACATAGCAATAGAAGCAGTATGAAAGTTCAATCGTCAATGCTAGTGCATTTAGGGTTTGGAAAGTATGTGCGATCGGATCATGTTACAGCTTTGATACCAGTTGAGGTAGAACGAGGTCCGGGTCGGCGAACTTTTGTTTATATCGATGGACAACATGACCCAGTGATCGCATCTAGAACCGAAGATACTATTGTGCGAGATATGGTGCAGGAACCTCGTGAAGTAATTCAAGCTCGACAACAACAAGATGTCTTACAAGATCTATTACAAGATTTGATTAAGGTGAATCCTACAGTCCGTCGCATCAGTCGAGACGAAGGTGGACTTGATCTAGAACAGCTAGAACGCAGAATCCGTCAAGTATTAGAAGATTAAGTTGCTCGAAAGTAATTAAAAGTAACACAACTACTTTTACAACACTATTAAAAAAGCTAACTACTTCGGCATCAACATAGGTATGAAGATGTCTTAAAGCAGTTAGCTATTAAGCATATAGGGGTTACAAAAAATGAGAATGGATTAATCTTAAGGAAACAGGTGAAAAATGTTGCGAACAACACTATATCCAGCAATATCCCAGCCTAGATAAGCAACAAAACCCAGCATTGCAAGTCTGCCATTCCAGATTTCAGCTTGGGGTGTAAAACCGAATAAGAAAGCGTTACGATCTTTGCCATTATACGCATTAGCAACTGGAGGCAAAGCGTTGGGAGTACGGGTTTCCATGATTGAATCTCCTGAATAGTAAAGTTTTACAACATGACTTTAGATTAATGAGTTCTACCAAGGATGAACTCTGTCTTTGGTGATAGATGCGTGAGAGATTGTCACTGCAAAGATGCGAAAGCACTCCAAGCTTTTAGAAGCTTAAAAAGTTAGAGGATTAGTCTGACAGTCCAAACTTTTTGACAAAATCAAATTTTTACTCCACTTTGCCTCTGTCTGTGAACCTAGTTAGCGCATGTGATTCATGTTTTGAGTATTATGGAAGAAGTTGATAGATCTATTTTCAGTAAGGGCAAGCCCAAGCAAGAACAGCCAAAACATTTACCTTAAGCAGATTTTTCTGCTAAGCGGGAAAAAGTAGCGCCCTAAAACAAGCTAAACTCTAAAGCTTAATTTTAATAGAGTGACTGGAGCAAGAATCGTTAAAGACGAAAAGGATGCGTAGTGGTTTGGCTGAAACAGCAACCTTTTGTCAAGATAGGCAGAAGAATCTGACTATCCACCTTAATCTCTTTGATTGCGCCATCAGAACAATTTACAATTAGAAATAGTTGTTAGAACACGGCACCAGGATTTTTAATCTTCTGCACGACAAATCTCGCTTCAATCGGCGAAAGCAGCACGACTCCCCTTGGGTAACGCTAGAAGGTGGTCATCAACAGTTTGTCGCATTCAATCTAGAGAGCAATTATGAAAGACCTCACTCGGTATCGCAACATTGGCATCTTCGCTCACGTAGATGCGGGCAAAACGACTACAACTGAAAGAATCTTGAAGCTGACTGGCAAGATTCACAAAATTGGTGAGGTTCACGAAGGCGCGGCAACAACAGATTTCATGGAACAGGAGCAGGAGCGTGGCATCACAATCCAATCTGCGGCAACGACCTGTTTTTGGAATGACCACCAGCTAAATATCATTGATACTCCAGGTCACGTAGACTTTACGATCGAAGTCTATCGATCGCTCAAGGTATTGGATGGCGGCATTGGCGTGTTTTGTGCATCGGGCGGGGTGGAACCGCAATCCGAAACGAACTGGCGTTATGCCAACGACTCTGAAGTAGCGCGGATTATCTATATCAACAAGCTCGATCGCACGGGTGCTGATTATTACCGCGTGATCAAGCAGGTTGAAAAAGTGCTTGCCGCTAAACCGCTGGTCATGGTGCTTCCCATTGGCGTTGAAGACAAGTTTTCGGGCGTGGTTGATTTGCTGACTCGCAAAGCGTGGGTGTGGGATGACTCTGGCGACCCCATGAATTATGAGATTACAGATGTTCCCGCTGACATGAAAGATGACGTGGAAACCTATCGTGAACAGCTAATTGAGCTAGCAGTTGAGCAAGACGACACCCTAATGGAGAAATATCTGGAAGGGGGAGAGTTAAGCATCGAAGAAATTCAACGCTGCATTCGCAAAGGCACTCGCGATCTGGCATTCTTTCCGACTTACTGCGGCTCGTCGTTTAAAAACAAGGGCGTGCAGTTGGTGTTAAATGCGGTGGTTGACTATCTGCCCAACCCCATGGAGGTAAAACCTCAGCCAGAAGTGGATTTGGAAGGTGAAGCGACAGGCACTTTTGCGATCGTTGATCCAGAAAAACCACTGCGGGCGCTTGCCTTTAAGATCATGGACGATCGCTTTGGCGCATTGACCTTCACCCGTCTATATTCTGGCAAGCTGTCAAAAGGCGACACGATTCTCAACACAGCCACAGGCAAAACTGAGCGGATTAGCCGCTTGGTTGAGATGCACGCCAACTCCCGCGAAGAAATTGATTCGGCGCAGGCAGGCGACATTATTGCGATCGTGGGTATGAAGAACGTGCAAACGGGACACACGCTCTGCGATCCTAAAAATCCTGCAACTCTAGAGCCGATGGTCTTCCCCGATCCAGTGATCTCCATTTCCGTTAAGCCGAAGACTAAAGGCGGCGACGAAAAGATGGCAATGGCGCTGATCAAAATGGTTCAAGAAGATCCATCTTTCCATATGGTGACCGATGAAGAGAGCGGCGAGACGATCCTCAAAGGGATGGGCGAACTGCACTTAGACATCAAAGTGGATATTCTCAAGCGGACGCACGGCATCGAAGTGGAAGTGGGTAAGCCTCAAGTTGCCTATCGCGAATCCATCACCAAGCGTCTGGAAGATAGCTACGTCCACAAGAAACAGTCCGGTGGTTCGGGTCAATACGCCAAAATTGACTATGTGATTGAACCGGGCGAGCCTACCACTGGCTTCCAGTTTGAATCGAAAGTGGTTGGTGGTAGTGTCCCTAGAGAGTATTGGCCTGCGGTTGAAAAAGGCTTTGAAAGCAGCATTGGTAAGGGCGTATTGGCTGGGTTCCCCTGCGTAGATTTGAAGTTTACCTTGCTTGCAGGCGGGTTCCATCCGGTTGACTCATCTGCGATCGCCTTTGAAATTGCGGCAAAAGCTGCCTATCGTCAAACGATCCCCAAAGCGGGACCTCAGATCCTTGAACCCATCATGAACGTAGACGTATTTACGCCGGATGACTATATGGGCGATGTCATTGGGGATCTTAACCGTCGTCGCGGCATGATGAAATCTCAAGAAACGGGTGGCATGGGTGCCCGAATTAAAGCTGATGTGCCCTTAAGCGAAATGTTTGGCTACATCGGCGATCTTCGCACTATGACCTCTGGTCGTGGACAGTTCTCCATGTCGTTCTCCCATTACGCCCCTTGCCCTAGCAATGTGGCAGAAGAGGTGATTAAGGAAGCGAAAGAACGTCAGGCTGCTGCTTCATAGAAGTATCTGCAAATTATTATCAGCGATCGCAGTTAGTTTTTAATTGACTGCGATCGCTGATTTTTTATGAGCAAAATAGCGCCAGCGATCGCTGGGTCAGGTTGTAGACCTGTGGTTAGTGTTGGCAGAGATGAACTGTGTCAGACAATTTGGATCAACTAACCACAGGTCTAGCGCACTACCCGATCGGTTTAACCAACAGTTCAAACGAGGAAACGAACATAGCTAAAATCCTTATCGAATCGGGGACTTCTCTCCCAAAACACCGTTAAGCGGTGCGCCGCACTCCCCACGCGAGTAGTATTGAGGAAGTTGTTTGCAACCGCGATCGCGTCTGTCCCATGATCAAAACTGCACCATGATCAAAATTCTGCATCTCTCGGATATTCATATGGGCAGTGGCTTTGTCCACGGGCGAGTTAATCCTGAAACAGGTTTGAACACGCGCCTAGAGGATTTTGTGCAGACATTGGGACGCTGTATCGATCGCGCCATTTCTGAACCCGTGGATCTAGTGCTGTTTGGCGGCGATGCGTTTCCCGATGCCACACCGCCGCCCTACGTACAACAAGCCTTTGCCAGCCAGTTTCGCCGTCTTGCCGATGCCCACATTCCAACAGTACTGTTAATTGGCAATCACGATCAGCATTCCCAGGGGCAGGGGGGCGCAAGTTTGTGCATCTATCGCACGTTGGGTGTACCGGGTTTTGTGGTGGGCGATCGCCTAGAAACCCATCGCATCACCACCCAAAACGGCGATATTCAGGTGATTACCCTCCCTTGGCTGACGCGATCGACCTTGCTGACTCGCCCCGATGCCGAAGGGCTATCGATGGGAGATGTGAATCAACTGCTGGGCGATCGCCTGCGGGTGGCATTGGAAGGAGAAATTCGTCAGTTAGATCCCGCCATTCCTACAGTGTTGCTGGCTCATGCCATGCTGGATACTGCGATGGTTGGAGCCGAGCGCTTTTTGGCAGTGGGCAAAGGCTTCACTATTCCCATGTCGCTAATTGCTCGTCCCTGTTTTGAATACGTCGCCCTTGGACACGTCCATCGTCATCAAGTGCTGTGCGAACAACCCCCAATTGTCTACCCTGGCAGCATTGAACGAGTAGATTTCAGCGAGGAAAAGGAGAACAAAGGCTATGTGTTGGTGCAGCTAGAAAAAGGCAGCGCCCGGTTTGAATTTTGCCCGGTGCCGGTGCGTTCTTTTCGGACGATCGCCGTGGATGTGTCAAAGTCAGATGATCCCCAGTTGGCGCTATTAAAATCCTTGCCACCCGATCGCATTCAAGATGCGGTGGTGCGCTTAGTCTATCAATTTCGCACCGATCAGCTTGAGCAAATTGACGCGAATGGATTGCAAGCCGCCTTGGCGATCGCCCACAGCTACACGATTCACCCCGAAGTAGTCAGCCAGTTAGCGCGCCCTCGCCTGCCCGAACTGGGCGCTAGCAACACGCTCGACCCGATGGATGCCCTCAAAACCTACCTAGCAAGCCGCGACGATTTGCAACCGATCGCGATCGACATCGTGGAAGCAGCACAGGGTTTACTTTCTGCGGAAGTAATCACGTGGGCTGACTTGGAACCAGATGAAACTGCAAACCTAGAGCCAGTAGAATCTCAGCAAACTCAGTTGAGGTTGTTGTGAGGGTTCTCCTGTTTACCCCGTTTGGGGTATGTAAAGTTTTGTATAATTGTAGAAGATTGAATGACTCCATTTCGTTATCCATCACAGAAAAATTCCAGAGGTTCCGGTGAAACAGTCTTCAACTTTGATTCAGCGTTCTTCAAATTCCGATTCTGCGGCACAAAAGACTGATTTTGCAGAGTCTTCGATCGCAGGTACTTTCATCGCCACAGCAGTCACTATGTTCGGCTTTTTGCTGCTAGTGATTCTATTTTTGTAAGCGTTGAATCGAACTAGCCCGGTAAGATAAAGGGTGTTCTTTTTTTACACTCGCCTTGTGACTGACCCACACCGCACCACAGCGCTTTCTCGTACTCCGCTCTACTCCTTGGCAATCGCGCTCAATGCTCGGATGACCGAGTTTTCGGGTTGGGAAATGCCTGTTCATTATTCTGGCATCACCCATGAACATCACGCCGTGCGATCGACAGCGGGGATGTTTGATATCTCTCATATGGGAAAATTTCGGCTTGTTGGCAAAACTGTTTTGGAGCAGCTTCAAACCCTTGTCCCGTCTGACCTAAGCCGTCTGCAACCCGGAGAAGCCCAATATACGGTGTTGCTGAATGACCACGCTGGGATTATTGATGATCTGATTTTTTACTACCAGGGCACGGACAGCGATGGGAGCCAGCGATGGATGGCGATCGCCAATGCTGCCACTATCGAAAAAGATAAAGCGTGGATGCTGAGTCATCTAGATTTAACTGAGATGACGTTTGAGGATTATTCAGCAGATCAAGCGTTGATTGCCGTGCAGGGACCGGGTGCCGTTGCCAAACTGCAAACCCTCGTTAAGGAAGACCTGTCTGTTATCAAAGCATTTGGACATTTAGAGGGCACGGTTTTAGGGCAACCTGGATTTTTGGCGCGCACGGGCTACACCGGAGAAGATGGCTTTGAGGTGATGGTGTCGCCTGAAGTTGGGATAAAACTTTGGCAAGCATTGCTAGCGGTAGGAGTGGTTCCCTGCGGCTTGGGCTGTCGGGATACATTGCGATTGGAAGCAGCAATGGCACTTTATGGGCAAGATATCGACGACACAACCACGCCTTTGGAGGCTGGATTAGGTTGGCTGGTTCACCTAGATAGTAAAGGCGATTTTATCGGGCGCTCCATTTTGGCATCCCAAAAACAGAATGGGGTGCAGCGTCGCTTGGTAGGCTTGCAAATGCAAGGGCGAAATATTGCGCGGCATGATTATCCGGTGATCGCAAACGGTACAGTTGCAGGAATTGTGACCAGTGGAACCCAATCACCTACATTAGGACAGCCGATCGCCCTTGCTTATGTGCCTACGGAGTTTTCTAAACTAGGTCAGCCATTGGAGGTCGAAATTCGAGGCAAGCTCCATCCCGCGATCGTGGTCAAGCGTCCTTTCTATCGTCGCCCTCAAGCCTCATCCTTTTAATAGGAATATCGAGTCATTCGTGGAAATTATTTACGAAAATCGCTAGGAATCCTGATTTTTAAGGTATGAGTTATAAGGGTTGGAATTCAACTCTCATGCAATCTCACTTTAATTTGAAGACCTATGACACTGGAATATCCTAGCGATTTGAAGTATCTTGACACCCACGAATACGCACGGCTAGATGGAGAAATCGCCACTATTGGCATTACTGCATTTGCGATTGACCAACTGGGAGATATCGTATTTTTAGAGTTGCCTGACATGGGAGATGCGATCGAGCAAGGGGAGAAATTTGGCACGATCGAATCTGTGAAAGCAGTTGAAGACCTCAACGCTCCCGTTAGCGGCACTGTGATTGAGATCAACGGTGCTTTATTAGAAGCGCCTGAGCAAGTGGGGGATGATCCCTACGGTGAAGGATGGCTGCTAAAAGTGCGGATTGACGACGACATCGACCTAGATGACACGCTGTCATCTGATGAATATCGAGCGCAGGTTGAGGGAGAATAAACGTCTCATTCTCCAGCCCTAACCCTATCCGCCGCATTTGCTCAATCCGCCCTTCGTTCAGCCAACACTGCTGCCAGTCAGTTGACTAACCAAATCAATTACTGTGCTGCGGCTCAGTTTGGCTTCTCCTTGAGCCATGGCATTTAAGGTGGCATGAGCTAGGGTAAGGGGAATGCGGCAAAAGTCTAAGGCTGGACCCATGGTGAGTGCGGCGGTGTAAGCATCTGCAAGCTCAAGGTTTTGCCGAGCATAATTGTAAACCTGTTCAGCCGTCCATCCGGTTGGAAAAAAGTCTACGCCACGGGTTTTGTCTTCGTTGTGATTACGCAGAATATTGACGGCTTGTAACCCTCTACCAAAGCCGATCGCGTAAGAACGGTTGGTTTTGGTGCCGTCATACCATGCCCACAGATCCGACAGCAGCAAGCCGACGGCTCCAGCTACCCCAAAAGTATACTGGTCTAGATCGGCGCGGTCTTCAATTTTCCAGTTGATCCGTGCCCAATATGCCATGCGATCGGACATTGCAGCCGTGGCATCCCACACTCGCGGCGCGATCGAATCTGGTGCCAACAGTGCCCATTCCCCAATTCGATAGGAGACTTCTGGCAGCAAGTCTTTGTAATCGCTGAGCGCACCCGACAAATCACTTGCCCGCATTTCGTGGGTGCCAGATTGCAGCGTCAAGCTAATAATTTGTAGCAGCTTTGCTTTAAGTGCATTGTCCAAGGTTGGATGATCTTCAATTTCGTCGATCGCTCGCATACACAAGTAACCAGAAGCCACGGCTTCTTGAAGCCCCGATGGCAAGCGACTAATGGGAATGTAAAACGTCCGACTTGTCTCTTCTAATACTTCTAAAGCACTTTTGCATAGCTGCATGGATTCACTCCTCTAAGTCATTACACCAGGTTGGCTCTAAATATACAACAAGACGTTTCATTTAAGATGAAAATACCTTGATGAACTTAAAAGTCTTTCTCTCTCAAGCAGTTTAATGTCATCTAAAACTCAAAAAATATTCTATCTATCAACATTTTTATTGAGTGTTGTTGAGTCAAACTAGTTGCCTTTGAGGAACACATTTCAAGAAGAAAGTATTCAAGTAAAACTCTTCTTAAGTGGACAAGTTTGACAACCCTAAAACAAACTAACGACTGTAGGCTTGAGTTTTGCAGTACAGCCAGATCGTAAATCAAAAGAATCTGTCTAAATAAATAACGACTTTAATTAAAGCGTTAATATAAATAGCCTGAAACAGAACTTATCAACTCCAGCTTGACATTTAATAGGAATTAAAAAAGTTCTTAGACGCTACTAATTAGCGCTTCTAATTCTGTTATACAAGCAATCGGTTATCATCGTTTCTTCACTACTGGCAGTAGAATTTCCGGAAGATAAGTAATTAGAAATCTCAAAACTGAAACAGTAGTAACCTATGCAATTGTTAGCACGGCGATTGACAGCTATTGGCTTTAAATCCATTTGGACTGAGAGCAAAGCTGCTGTTCTCAGTCCAAGCGATCGCATTAGCGGCTCATACTAAACACCGAACCGAGCGATCGCGTAATGTTTCGAGGATTCATCGCATCTACCGCTGCTGTAGGCTCATAGCCACAATGCACCATACAGTCGGCACAGCTAGGATTGCCACTCGCACGCCCGTATTGGCTCCAATCGGTTCCGTCTAATAGCTCTTGATAGGTTTTATAGTGCCCTTCATTAAGCAAGTAGCAAGGCTTCTGCCAGCCCAATACGCTGAAGCTCGGCATCCCCCAAGGGGTGCATTCATAGTCTTTCTCACCCGTCAAAAAATCTAGAAATAGCGGATTGTGGTTAAAGTTCCAATTCTTTTTGCCCGCCGTGTAAGGAGCCAAGATATCGCGGAACAACGCTTTTGTTTGCTCCCGTTTTAAGAAATGGTCTTGATCGGGTGCCCACTCATAGCCGTAGCCCGGAGAAATCATCATGCCATCTACGCCAAGGGTGGAGACAAAATCAAAGAAGTTTTGAATTTCTTTGGGGTCAGATCCCTCAAATACGGTGGTGTTGGTAGTGACGCGAAACCCTTTCGCTTTAGCAGCTTTGATTGCTTGTACCGCAGTATCAAATACCCCTTTGCGATCGACACATTTATCATGCAGTTCACGCAGCCCATCTAAATGCACACTAAAAGAAAAATAGGGGGATGGTTCAAATTTGTGCAAGCTTTTTTCTAGCAAAATGCCATTCGTACAAAGATAAATGTACTTACGACGTGCAACTAAACCGCGCACAATTTCATCAATTTGAGGATGAAGCAAAGGTTCACCACCAGGGATTGCCACCACAGGCGCACCGCATTCTTCCACGGCTGCAAAACAGTCTTCAGGCGACAGGTTTTGTTTCAAAATCTCGACTGGATGCTGAATTTTGCCACAGCCAGAACAGGCAAGATTGCACCGAAATAACGGCTCTAACATTAACGTCAAAGGATACTTTTTGCGCCCTTTCAATCGCTGGGTAACGATGTATTTGCCAATATCCATTGCTTGTTGAAAACTAACTGCCATGGCTCGATTTACTCCTTACTGAAAAATAGGGAACGGGGAAGCAGGTACTAGGAGCTAGGAAATAGAAGCTATTCAAAGGGATTGCATCGCTTTGGTTTATCTATCGCTGAGCAAACTAGAATTTATGCGTAGTGTTTAGTTACAAACCACTCTACGGCATCTTTCAAAGCGGCAACAATGGGAGTTTGGGGAAGCCCTAATTCTTGCACTGCTTTTGAAGCATCGTAATACATCAGTTGCCCTGCCATCCGCACACCATCGATCGCAACGGATGGCGTTTTGCCCAATTTGGCTAACAGATATTCATCGATCGACGCGACGGAAAGGGGAATCCAGGCAGGAATGGAGCGCGAGGGGGCAGGGAGTCCGGTGATTTGCTCTAGTTGGTCAAGCAGGTGCTTGAGGGTCATGTTTTGGTGCCCTAAGATATAGCGATCGCCTGTCTTTCCCTTTTGGTATGCCAGCAAATGCCCCCATGCCGCATCCTGCACATGGATGAGGTTTAGACCGGTATGTAGATAAAAGGGCATTTGGCGACGCAAAAACCGCAAGACAATATCTCCTGTGGGCGTGGGTTTAATATCCCAGGCACCGATTGGCGTACTGGGATTCACAATGACGATGTTTTGCCCAGATTGTGCCGCGTTGACGGCTTCTTGTTCTGCCCAATATTTAGATTGCTTGTAAGCTCCAATCAGCTTTTCCACTGGGCTTTGGTAGCTTTCGTCAGCGATCGCGCCTTGCTTCACCCCGATCGCCGCGACTGAACTGGTGTAAACCGTGCGCTCAATTCCGGCTGACCGTGCTGCTGCTAAAACATTGCGCGTTCCCAAGACGTTGTATTCATGCAGAATGTCGCGATCTTTTTTCCAGAGGGAATAGTGGGCAGCAACATGAAATAATCCCTGGCAGCCAGCCATTGCCTGATCTAAGTTGCGATCGCCGAGACTGCCCTGCACCAGTTCCACATCCAATCCCTGCAAATTATCCAATCGACTATTGGGGCGCACCAATGCTTTTACGACATAGCCCTCTTGTAGTAGCAGACGCACGAGGTTTGTACCCACAAACCCCGTTCCCCCTGTGACGAATACTCGCGTTTGATTCATCCCCTTTTTGTTCCTGTTTGAGTACATATCTTGTTTGAACTAGCAAAACGGGTGCGGCTTATGAACTTTCACCTCTACGGTGATTCGTTCCACGATCGCTGCGCGAATCGCGCAATTCCCTCAAAATTCGGCGGCTCTCCACCTGCATTCCTCTAATATCGGTACTGTTCTGCATCACCAACTGATAGGTTTCAACCCCCATTTTTACCAAGTCTTCAATGCTGGTACGAGTATCGCGCCGATCTTGTGCGATCACTTCTCGGAGATCCGCGATCGCGCTAGCATTTGCCTCAATCGCACGAGCGTTAGAATCAACGATTTTCCTCGTTTCTTCTAAGCCTTGAGTGGTCGAATCAACAAGTTCCTCGTCTCTCCTAAACCTTGAGCGTTAGAATCAACGATTTTCCTTGTTTCTTCTAAACCTCTACTGCTTTCCTGTTGCTGCAAAGCAATTTGCCCTAACACTTCTCTAATCTCATCAAACGTCATGGCGGTTTTCCTTTTGTTTAAACTGCTTTTACCCGTTAGCCTAATTCGTCAAAACTAAGGCTAGGGCGCTGATTTTTTTATCTTTCGCACTGTCTTGTTGAGCCAAGTTTGGAAATTATCTAGTAGGGCGTAAAGGACGGGAATGACGATCAGGCTGAGCAGAGTGGAAGTGATCAAGCCGCCCATGATGGCGATCGCCATGGGCGATCGCAGTTCTGCCCCAGCGCCCCAGCCCACGGCGATCGGCACCATTCCTAACAGGGTGGCAACAGTGGTCATCAAAATAGGACGGAGACGAACGGGAGCCGCTTTAAGAATGGCATCATCTCGCTGGAGACCCAATCGCCGCAGTTGGTTGATGTAATCCACAATTAGAATCGCGTTTTTGCTGGTTAAGCCCAGCAAAAAGATGATGCCAATTAAGGAGATGATGCCAAAGTCGCTTTGAGCAAGCAGCAAGCCCACCATGGCACCGACAATCGACAGCGGCAACGATAGGAAAATTACGAGGGTGTCTGTCCAGCGGCGGAACAGCACGAACAGCACGACCACAATGCACAGCAAAGACAGCGCTAGAGTTTTGCCAAAGCCACTCAAAACTTCGTCAATTCTGGCAGAATCGCCGCCCAAACGCAGAGTAATCTCTGGGGGAAGCACCGCTTTAGCCTCTGCGGTGCCGCGATCGCCTGCTTCGCCAATTGTTAATCCTTGCCCCAAATTGGCGCTAATGGTGGCAACGCGCTGTTTATTGGTGTGCTGAATTTCGCGAATGTCGCTGTCGGAATTATTTTGCGCTGTGGTAGACACATCGACCAACCCAGGAATTTTGGCGAGGCGAGTTTGAATCTCTTGGGCAGCGCGATCGAGGGCTTGCAAATCATTGCCCTGAATCTGCACTTGCACGGGTTTGTCGCCGCCCGTATCCACAAACTGAATGTCTTCAATGCTGGTGGTTACGCCTTCAATATTAGGCAAACCTCGCCGAAACCGATCTTGAATATCGGCAGTATTAGCGGTGCGATCGCCTTTCAACTTTATATAAATAATGCCCTTGTTCGGTTCGCCTTGCCGTGACCCAACAATAGTAAAAGTGCTTTCGACATCGGGCGATCGCTGGACAAATTGGTCTAGCTGTTTGGCGACCTTGAGTGAATCCTTGAGCGGGTCAAACTCCGGTAGAGGTGGGGATGGGCGACCTTGTGCCGCTGCGAGTTGCTCAAGCGAAGCGCCGGGGGATAGCTGACGAGGATCGATCGCACCTTGCCCGATCGCCTGCCCCGATAGTGCCTGTTTCAGTGCATCTGGGATCTCTGGTGTAGGAGCAATGTAGGAAATATTAAATTCGCCGCGATCGAGCTTGGGAATGAAACCTTTGGGAATCAGCGGGATCAGCGCTAAGCCGCCGATGAAGCTGGCAAGGGCGATCGCTACCACAATGCCTTTATGATTCAGCGACCATTGCAATAGCCGTTGATACTGCTGATTTAATCGATCAAACCCGCGCTGAAAGCGATCGGCGATGGTGGGATGATTTGGATCGCGAGGTTTTGGCGGCTTTAGCCAGGATGCTGCTAGCAGGGGAGATAGAGTTCGGGCAACCAACAGAGACGTGATCATCGCCGCCGAAATGGTGATGCCAAAGGGCTTGAAGAATTGCCCTAACGCGCCGCCCATAGTGCCCACAGGTAGAAAAACGGCGATCGCGGTTAAGGTGGCGGCAGTAACCGTTAATCCAATTTCATCGGTTGCCGCAATTGCCGCTTGCCGGGGAGCTTCTCCTTCTTCTAAATGGCGCGCAATATTTTCCACATCGACGATCGCATCATCCACCACATTGCCAATCACCAACGCCAGCGCCAGCAGGGTAATCGTTTCTAAATTAAACCCATAAAACGCCATGACAATGAAAGTTCCCAACAAAGACATGGGAATTGCTAGCGCCGAAATAACCGTTGCCTTCCAGTTCCACAAAAAGGGATAAATCACGATCACCGACAGAATCATCGCCTCAATCAAGGCTTTAACGGTTTCATCTGTGGCGGCTTCAATATAATCGGCTTGGGTTGCAGCCACAGAAAATTGCACGGCGGGCAGTTTGGTTCGCAGCCGCTCCACTTCCTGGTTGACTTGGCGCACCACCTCTAGGGTATTGGCATCGCTCTTTTTCACCACTTGAAACGCGATCGCTTCCTGCCCGTTAAATCGAACTAGGGTACCGCTTTTGGTCAAATCTTCTAGCTTCGGCAGTTTGGTCAAATCCAGCTTGCTCGGCTCACCCGACAAGGTCACTTTCAATACGCCAGGTAGTTTGGCGATCGCGGGAATAATCTGATCTTTTGCCGTCTTGCTCAATGCTTTTAAATCTTCAGATGGACTCGCGATCGCATAGCTGACGACTGCTGCTTCGTTTAAGTTAACCGGAATTACCTTTGTCGTCGTTTTGTCAGGTAATGCCACAGTTTTTAACGCCGCTTTCACCGTGCGAGTCGCTTCCTCCAAATTGGTGCCCACAACAAACTTGAGCCGCACCACCGATTGCCCTGGATAGGTGGTAGATTCCACCACGCCATCCAGTTGTTTTAACCTGCTCAGCGTCGCTTCAATGGGGTTAGTCAGCTTTTGCTCAGTTTCCACGGCAGTTTTCAGCGGTGCGGAAGCATTTACCACCACCACCGGAAAGGTAATATCTGGAAACAGCGCATATTTGAGCGAACTAAATGCTAGCACTCCTGCCACAACCACCGCCAGCCAAAAGCTAAGCGTTAAAACCGGACGCTGAAGGGCAATTTTGGAAATATTGAAGCGCGATCGCACAGATTTGGGATCTAAATTGTCCATTAAATTAGATGGTGATAAGTGACTGGCGTATTGCCATAGTACCGAACAGTTCCCCAATTTCTGAATCAACTGTTTTAGAAATCTTCAATTTTGCAGTCAATTCACCGCTGCGTCGGGGCGTTTCGTAAACCGTCCCAACGCGACCCTAAGTAACTACTAGCCTTCTTTTTAGGTCGTAGCTTACAGTGAAGAAGCGTGTCAGCCCCAAAACCGACACCTGATACCCGAAATCTGAAACCGAGTTTTTTAAGGGAGTGAACGATGAAAATTGGGTCTGAGGCTCATAAAGATCTGTTTTGTCAGAGCTTTATGGATAGCCATCTGCTGTATGAGCCGGAAACACTGGCGTGGCCCGAACTCGACAGCGCCATGATTGAACGGCTCCAGCGGATTCCCTTTTGGGATGAAGCGCTATATACCGAGCGGAAAGCGGGCGTGATGCTGAAAGCGTATGCAGAAACCGTGGAAGACCCCCAAATTCGAGTGGCGATCGCCCTGCAAGCGGCAGAAGAAGCCCGTCATGGTCGCGTGATTGGCTACATGATCAATCACTACGGCATTCAAGTCGCCGAACGTGCTGAAAAGCCTTTGCCAGAAAACTTAGAGCCTGCCTTTGTTAAATTTGGCTATGGCGAATGCTTTGACTCATTTTTTGCCTTTGGCTTATTTGGCATTGCTCGTCAGGGTGGCTTCATCCCCGATGCCCTGTTCACTATTTTCAACACTCTCGTAGACGAAGAAGCCCGTCATATGGTGTTTTTCGTTAACTGGATTGCCCACAAGCAGATCGTTGAAGGTCGGGGAGCGCTGCGTCCATTTTCCTCATTGCAACAGTACACCGGAGCCGCATTTCGGCGACTGGATAACTTGATGGGTATGGGCAAAGGTGAAAAGAAATCGGCTAATAAAAAAGGCTTCACGGCGGCGGGAGCCAAAGCGGTCAAGGTTGATTTAACCCTAGAATCCTTTTTGGAAATGTGCATCGCGGAAAACGACAAGCGGATGCAGGCTTATCCTGAAGAATTGCTGCGTCCCGATTTTTTGCCCGCGATCGCGTCCCTTGCTTTCAATACGGCAAAACTTCTACCAAAGCGGAAACCCAATCAACCTGTGGGCAAAGAATTGGAAGCAAGGGGCTAGAAACACTTTGAATACTCCCATCCAAACTATTCTGGTGCCGCAAGGAGCAGAGCATCGGGCAGTTTGCCGAGGATTGCGGGGCATCTCTGAGCCGCCGACGGTTTTTGCCACACCTGCCGGAGCGGCGATCGCACCCTACTTACAATCGCTACAAACCACAGGCTGTCTTTATAAAGGACAGCAGGTTTTGATGATGGGCTTATGCGGCGGCTTAACTACAAAACTGGCGATCAGAGATGCAGTGTTGTATCGCGACAGTTTTGCTTCCACAGCCTACACTTGCGATCGCGTTTTGACTGCCAAACTCCAGAGTCTGCTAAATGTGCCAATCGTTCGCGGTGTGATGAGCGATCGCGTCATTTCCACCATTCATGATAAACAGCAGCTTGCAACTCAATTCAACGCTGATGTTGTAGATATGGAAAGTGCTGCTGCTTTGGAGATTTTGAACGCGATCGGGGTTTCCACCGCCGTTCTGCGTGTCGTTAGCGATGATTGCCATCACAACATTCCTAATCTCAGTAATGCTTTTAATGCCGAAGGTTCCTTGCAGACTGTGGAATTGGCGATCGCCCTATTACGCCAACCGATCGCCGCCATCCATCTCATCTCTGGCTCCCTGCGCGGTCTAAAGAATTTGCAAGAGTTAACTCAAAAGCTATTTGCAATGTGATTCATACGTACTATAATCGGCGTATTGTTTTTAAGCAGATAAATCGTGGTTACTCCCGATGTCGGCGAAGAAATGCTTTTGAATTTTCTAGAAAGCTACTTTGAAAGCCATGGCTATCCTCCGTCTACTCGCGAAATGGTGGCAGAGATGGCAAAAGAACTTGGCTATCGATCAACATCCAATGTTGAAAAACTTTTGGACAGTTTAGAATGCAAAGGCTCCATCACACGGGAAATAGGAAAAGCAAGGACAGTCAAAAGTTTGAGGGAAACTAAACGGCGTGGAATTCCTTTTTGGGGAGCGATCGCGGCTGGAGGCATTGTTGAATCTTTCACCGATCACCCGCCAGAATTTTATTCCGTCTCCGAGGCATTAAACAAACCTGGAAACTACGCGTTGCGGGTAATCGGTGACAGCATGATAGACGCACATATCTGCAACAACGATATCGTGATTTTAAGCCGCAACCTGGAGGTCAATCGGATCAAGCCGGGAGGCATTGTGGCGGTTCACGTTGCCGGAGAAGGCACCACTCTGAAACGGTTTTATCAGGAAGGCGCTTATGTCAGATTGGAGCCTGCCAACTCCAGCCCTGAGTTTAAAGTGATGAAACGAGATGCTTCTCTAGTCCAGATTCAAGGCGTTTTAGTCTTTGTTGGAAGAACGTGTTCGCACTAACTAATTAACCTGATTGTTTGGGCAGTGGTTATTAATCAGAGCGATTTGCTAAATGCAACCATGATTTCTGACTGTAGGAATAATGTCTTGTGCCAACTCTAAACTGAGTTGAGGGCAACCACAACTAATTGCCTCGACAAATTTCATCTCCTAATTTAGTAACGCCCATACCCGGATTCTACGGGATACACCCAAATCAGCCTGAGCAGCAGCGCGATCGCCAAAACCACTTCACCCACGCGATCGCCAAAACTACTTCACCCATCAGCACGATTGCCAAACTCAGTGGACAAAGGCACAATACATCAACGTGGGGGAGGAGTGTGAATCAATGCAAACTCAGGATCAGGTTTCGCAGTCAAACATAACGCCAGAAAAACTGAATCAGGCTATAGATCGCAGCCAAAACTATTTGCTATCGCTACAGACGGCAGAAGGTTACTGGTGGGCAGAGCTAGAATCAAACGTGACGATGGCATCTGAGACTGTGCTGCTCCACAAAATTTGGGGCACTGAGGCGACTCGCCCGTTGCACAAAGTTGAGAACTATCTACGGCGACAACAGCGCGATCATGGCGGGTGGGAGCTTTTTTATGGCGATCGCGGCGAACTCAGCGTAACTGTTGAAGCCTACATGGCAATGCGATTGCTGGGAGTGCCTGCCTCTGATCCGGCGTTGCAACGGGCGCGAAAATTTATCTGCGATCGCGGTGGCATTAGTAAAACTCGCATTTTCACCAAGTTTCATCTGGCGTTAATCGGCTGCTACGATTGGAGCGGCTTGCCGTCTCTGCCAGCTTGGCTGATGCTGTTGCCCGACAGTTTTCCAATTTATGAAATGTCGAGTTGGGCGCGGGGCAGTACCGTTCCCTTGCTAATTGTGTTTGATCGAAAGCCCGTATATATCGTTGATCCAGCGATTAATTTGGATGAACTGTACATCGAAGGGCGCGGAAATGCCAAGTTTGAACTGCCCAGCAAAGGCGACTGGAGCGATGTATTTTTGTGGCTCGATAGCGCCTTTAAGCTAGGGGAAACGCTGGATTTGGTGCCGTTTCGTCAAGAAGGAATTGCCGCCGCAGAAAAATGGGTGCTAGAACGCCAAGAACCCACAGGCGATTGGGGCGGAATTATTCCCGCCATGCTGAATTCTTTGCTGGCACTGCGATCTCTCGGTTACGATGCCAACGATGCAGCCGTAGTAAGGGGAATGCAATCCGTCGATCGCTTTGCGATTGAAACAGCCGACTGCTACTGGATACAGCCTTGCCTTTCGCCCGTGTGGGATACGGCATTGGTGATTCGTGCCTTAGTCGATTCTGGCATTGCGCCCGACCATCCAGCCTTGGTCAAAGGTGCCCAATGGCTGCTAGATAACCAGATTTTGGATGATGGCGACTGGTCGGTAAAAAATAAAGCTGGAAAGCCAGGAGGATGGGCATTTGAGTTTGTTAATCGGTTTTATCCCGATGTGGATGACTCGGCAGTAGTGGTGATGGCGCTGAACGCCGTCCAGATGCCGAACGAGCCGATGAAGCAGCAGGCGATCGCCCGTTGCGTCAACTGGATCGCCACAATGCAGTGCAACGGTGGCGGTTGGGCAGCCTTTGACCTGAACAACGATGCCGCTTGGCTCAACCAGGTGCCCTATGGCGATCTGAAAGCCATGATCGACCCCAATACCGCGGATGTGACAGCGCGGGTACTGGAAATGGCGGGACGGTTGGATTGTAACAGTCCGGCAGTGCTGTCCCAATCCGCCATTGATCGCGCGATCGCCTATCTGCGTCACGAGCAGGAACCCGAAGGTGGCTGGTTTGGGCGTTGGGGTGTCAACTACATCTACGGCACAAGCGGCGTTTTGTCTGCCCTTTCCTTACTGGCTCCAAATCGCTGTCAACGGGAAATTGAACGGGGCGCAAACTGGCTGATCACCTGCCAAAACCAAGATGGCGGCTGGGGCGAAACCTGCTTTAGCTATAACGATCGCTCCTTAATGGGACAGGGCGACAGCACTGCCTCGCAAACCGCATGGGCACTCACGGGATTCCTAGCCGCAGGCGACGCGACTGGCGTTTATGCGATGTCTGCAATTGAACGCGGTATACAGTATCTCCTGGGAACCCAACGACCCGATGGTACTTGGGATGAAGACCACTTCACTGGCACAGGCTTTCCTGGACACTTCTACTTGAAATATCACCTGTATCTGCAACACTTTCCATTAACGGCGATCGGTCGCTATCGGGCGTTGCTGCTTAGTGAGTGATTTTTGTGGGAAAGGTTTTGGATAAATCTAAGATCAAATCGGGGAAGTGAGGCAGGGCGATCGCTTCATTGGGCAACAACACTCTTTTAAGTCGATAACCAAACTCTCCTTGCAATTTCTGATAGGGTTCGCTGTAGGTTTCTAAAACGTTTTCCAGTAGGTTAAAAATCCAGTAGTCTTGAATGTTGTTTTCAGCATAGAGACTCAGCTTTGTTTCCTGGTCGTAAGTCAAAGAAGAATCAGAAATTTCAATCAGCAATATGACATCTTCTGGCGTTGGATGCGCCTCTAAATAGTCATCAGCACGATTCTTGACGATCGTAAAGTCGGGTTCGGGTGCCCCATCAGTTGGCATGACTACAGGAGATTGATCTTGAAGCGTTGCCCGATCGCCAATGAGTTTAGGAAGTTCTCGAATTAGTTTTCGGTTACAAGCTTCGTGCGCGGTCCCTTTTGCTGCCATGTATACCAGTTCTCCTCGAATCAATTCGATGCGATCGCCTTCTGTCAAAAAACCAAGCTCACCCAGGCGATGATACTCCTCTACCGTGAAGCGTTTGATAGTCGGAGCTTGAGCGCGGTTGCCTGTGGAAAGATTCATGTGAGTTTTAGTGAATTCATCTTATGCCTGGGATTATAACGGTTCGCCTTGTTCAACGCGATCGCGCGATCCGGATTCGCAGTAATATGATGGGTGCAAAATTAAAGACTACACTCAGCAGCTATGCCTAAAGCCTGTGTAATCGGTCTGGGAAAATCAGGAGTGGCAGCAGCCCGCTTGCTCAAACGTGAAGGTTGGCAAGTGGTCGTCAATGATTCTGGCAACTCAGAAGCCCTGCAACAACAGCAGCAGCAATTGGCATCTGAAGAGATTGGGGTCAACTTAGGCAGTTTTTTTGATCCTGAAGCGATCGCCCCTGAGTTAGTCGTAGTCAGTCCGGGGGTGCCGTGGGATGTGCCGGGACTGTTGCGCTGTCGCGAGCTGGGAATTGAAACCATTGGCGAAATGGAATTAGCGTGGCGCAATTTAAGGGATGTTCCCTGGGTGGGCATTACCGGAACCAATGGCAAAACGACGACGACCGCATTAACCGCTGCCATTTTTGCAGCGGCTGGGCTGTATGCTCCGGCATTTGGCAATATTGGCTATGCAGCGTGTGAAGTGGCATTGGCAGCGCAACAACCCGATTGGGCGATCGCTGAATTGAGCAGTTATCAAATCGAAGCGTCTGCTTCCGTCGCTCCCAAAATTGGCATCTGGACAACCTTTACACCCGATCATCTCAGTCGCCACAAAACCCTGGAGCGGTATTACAACATCAAGGCGCAACTCTTGCAGCGATCGCAGTGGCAAATCTTCAACGCCGATGATCCCTATCTTCGTAGCGTCGGCAACTTGATGGCGGAACCGGTGCGATCGGATACCTGCTGGACGAGTGTACAAGGTTTAGCAAATATCCCTGGCAATCCTGATTTAAGCGTTTACATCGAAGACGGTTGGGTCAGAACCCAAGCGGAATTAATCTTGCCTGCCAGCCTGCTGAAGATGCCCGGAAACCACAATCAGCAAAACCTGTTGATGGCAGTAGCCGCCGCCCGACTGGCAGGAATTAGTAAGAAAGCGATCGCTGAAGCCGTGGCAAGTTTTCCAGGAGTGCCCCATCGGCTGGAATACATTTGCACTTGGCAAAACATCGACTTTATCAATGACAGCAAAGCCACAAATTACGATGCGGCTCAAGTTGGGCTGTCTTCCGTCAAAAGTCCGGCAATTTTGATTGCAGGTGGTGAAGCCAAACAAGGAGATGATCGCGCCTGGATTGCCACCATTCACCAAAAAGCAGCGGCGGTTCTGCTGATTGGCACTGCCGCCCCTACATTTGCAAATCGACTGGATCAGGCAAACTATGCCAACTACGAAATCGTTGAGACTATGGAACGGGCGATCGCGCGATCGCGGGAATTAGCGCCTCAGTTGGGTGCGGTCGTCGTGCTACTTTCACCCGCCTGTGCCAGCTTTGATCACTATCCAAACTTTGAGCAACGCGGCGATCACTTTCGCCAACTCTGTAATGAGAGGGAATAAGAGATAAAAGTTTTGAGTTTTGAGTTTTGAGTTCCAAGAATTCACCTGACACCTGACACCCGAAACCTGATCCCTACTTTTCTGGCTTGCGAGTGCTTTCTTCAATGTCTGACAGGGTTTGAAGAATCAAGCGTTTCGCTTCAAGTTTCCAGCCGTAGCGCTGAAGGGCGATCGCCAGTCCACCTGCAATCACAGTCACAATAAGATCTAACGGTTGCAGCATGGAGATGCCAAACAGCAGCCCTAATCCAGCGATCCCCCAAAAAGGGAGGGCGACTGTCTGCCGTTGGTCAACGATTATTTGACTAATCGGATCAGTCGGAATCTCTGCTACCAATGTTTCTTTGATCTGCTTTTGCTCCCTCGCGCTGACAGACAGACCAATTTTTTGGCGTAGTTTTTCTAGTTTTCGGGCATCGGTGCTGTATTGTGTCAGTTCATCTTCTGCCATCATGATCAAGCGCTCATACTGTCCCACAGGTCACCCTCTTAGCCTTACATCGCTGTTACTAGCGTGATTTAGATTATCCCATTGAAGGCAGCTTAAACAAGAGATAGAATTTGGGGCGATCGCCAGAGCGTATATTAATCCAGCAGCGGTTGTTCTCACGTAATTTTGAAATCGTCGAATGAATCTGTAGGGGCTGGTCTTGTGCCTGCCCATTGTAGATTTGAGGGCACCCACAAGAGGTGCCCCTACCCGCACCGATGACCAATCTTTGATTGCCAGGTTTATAAATGGCATCAATGCAAACTGGCACAATCGTCATAACTGAATTTCAGTTCACGAGTATTTCTAGATCAGTCAAACTATGAATAATTCCCTTAATTAGGTGGGTATCGTGTGCCCCGTTTAATGATGACTCGCCGATTTTTGCGCTTTTTCAAATACCTCAATCTAGCCACCGTGAAAGAGGTGGTCGTTTGCACGGGAAATCAACGACTGCCCGGATTGGCGGCAGAAATTGCTTATAGTGCGGCATTGGCAATGTTTCCGGCAACACTGGCATTACTGACCGCGATCGGCTTGGTGGGGTCTTCTCAGGCAGCATTTGGCGAGATGGCACAACAGCTAAGCTGGATAGCTCCAGTGGAGGTGCTAGAGATCATTCAACGATTTATTCAAGAAGTGAGTCCAGGGAGCAGTCGCAGTTTGCTGTCACTTAGCTTTTTGGCAGCATTATGGGCAGCATCAGGAGCGGTTAGCTCCACGATGAGCGCGCTCGATCGCATTCACCAAGTTTCCTCTCGGCATCTGCGCCCTTTTTGGAAATCTAAGATTGTCTCAATTATTTTGACGATTGGAACTATTTTGCTGTTGGTTGCCGCTTCTACCGTCGTGTTTGTCAGCGATGTGATCATCAAAATTGTGGTAAGCCAAAGCGATCAGCTTGTAGAAGCGGTGGCACAACGTCCGAGTTTTATGGAGCCTCAACTACTCCGAGCGTGGCAAAAATTGAGTATGCCGTTGGCGCTAAGTATGGTGGCGATCGCCTTTGCATTCATTTATCGATTTGGACCGAGCCGTTGGCATAGAGGCACGCCAATTTTACCAGGAGCCTTTTTAGCAACGCTTGCATGGGCAATCTGTTCTAAGTTGTTTAGTCTTTACGTTGCCAACTTTGGGAACTACAACCGGATTTATGGAGCGGTTGGAGCCGTGATTGTGGTGCTACTTTGGTTGCAATTAGGGGCGCTAACCCTGTTGATTGGGGCACAGCTAAACTTCACTGTTGGCAAAGCGATGCATCAAAAGCACTACGCCTCCAATAAGATTCAACCCGATGATTATTTCAGCCATCAGGGTCTAGCGAATCGCGCCCAGGACCGCCAGCAAAATGGAGGCAATGATCAGCCCCCAGAGAATCCACCCCGGCATAAAGCCTAGTAACGTTAGCCCTCGCAAAATCCAGAGCGCCAGCGTTAGCGCTGCAACACTTAAGAACACAAGCGTGGTTGTTTTAAAGCGTTTTGTCATCATCATTACCTCTGGTGTATCAGTCACGGTTTGAGGCTGCGTAACCCGCCTAAAATGCCACCGCCGATCGCAAATAGTGCGAGTGCCCATGCTAAATAATCGGGAATTTTAGTCACCCATCCTAACCCCTTCAGCACCACCAGCACCGACAGCATCACTAGCGCAATGCCAAGAATATAAAGTCCAATAGTAATAAAAAGACTGAGGAACTTATTCACAACAAACTTTACACTTCCAAAAATCGACTGGGTGGGAAAACTACGTCGCTATTTGTGAAATTTTCATATCCTTCAGCAGTATCACGCAACACACTTACACAAAATAGGAGTAATCTCTGAGAAAGAACAGTTTATTTAAAGCACTTTAATTGATTAAAGCCTACTTAAATTTTTAGCTATTTATTTTTGGCTTTGAACTTAGTCGAGGAGGCAAGAATTCATATGGTTGCTTCAACTGCACCAAGCTTCAATTGCGATCGCACTCTTTCCGCAGGTTTTTCTCAGGAACCTGACTTAGCGGCGCTCACGCGGGGAGATATTTTACTTGAAACTCGTGCTCATACTGCCTGGGGAGCAGCGGTTACGGCTCAGATGTATCTGCCCATTTCCCGTGAATCTGGTTGGCAACAACTGGTTGATTATCCACAGTGGATTCGATATTTTCCAGATATTAGTAACAGCTACCTGCTGACCGATGATTTTTCAAAATCTGCTAGCGTCGCCAAGGCAGAGTGCAAACGGCTTTATCAAACCGCTAGCAAAAGTTTTCTATTTTTATCAGCCCAAGTCGAAATCTATCTGCGAGTGGTTGAAACTTTTCAGCAGCGAATTCAATTTCAGCTTGAATCAGGCAGCTTTCACGACTTTTTAGCTGAATTAACCCTGAAGGATTTTGCTGGCGGCACCCTATTAACCTACGTTGTTCAGGCAACACCCCTGATTCCAATTCCAAGTCTGTTGATTCAGCAGGCAATTCAGTTTGATCTGCCAACGAATATGAAAACAATGCGTCAAGCGCTTTGCCATCCTTAGCGGATGTTCTAAAAGTTTTAAGGTTGATTTCGATCTGCTTTCAAAAGAATTCGAGCAGGTTGATTTGATAGCCACCATGCTTCCCCGTAGTTGTGAATTGCTCAAGGAATTGCCATTCTTCTTCACTTAGAGTACCAACGTACTTCTTAGCTATAGGTTTGACCTAGAATGCAGACTCTTCATATAGTTCTAACTCGTCAGATTTTCCCTGACAGACCACTGGCAGTCGCGTTTCTTAGCCGATTTATTTTGTTTGGGAACCTACTTCAGTAGTCTGCGCCTGCCTAGGGGAGGAGTAGCCAAATGTCGTTTTGCGTAGATCCTGATAGAGTAAATAGGAATAAATTAAAGCTTCGCAAATCACTATTTTGATTTGATAGGTTGAATATTAGCCGGATTAAAATAGCTAGTTGGGTTAAGGAGAGTATGTTTTTTAAATTATCGACACGACGCTTTATCGCTGGGTTTGCGATCGCGGGCTGTTTAGTTGGAGCGGTTCCCCTAATTAGTCTCGCTCAAAGCGGTTTGCCCGGTCTAACCCTATTTGGGGGTGCCAAAGGCGATGACAACCTCAATTATCGTCTAGATTTTGGCGGCAGGGCTGGAGGATGGGATCGCTACCGTCTTCGCCTTCCGGCTAAGAAGATGAAGCTAGCAGTTGCCCAGTTCGCAATTTCCTATCCTGAATACTACCAAGGTATTTTCGACCCAAAGAGCGTTGAGCTACAAGTTCAGGGGAAATCAGTGAAGCTGAAGGAAGTGGTTTGGAATAAAGATAACAACCTAATCGAAATCTTTCCTGAAGACCCTGTACCTGCGAATACAAAAGTGGAAATCTGGTTGGAAAATGTGAAAAACCCAAGCTCAGGCGGCATGTTCTACTTTAACTGCCAAATCATGTCCCCCGGCGATTTGCCCCTACTGCGCTATTTAGGGACTTGGGTGATTCAAATTTCTTAGGCGATCGCTAGAACTGTCCATAGATGAATTGCTCTGCCTCTTACAGCTTTGCTTAAAGGGTGGTAAACTTGTAGACTGTGAATTTTCAAACCTTGTTTGGGAAGCTTGGGGTAAGGATAAAATGACTAAACGGACATTGGGCGGCACTAGCCGCAAACGTAAAAGAACTTCTGGATTTCGCGCTCGGATGCGAACTTCCAATGGTCGGCGAGTCATTAGAGCTCGTAGGCAGAAAGGACGGGCTAAGTTGTCGGTTTCTTAAGAGATCGCGGTTAATGTGGGACTCCCTAAGCAGAATCGGCTAAGGCATCGAAAAGATTTTAGTGCGGTTTATCAGCGAGGAACTCGCCTTAAAACAAAGTACTTTTCCTTGAGGGTTTTACGTGAATCTCCGAGAGATTCCCTGAATGTGCCCTTGTCGATGCCAACAGCACTGATGCAGTCTGCTAGTGAAGATTCGCCAACCCGAATTGGCATTTCCATTAGTTTGAAAGTGGATAAGCGATCGGTTGTGCGGAATCGGATTCGTCGTCAGATTCAAGCTGCTTTTCGCCACTTGCTGCCTCTCATTGCGAAAAATCTAGATGTTTTAGTGGTGGTTCATCCTCCGGCAATTCAGTGCAGTTACTTACAATTTCTGCAAGAATTAGAACAGTTGCTCGCAGACTTTGAGGTTCTAAATGGCGATTAAAGAGGATGTGTACTACGAGGGCGGTCCTCACGTTGGAGATTTGATTTTCAACATTCTGTTGGGGTTTACAGTTATTTGCATCCCTCTGTCGGTGGGCGCGATCGCCCGTGCTGTTTGGCTACGCTATCGTATTACCGATCGCCGAATTTCTGTCACAGGTGGATGGAGAGGACTGGAGCGTTCAGATATTGTTTACTCCCAAATTGCTAAAGTGGTCACAGTGCCTCGTGGTTTGGGTGCCTGGGGTGATATGGTAATTACGCTGAAAGATGGGAGCCGCCTGGAACTCAGAGCAGTGCCCAGGTTCCGGGATGTTTACAACTTTATTAGCGACCAGCTTTCACCTGCTGCTAAAGCTGCAAGCGGTGGAATTGGTACTCAGCAGTAACATTTAAGATAGAGCATCCAAAGTACGCTTGGTGTAATAACCGCACTTGTTAAGGGGCTGCCATCAGTCGGTATGCTAGGAATAGTCAATCACTGTAGATTCAGCGAACTCATTAAAGGGTCAGGATAACGCGAATGGACTTTGGTATCGGGTTTCTTTCCAACAATGTAATGCTGCCGATCCTGGACTTTTTTTACGGGGTTGTGCCGAGCTATGGTTTGGCGATCGTCGCTCTAACATTGGTCATTCGCCTTGCGCTTTATCCGCTCAGCGCTGGCTCAATTCGTAATATGCGCCGGATGAAAGTTGTTCAGCCGGTGATGCAAAAGCGCCAGCAAGCCATCAAAGAGCGCTACAAGGACGATCCTGCAAAACAGCAGGAAGAGATGGCAAAGGTGATGCAAGAGTTAGGCAATCCGCTGGCAGGCTGCCTTCCTTTAGTATTTCAAATGCCGATCCTGTTTGCGTTATTTGCCACATTGCGGGGGTCGCCATTTTCAGACGTTCCCTACACAATGAGCTTTCAAGTTTTGCCTCGCGATCAGATTGAGCAAGTTCAGCCTCAGGCATTCTTAACCAAACCTCAAAATATTTATTTTGCAGATAGCGTTCATGCTCCCGTTATTGCGATCGCGCCCAGTGGGACTCAGCTAGCGATTGGAGAAAAAACTAAGATCGAGTTTCAAACCGCTGAAGGCAAGCCTCTAACCGATTTATTGGCGCAATATCCTGACAGTGACCTGACTCCACGATTTGAAATTGTTAGCGGTGCAGAACGCATCACGCTCAATCAAGACGGAACAGTCGAAGCTTTGCAGCCCGGAGATGTGGCGCTTAAGGCGATCGTTCCGGGGCTGGCAACTAACAAGGGATTTTTGTTTATTGATAAGTTAGGTCATGTGGGTGCCATTGATCCTGATGGCAAGATTCATTGGGATGTGGTCGGCATGATTATCTTTTTCGGAGTCAGCATTTACGTCAACCAGTTGCTTTCGGGGCAAGGCTCTACTGGAAATGCAAACCAGGACACAATAAACAAAATCACTCCTGTGCTGTTTTCTGGAATGTTCTTGTTCTTCCCCTTGCCGGCTGGTGTTCTCATGTATATGGTGATCGCCAACGTCTTTCAAACCGCGCAGACTTTTATCTTGTCGCGAGAAGCGTTGCCCGAAGAAATCCAGAAAATAGTTGATGATGAAGCCAAAGTAACTGAAAAAGCGGCAAAGAAAGAGGGCGGTGACACCATTCCATTTGAACCAGGACGGACGAAAAAGAAAGCTCAGGGTTAGGTATGGAAACGAGTCGGGAACAGCGGGGTCAGCAGTGGTTGAAAGAATTGCTTCAGTATGCAGCGATTCCAACTTCGGTTCGGTCGGAAAAAAGCCCAGAGTTTTGGGAAGATAGCTGCTGGCTGGTGATTGATGAAAAACCGCTAGCGCCTGAACAGATTCAGGCACTCATGGGCACTGAGGGCGATGTTCTAGACTCGATCCAATACTTAGCCAATACGATTCTAAATTTGGGTCGAGAGTCTGGACAGCAGGGTGCGTTTACCGTAGATTTGGCGGGTTATCGCCTACGTCGTTACGCTGAGCTACAGGCGATCGCCGATCGTGCGGCTAGTAAAGTTCGTGAAACAGGCAGCGAGGTAGAGTTGAAGGCACTGTCTGCGGCAGAACGCCGCCAGGTGCATACAATATTGAAGGAGTACGCCGATCTAGAAACCCAAAGTCGAGGTCAAGAGCCAGATCGCCGTCTGGTTGTATCTTTGGTGAAAAATACAGTTTGATCAACAGGGACAAGGTGTGGAGGAAAAGATAGCACTATGGAACCCATTCATATTCCTTGGCTGACCCGATTACCTGAGCAAACTGATGTTCAGCAGATTGATGAAGTGATACCAGAGTTAGGATCGCTCACGCCCGTCAAAGGACTGGTTCGCATTAAGCATCAGGGCAACTATTTAGAAGTGGAAGGCAAGGCAGAGGTCATTATTACTCTTACCTGCGATCGCTGTTTACAGCAATATAACTATCGCCTGTCTATTACACCAGCAGAACTAATTTGGCTAGATGAAGCGGCTGAAGAATTCAATCATGCGCTCCTCGATCGCGATCTTGCCCCCGAAGATTTGGTAGAATCCCTGTCTCCAGAGGGGTATTTCGACCCTGCCAAATGGCTTTATGAGCAGCTTTGTCTAGAAATCCCCCTCCGAAAACTCTGCGATAAGCAATGTGAAGGGATTCCATTGCCACAAAATGAGATAAATCCTGCGGTAGATCGCCGCTGGGCTGGGTTGGCAGCATTTAAAGATCAGTTATCTAGCCAAAATTAGTTTTTTTAAGCTAGAAGCCCAACGATAATGAACTCATTCGACTTTGAGTTATCAAGTTTAGCGACATGAGTTTTAGTCATGAATTTGAGCTATTTCTACGGGCGCGGTATCCGCTAATTTACATTCCTACTCAGGAAGAAGAACGGGTGGAAGCCGCGATCGCCGACAGTGCCAAAACCCAAGGCAATCGTGCCGTATACGTTTGGGATTTTGTCGATGGCTATCAGGGAAATCCTAACGATACAGGCGTTGGCAAACGCAATCCTCTACAGGCATTAGAACTGATTGAAAAATTGCCAGCCAGCGCCCCTGCCATTTTTATCCTGCGAGATTTTCATCGGTTTTTAGATGATGTATCGGTTTCACGCAAGCTGCGAAACCTTGCACGAATGCTGAAATCTCAGCCGAAAAATATTGTTATTCTGTCGCCCCAACTCACCATTCCCGCAGATTTGGGCGAAGTGATCACGGTGATAGAATTTCCACTGCCAGCCGCCGCCGAAATTCGGTCAGAGGTGGAGCGGTTGATCAGGGCAACGGGGCAAAGCTTGGAGCCGCGCACCCTAGATGAATTGGTGCGCTCCTGCCAAGGCTTGTCTATCGATCGCATTCGACGAGTGCTATCCCGCGCGATCGCCACCCACGGCGAAGTTCGTCTTGAAGACGTGGAACTGATTTTAGAAGAAAAACGCCAGATTATTCGCCAGACTCAAATTTTAGATTTTTATCCCACGAGCGCCAACATTTCCGACATTGGCGGCTTGGATAATTTGAAAGACTGGCTGCTAAGGCGCGGCGGCGCTTTTAGCGATCGCGCCCGGCAATACGGCTTGCCCCATCCACGCGGGTTGCTGCTGGTCGGCATTCAAGGCACAGGTAAATCTCTCACGGCAAAAGCGATCGCCCATCACTGGCACCTGCCCTTACTAAGGCTCGATGTTGGTCGCCTGTTTGCCGGATTAGTCGGAGAATCGGAATCGCGCACCCGCCAGATGATTCAACTCGCAGAAGCTTTGGCTCCCTGCATTTTGTGGATCGACGAAATTGATAAGGCGTTTTCGGGGTTAGATAGTCGCGGCGATGCGGGCACCACCAGCCGGGTGTTTGGCACTTTTGTCACCTGGATGGCAGAAAAGAGTACGCCTGTTTTTGTCGTCGCCACTGCCAACAACATTCAAGCACTGCCGCCAGAGATGCTGCGAAAAGGACGATTTGACGAAATCTTTTTTGTGGGGTTGCCTAGTCAAGAAGAACGCCGCGCCATTTTTGCCGTCCATTTAGAACGGCTGCGTCCCCACACGCTCAAAAGCTACGACTGCGATCGCCTTGCTTACGAAACCCCCGATTTTTCTGGGGCAGAGATTGAGCAAACGTTAGTGGAAGCGATGCACATTGGCTTTAGCCAAAACCGCGACTTTACCACCGATGATATTTTGGAAGCCGCCAGCCAAATGGTGCCTCTTGCCCGCACTGCCCAAGAGCAAATTCAACTGATGCAGGATTGGGCAGCCTCCGGCAAAGCTCGCCTTGCCTCCAAACACAGCCCCTTAAGCTCCCGCATTCAACAGCAGATTCAGCAAACAGACGAATAGCGATTGTTAATTCTAGAGTGGAAAGAACAGAGAACGGAGGCAGTCTTGAAAGCCTAGGACTATGGCTTTGCTCAGCCTGACCTATTCCTGGGTAACGTCTTGCTGTTGTAAAGGAAGTTTGTTGCTGGGCAGCGTGTCGGCGTTAGGGGGCTGAGGAGCTTGGGCAGGATGATTTAAAGAAGCAGCGATCGGCACAAGAATCTGAGCCGTTTGGGTTTGTTGCTGAAGCTGTTGGGTTGAGGATACCAAACCGCTCAATCCATTGACCAGATTTTTTAAGTTACTCCGAAATTTTGGATCTCCGGTTAATTCATCCAAATCAGCGGTAATTTTCTGAGCATTTTGAAACGTTGCCCTGGCAGAATCCAACGTTTGTTGCAGCACTAGCAGATTAGCAGGACTGTTAAGGGCATCACTTGCGGCTCTTAAGTTGGTCGAAGCTTTAGCAGCATTGGCAGAGAGCGTTTCTAGATTTTGGATGAATTCGCCCTGCTCAACCTTGCCTAGCACCGTACCCAGTTTGCCAACAGAAACCCGCAGGTCGCTGCTGGTGGCATTGATGTTGTCTAGAGTGGAAACCAGGGTAGCTCGGTTCGTTGACAGCAGGCTATTCACCTGAGCAGCCGTTGCACCGAGTTGGTTGGCGGTTTGAGTAATGGCTTGAGCCGAGGAGGACAAGTTTTTGAGTTCTGAACGAGCGTCTTTTGCAAGCAGAGCAAACTCGCGACTGAGGGCAGCAATTTCTGTGGCAGCAACTGAGGTGTTTTTGACGACTCCGTTGACGTTGGCAAAAAACTTGGGATCAGTGTACAGGTTGGCAAATCGGATAGTCGCGCGCCCTAATTCGTCAATGCTAAATCCAGGTTCGCCAGATAAACGCGCCTGGTTGCATAAAATAAGCCCTGGGGTGCAATCCTTGGCTAAAGGGGTGGTTTTAACGGTAGCAGGGAGTTGAGTTAAGGGCGTAAGTTCGATCGCGCTTTGACTAATTAGCCCCGACTGGTTGACTTGAGCGATTACCTCTTTAGGAATCAGAGTGGTGGCTGGAGAGATTTCTGCTTCAACTTCAACCTTGTTGGGCAAGGGGCGAATTCCGACAATTTTGCCTACGGTAACTCCGCGATAACGCACGGGTGCCCCAACCTGTAGCCCGACAGCATTCGCAAATTCAATGAAAATTGTGAAGCTTCGTTTCCCAACCTGAATGCCTTGAAGCCATAAGGCAATCCCAATAAATAAGCCAATGCCTGCCAAAATCAGCAAGCCTACTGAACCTTCTCGCACTGTTCGCGATCGCATACGCTGCCCTCACACAATGATTAACCCGCTACTTGAATCGGTCCTTCCACCTTACCGCTAAAAAATTGGCGGATTAAAGGATTGTCGGTTGTATCAATTTGATCAATTTTGCCCTCCCACTGCACTTTGCCGCGATAGAGCATGATCACCCGATCAGCGGTTCGGCGAATGGTGCTGTCTTGGTGGGTTACCATCACATACGTGCCGCAGCCCCCTTGAATCTGTTGAAGCTGACGCACCAAGTCTTCGATTACCGTGGACGCGATCGGGTCAAGCCCCGCCGTGGGTTCATCATATAACAGCACTTCAGGCGTATCTTTAGTGTTGGCTGGATTGGACATAATGGCACGGGCAAAGCTGACTCGTTTCCGCATTCCCCCCGACAACTGCGCCGGGTAGCGATCGCCAATATTCGCCAGCCCCACCATTTCTAATCGGTGGCTGACTAATTTCCGAATTTCTAGATGGGATAGGTTTGAATGTTCATATAGCAAAAAACCGACATTTTCATCCACGGTTAAAGAATCAAACAGCGCCGCTTGTTGAAATACCATACCAATGCCAATCGGATCTTCAGAATCTTCAATTAACCCTTGACGGCGTTTCCCCTGCACCCAAATTTCCCCTGCATCCGGCGCAAGCAAACCCGCCATAATCCTGAGGATCGTTGATTTGCCCGTGCCAGAAGGACCCACAATTGCCAGTGCTTCCCCGCGATAAATAGTTAAATCAACCGAGTCGAGTACAATTTGCTCTCCAAACGCTTTGGAGATTCCCTTCAGTTCAATTAACGGTTCAAGCATCAGGATATGAACCCAGCCACGCAGTACTTAAATTTGGACTCCTATGAATTTAACCGTCAAAGGCATCATCTGTCAGGTGAAAAGCCTGTTTGCAATGTTTCTGCATATTCTTTTAGAGTTGGCTGCCGCCAGCCCTAGGCAGATTCCATCTTTCACAAAGTTAAATATAGGACTTACGCACTTGCCCCCCAAATCCCCCAATTCTGGGGGACTTTGATTTTCTTGCTCCCCCAGAATTGGAAGTTGGGGGGCGAATTCCAATTCATCTGCGTAAGTCCTGAAATATTCGAGCGAGTCAGTTGTACTGCATTTGAATCAGAACCGCCACCTATTAATTTGGCAACTAAAAATTCTGACATTCAGCAAAGCTGGACTCCGTAGACCGTACCCTATACCCTGGATAATAGTACCCCTTTATTGATTTAGCACTTTGGCGATCGACGCAATCCTTCAAGCTTTTAGCCATTTTGGCGTTCGGTTGGGGCTGGAGTCTATTCAGCAACTCTTAAAAAATTTAGGTGACCCTCACGACCAAGTCCCTGTCATCCATGTGGCAGGCAGCAACGGTAAAGGCTCGGTTTGTGCTTACCTGTCTACCATTCTGACCGAAGCTGGCTACACGGTTGGGCGCTATACCTCGCCTCACCTAATCGATTGGACAGAGCGCATTTGCCTCAATAATCAGGCGATCGCCCCAGAAACCCTCGAATCTATCTTGCAGGAAGTGATTGTCGCGATTCAGCCCGATGATTTGCCCCCGACTCAGTTTGAGGTAATCACGGCGGCAGCTTGGCTCTATTTTGCCCAGCAGGAAGTAGATGTGGCGGTGGTCGAAGTGGGGCTAGGCGGGCGGCTGGATGCCACCAATGTGTGCGACTATCCTCTCGTGAGCGTCATCACCTCGATCAGTCGCGAACACTGGCAGCGATTAGGTTCAACGCTGGCAGCGATCGCTTGGGAAAAAGCAGGCATTTTGAAACCGGGCGGTTCCGCAGTGATTGGGCAGGTGCCTCAGGAAGCCGCGTCTGTGATTCATCGACGAGCCTCAGAGTTGGGCTGTGTGGCAACCTATCCCCAGATTGCGCGAGATTTGGGCAATGGCTGGGCAGAATATCGCGGGGTTGAGGAATACGAACTAGAGTCGGACTCAGAAGATCCGGAGGAAGGTAGCATCGCGCATCTGCTAAAAACGATTCGTTATCCACTGCCGCTACAGGGCGCGATTCAACTTCATAATTCGGCTCTGGCGATCGCCACCATTCAACTTTTACGAGAGCAAGGCTGGCAAATATCCGATGACGCGATCGCCCAAGGAATTGCCAAAACCCATTGGGCAGGGCGCTTGCAGTGGCTAACCTGGCAGGATCACAAAATTTTGATTGATGGTGCCCATAATCCCGCTAGCGCCAAGGTGTTGAGAGAGTTTGTAGATACTTTAAATCCCGCACCCTCTCATATCCATTGGGTGATGGGAATGCTTTCCACCAAAGATCATGGGGATGTGTTTCAGGAATTGCTGCGATCGCACGACTCGCTCTACCTCGTGCCCGTCCCCGATCACAGCACCGCCGAACCAGCCGAGTTAGCGGTTTTAGCCAAAAATATTTGCCCCGATTTAGCCCAGTGCCACACCTTTTCCAATGTCGTGGAAGCGCTTGAAACCGCAACAGCCCAAGCAAGCGACCAGGATCTTGTAGTCCTGTGTGGCTCTCTCTATTTGTTAGGACACTTCCTCAAAACCGCGAACCTCGTCCAGCCGTGAATCCAAAGCTTTCCCAAAAAAGGACGCATTACTTTTATATGATCTTGATTGCGTGTTTCGCAGAGAACCAACATAGGTACTGGAGCGGCAGTAGCCAGTTTTTACGAATGGAAAATCAAATCCCGTCGCCTGAGCGCTGCTGGCATTATGCGGAATATCCGCCAATGTTAGGGGATTTATCCATCCCACATCCATCACATCTTCGATCTGCTAGGCTGAAGGCATTGATTGGGCTTAATAGGCTAAGGTGACTTATGACTATCGCGACAAGCCCTTTGGGCAAGCAAGCGAACGACCAACCAATCCAACAGAAGCCACTTAGCTTTGACGAGTTTCTCATCCATTATGGTGGCGATAACCGTTATGAACTGATTGATGGAGAGGTGTTCGACTTGGAGCCAACAGGTTCTCATGAGGAGGTTGCAGCCTTTATTACCGCCAAGATCTGTGTTCAGATCGACGGAAAGGGCTTACCTTGGTTCGTCCTTCAGCGAGGATTATTGCGTCCTTCTAACGTTGGCATGACAGCATTTCGACCTGATGTGGCAGTTGTTGACCGAGATGAACTGACTAAAGAATTGCTTTGGTCGGATCAGTCCGTCCTGACGCTGGGCAGTTCGATTAAATTTGTGGCGGAAGTTGTTAGTAGCAACTGGCAAAATGATTATGCCCGTAAAGTTGAAGACTACGCGGTTTTAGGCATTCCCGAATATTGGATTGCGGATTACGCAGGATTAGGGGGGACTCGACACATTGGGAAACCCAAACAACCTACCCTCTCTATCTGTACGCTAACGAATGGGGAGTATGAAATTCGGCAGCTTCAGGGAAAGCAGAGCATTGTCTCTCTAACCTTTCCAGATTTAAAACTGACGGCTGAACAGGTGTTGAGGGCTAATAGGTAAAATCGCCCTGATTCGACTACTACCGATGTGAGATCGATCTGTCTCGGTATCGCTGAATGTATTACACCAGTTCAGCGTGACAACGGCTACAGGTACTTTAAATCCTCGATTAAACCCATAAAAAAGTTGGGAGGATCGACTTGAGTTGCAATCCAGGCGTTGGCTCCTGCTTTTGCAACCTGTCGATTGTCGATTAAGGTTTGTCCGCGAGTCCACACACCCTGGGTTTCAATCTGCACAGTTGCGCGTCGCCAGAGGAAGGTTTCAGGGTAGAAGAGATAGCCTACGGTGGCGGCATCGTGAATTAAGAATCCGCGATCGCCCTGGGTTTCTCGATAGGTTAAGGCGGTGGAAATCATAAAGCTGCACAAAGCGGCGATGAACTGGGCGATCGCGCTATCTGGGTTTGCCTGCTGGATTGTTTGCGCCATTGCTTCTGTAAAAATTAGCGATCGCGTCACATCCAACGGCACCATGACAATATCGCTGCGGCTATTTAGCACTACTTGAGCGGCTTCTGGATGGTAGGCAACATTAAACTCAGCGTGGGCGGTGATGTTGCCCGCACAGCCAAACGCGCCGCCCATCAGCACAATCTCTTTTGCCTGCCGCAAAATGCCGGGATGCTGGGTTTCTGCGGCTGCCAGATTGGTGAAAGGAGCGATCGCTAGAATGGTGATTTCCCCTGGAGCCGCTAGCAAAGCATCGATTAGCACTTGATCGGAATAGTTCGCCGTCTTAAACGAGCGATCGCTCTCTGGCAAAGTTTGAGACAAATTGCCCATACCATCGCTGCCGTGAATGTGGGCTGCATTGGTCGTGGCGTGATCCACTGCAACTGCACGACCTACTTCAATTTTATCCAATTCACCTAACTTTAAGATTTTGCTAGCAGCGGCAAACGTTTGCTCAGCGGCAACATTCCCCTCCGCCGTTGTTACGGCAACTAATTCAGCCAGCCCTTGCTTGACTAAGCTAATCAGCCATAGCAGCGCAAAAATATCGTCACCACCGGGATCAGTATCCAGAATTATTTTGGGAGTCAGTTTTTTCAAAATTGTAACTATCTTGCCCTAAAACCGTTGCCCAAAGCCAAACTGAAAGCGCGTATCCCCTTGCCCGCTGAAGCCAAAATCTGCCCGAATAATGCCGAGCGGTGAATTGACCCGCACCCCTAACCCATAGCCAATCCCCGTTCCTGGGGTGCCGCGAACCAC
>Ga0209181_10001676_pt1 | contig 38079 bp, 27 predicted proteins | sample MAT05_FD_187208 | JGI IMG/M metagenome (GOLD analysis project Ga0209181, IMG submission 187208) | Freshwater microbial communities from Lake Fryxell liftoff mats and glacier meltwater in Antarctica - MAT-05 (SPAdes) (version 2) | ecosystem: Environmental > Aquatic > Freshwater > Ice > Liftoff... | reverse complement strand
CGGCCCAATCGGGCTTGCCGCCGTTTTTTTTTGCGTAAACTGCCCCAACGCGACGAGCCCGATGTAATATCCGCTATTTGTTTTAAACTCCTTCCTTCACTTCAACCCTCAATGGTCCGATGCCTTTCTTAATGAGGGCTTCCACCGCAGCCCATCGCTCACCTCCAAGCAAATGCGCCGTTTTGACCGGCTGCCGCAGGACTCATTTTATTGAGACCGCTGCGCTCCTATGCGCGCTATGGGTGAGCTTGGTCCTCACGCCTTCGGTGCTCGCGGTAGTTTCCACGCCGACGCTCACGTTAAAAAACAACTGCGCCTACGCCGCCGACACTTACGGCATCGACGCAGGCCTGCCGCACAACGTCGTCTATTCGCTCGCCCAAACTACCGACGGCTACCTCTGGGCCGGCACCGACAACGGACTCGCACGATTCGACGGCATCCAATTTGTCACCTATCGCCTCCGCACCACACCTGGACTCCCTGAGAATGGCATCATCTCCATTCTCGCCGACAAAACAGGAGGCCTTTGGGTCGGCACTGGCCGCGGACTCGCGTACTGGCACCACGGCAAAATGGAGCCCCGCGGAAACCATGACTTTGCCATCACCGCGCTGGCCCAAGACCGCAATGGGTGCCTCTGGTTAGGGGCCGATATCACAGGCCAACAATTCATCGACGGCAGACTCGTGCAAGGCGGCATCCGTCCCCTGAAAAGCACCGCCAAAGCCGGACTATATAAACTCATCGACGGACAATTCGTGCCTGTCCTGATTTCCGACAAAATCGCCGACAACCGAATCATCCGCTCCCTCTTCATCGACTCGCAAGACCGCCTCTGGATATGCGGACTCGAAGGCCCCCCCTGCTTCATCAAACCCGACGGCACCGTTCAACAAATGCCATGCTACGACCCCCGGCTCACCTCCGTTGTCAGCATCGCCGAATCCCCCGATCACACCTTCTGGTTCGTCACAGAAAAAAACGGCCTCTTCTGCGCCCGCAACTCAACCATCACCCATCACTATGGAGCTAACGAAGGATTAAGCAACGAACTACTCGAAAGAGTCTACCTCGATAAAACCGGACGCATTTGGGTACTCGGCACCCAAACCTTCGTCATGGAAGACTCCGACGCCGGTAAATTCACCGCCCTACCCCTGCCCGCCATCGAACGCAGTCGAGCCATCATCCAAGACCACGAAGGCAGCATCTGGATCAGCACCGCCAGCCACGGCATCTCTCGCCTCCGCCCCTCCAGTTTTAACCTGTATTCAGTCACCAGCGACACACAGCCGGGCACGGGCGTGCGCTCGGTCGCCGGCGACGACCAGGGCCACCTCTGGATCGCCCTTCCCGGCCTCGGGCTCGGCCAGTTTAGCGCGCAAGAACCACTCCGTCTCATCAAAGAAGTCAACCGCCCCGAAGACGAAATCCTCGCCCTGCTCCACGACCGACGCGACCGCATCTGGATCGGTTGCCAAGGCACACTCCATCTCCGTGAAAGCGACGGCATCATACGCGAAAGCCCGCTCGGCCTGCGCTGCATCCGGTCCCTCTTTGAGGACAGCCAGGGACGCATCTGGTTCGGCACCGAATTCGACGGCTTGATGCGCCTTGAAACCAACGGCATGCTCACCCCGCTGAGCGAAACACTCGGCCTGCGCACCGACGTACCCGTCAACTGCTTTGCCGAAGACGAAACCGGCGCTATCTACCTCGGCCTACGAGTCGGTGGCGTGGTCAAGCTCAACCCCGATGGCCGAGTGGAGCGCTGGGGCCCCAACAACGGCTACATCGTCAACGAAACCCGCGCCCTCTGGTGCGATGGCGACCGCCTCTGGGCCTCCAGCAAAGGCCGCGGCCTGTTCCTTTTCAGCGACGGCAAATGGATCGAACACGGGGGACTCTCCACCCCCTTCGACGACTTCATCACCTGCCTCGAAACCGACGCCTTCGGCCGGGTCTGGCTCGGCACGCCCAAGGGCATTGCCTGGGCGCCAAAAACAGAACTGCTTGCCATCGCCCGCAAAGAACGCCGCCCGCTCAACTTCCCCACCGTCAGCGAGACCGACGGCGTCACGCCCAGCCACGTCGGCATGGGCTACCACCCCACCTCATGGAAAGGCCCCGACGGACGCCTCTGGTTCGGCACCGCCCTCGGCCTCGTTGTCGTCGACCCGGCCCGCGTTTCGCGCAACCCCGTGCCGCCCCCCGTGCAAATCGAACGAGTACTGGTTGACGGCCGTCCGAGCGACTTCAGCACCGCCACCGTGCGCCTTCCTGCCAAGGCCCGCACCCTCGCGATCGACTACACCGCCCTCAGCTTCAGCCGCGCAAAACGCGTCACCTTCCGCTATCAACTCGAAGGCCACGACCCCACTTGGATCGAAGCCGGCAGCCGCCGTGCCGCCTTCTACTCCAATCTCGCGCCTGGCAACTACACCTTCCGCGTCATCGCCGCCAATGACGACGACATCTGGAACACCCAAGGTGCGACGCTTTCCTTCACGCAAACCCCCGCCTACTACCAAACTTGGTGGTTCGCCCTCGTCGCCTTCGGCTCAATCCTCACAAGCATCTACGGTTTCCTACGCTGGCGCACCGAAAACCTCGTGCGAGAAAAAGCACACCTCGAAGAACGCATCGAAGAACGCACCCGAGAATTCGCCCGCGCCACAGAACAAGCCGAAACCGCCAACCGCGCCAAAAGTCTTTTCCTGGCCAACATGAGCCACGAAATCCGCACGCCCATGAACGGCGTCATCGGCATGACCGGCCTCCTCCTCGACACCCCGCTCAACGAGGAGCAACACCAGTTCGCCGAAACCGTGCGCAAGTCCGCCGAATCCCTCCTCAGCATCATCAACGACATCCTCGACTTTTCGAAAATTGAAGCCGGTAAACTCGAGCTCGAATCCAGCGACTTCAGCCCCCGCGACTCCGTCGAAGACGTGCTCGAACTCCTCTACGAAGCCGCCACCCGCAAATGCATCGAGCTGGCCTGCTGGATCGAGGACGACGTCCCCGCCCACGCCCTCGGCGACCCCGGCCGCTTACGCCAGATCCTCCTCAACCTCGTCAACAACGCCATCAAGTTCACCGAACACGGCGAGGTCTTCGTGCAGATGTCGCTCTTACCCGCCGCTCCCGGCCAGATCGCTCTCCGCATAGAAGTGCGCGACACCGGCATCGGCATGACCCCCGAAGCCTGCGCACGCCTCTTCCACTCCTTCACCCAAGTCGATAACTCCGCCGCCCGCCGCTTCGGCGGCACCGGCCTCGGCCTCGCTATTTCTCGCCAGCTCGTGGAATTGATGGGCGGCTCCATCGGCGTAAAAAGCACGCCCGGCCATGGCTCTATCTTCTGGTTCACCCTTGTCTTCGCCCCTGTCCCCCGCGCCATCGAAGCACCTCCCCTGCCTACCTTCCCCAGCCGCCGCGCCTTCGTCGTCGATGACAACGAGACCAACCGCATCATCATCACACGCATGCTCCGCGACGCCGAGCTCACCGTCGGCGACGCCCACGACGGCACCACCGCGCTCTCCGCACTCCGCGCTGCCGCCCACGCCAATCAGCCCTACGAACTCGCCATCCTCGATTACCACATGCCCGACATGGACGGACTAGAACTTGCCTCCGCCCTCCGCGCCGACCCCGCCCTCGCCTCGCTCAAACTCATTCTCCTCAGCTCCGTCCTCGGCCGCGAACAGCGCGCCCTCATCGAGGCCAACGGCTTTCTCGCTGTCTTCCAAAAACCCCTGCGCAAAGCCGCCCTACTCCGCACCCTCGACAAAGCGTGGAACCCCGTCCCCACCCCCAAAGGCCTCACCGCCCCCACGCACGCTCCTCAACCAAACCCCAAACCCATCACCGCCGCCCGCATCCTCATCGCCGAGGACAACATCGTTAACCAAACCCTTGCCCGCCGCCTCGTCGAAAAACTCGGCCACAAAGCCGACGTCGTCAGCGACGGCAACCAAGCCCTCGCCGCCCTCGCCAAAAACCACTACGACCTCGTGCTCATGGATTGCCACATGCCCGAGCTCGACGGCTACGGCGCCACCATTGAGCTGCGCCACCGCGAGACCAATGGCCGACGCATCCCCGTCATCGCCCTCACCGCCAACGTCGTCGCCGGCGAACGCGAACACTGCCTCTCGATGGGCATGGATGATTACCTCTCAAAACCGGTTCGTTTCGCCGACCTCGCCGAAACGATCAACCGCTGGCTCCCCAAAGCCCCCACCGCCCCGCGCAATCGCTAGAGCGAGAGAGCCACGCGCACAGCGAAAATCGTCCTGCAACTTTTGCGGGCCCAGCCGCCGTCCCCGCGCTCAGCCTTGAGCACGGACGTGAGACGAGTCCCTCGCAAGCAGCGAGCAAGCCTCGAGATATCACGGAAAGGAGCGTCGCTCCGCTGTCAGCTGCTGCGGGGTATTGGTGCGGTCCTCAATAAAAAAAAACCGGGCAACCCTTAGGTAGCCCGGCTGATGAAAACACACACTCACAAAACCTCAGGGGTCATTCTTGCTCGCCACCACACGCATTGCGGAGGACCAGCCCACCGTTTCCTGAAAAGCCACGGAGGAAGTCGCCTCTTCAAAGCAATTTCCCAACACTTCTTTCATGCCCGGATCGCTGTTGCGGAGCACGATGTGAAATACACGAACCGGCGTGCCGAGCGGGCAAACCGCACGCAGTGAAGTAAACGTACCTTTCCGCAATTCATAAGGCACGCGTTCACCTAGCACCAGGACCGCATCACACCCACGATTTTCCAAGTCCGCCGCGGCCTGCGAGGCAGCCATGGGTATCATTTTCACAGGCATATCCTTGCCGGGCGTAGACAGGCTGGCCGACATACTGGAAGCAAAGGCCTGCTGCATGATGTACCAAGGAGTCTTGTCATCTATATTCCGCACCGACGCCACTTTTAACGAACGGCTAGTGGTGACACGGTTTACATTCTCTTCAACAGCGTTGGCCACAGCCACGCTGGCAATCAGTCCGAATACAACGACACTCAAGCGAAGGTACGTCTTCATGTTTTTTTGGATCACAAGGGGTTCAACGGTCCGGGTGGTTTTCTGCTTAGCAACAACCCTAGTACATAGGTAACCCACCCCACAAGCCTTTTCGCACGTAATTTGCATTTAGTTGCAAATTAATCTAGGCCAGTTGCTTGCGATTCAAACATTAATTCATCCAGCGTAAATCCTGTGTTCTTTCCACGTGTCGTTCTAGGGTTTTTACCGCAACCCACCGATCCTCACAGCTCACCATGAGTGAATCGATCCTCAGGCAGCCACTGCTTCCACAAGATTTCTCGCTCGGCCCAGTCGTATTCGGAGATCAACTACGAAGCCGCTCAGCTGTTCACGAGACACTCCCAGCGCCCGCAACACTTCATCTGCGGGTGGCGACGGCGGACGGCGATCATCGTCGGTGCAGACGATCGTGCGCAGCCATTTGGCCGCGATTAAGAGACACGCCATCCGTTGATGGCCCCGCGCGTCGCAGGGAGCAGATTGGCAACGCAAAGGCTCCACCAGCGTGGCGGGGAAACCCCAGCGACGCATGACGGCAGCGCCGACATCAGCTTGCGTGCAGCCAAGCAGCGCGAGTTCGCTTTGCATAAAATCACAGAGCCCATCACGGGGAAGAAACAGCAGTGATGGCGCCATCTGGCGGACCCATTCGTCGATCGCCACGATCCCCATGCAATGCAGCAAGCCAAGCGTGTAAGCCACGCTGATGTCTTCACCGATTTCCTCAGCGAGCAGTTCGGCCGCCAACGCACAAGACACCGACCATCGCCAAAAATCTTCCGCATCCAAACCGTACAAATCCACCGGCCGTGCAAAAACCTGCGCCTTGGCCACCTGGCGAATCATGTCGGCGAGCCGATTGAAACCGATCTGGCCCATCGCGTCTTCAAGCGAGCGACAAGGTTGGCCGCGAACTGTGGCGAGTTGACTGCCAATACGGAGCACGCGCGCCGTCAATCCAGGATCCAACCGCAGAAAATGATTCACCTCCTGCAACGACGCGTTATCCTCATGCACGAAGCGACAAAGCTGCGGCAACACATTCGGCGACGACGGCAAGTGTCGGAGCACAGCCGCAATCTCATCCGGCGATGGGCGCACCGCTAATTCAAGGTTAAGGACGGCTCGATACATGAGAACTATATCGGCCGTCTGGGCGATTTGTTTATGCAAATTAGAGGACTCTCCCCGGATCAACAAAAATTCGACTGGCAAAACCCTCTCATCCGCACACGTTACGGCACCATGCCGCTATCAAATTTACAGCCACTCGCCCCCCGATCATTCCCCCGTCTCGACGACGACGATGACGACGATGATGAAAAAGGCTGTCCTTCAGAGGCCAAGAATGCCGGCCCCGTCTCGGCCATCATTCAAAAGAAATTCCTGAAAGCGCGTAAGATTTTCCTCTGGGGCCCCGTGACCGACGAATCCGCCAAGGACATCACCGAAAAACTCCTTTTCCTCGAAGCCGACGCCCCCGGCAAAGAAATCACTTTCTACATCAACACCCCCGGCGGCTCCATCACCGCCGGCATGGCCGTGTACGACACGATGAAGCTGATCACCTCGCCGCTCACGGTGGTCGTCACCGGCATGGCCGCCTCGATGGGCTCGATCCTCCTCAGCGGCGCACCCAAAGGCCGACGCCTGCTCTACCCGCATTCGCGCGTGCTCATCCACCAGCCGCTCATCTCCGGCCGCATGGTCGGTCCCGCAACCGACATCAACATCCAAGCGAAGGAAATGGAAAAACTCCGCTCCGAGCTGAACCAGATCCTCGCCAACGCCTCCGGCCAGCCGCTCGAAAAAATTAACCACGACACCGACCGCGATTTCTACCTCAACGCCGAGGAAGCCATCGCCTACGGTCTCGCCGACAAGATCGTCGACAAAGTCTGAGCCGCGACCGTCCTTCGCCTGAAACAGCCAGCCGGTTTTTGAGCGCGCGTGAAACCCACGCGACACGCGGAAACCGGCTGACTAGTTTTTCGGCGGCATCGCCTTTTGCGTCAGCGTTTCGTAGATCAGCTTCCACAACGCAAAGCTCTCCGTCGCGCCCGCCGCTTCCGCTGCCTTCATCGCTGGTGACAGCAAAGCCAATCGCTGTTCCGACGGCAGGTTTTCGATCCCAAGCAGTGCACTAAAGAGCGCCAGCGCTTTTTGCGGCGCGCCATGCTCCGCGTAAAACTGCGCGCACTGCGCGACCACCGGCACAAGCGCCAAATCCGCCGGTGCCGAAACAGGCACAAGATCTAGAGCCTTCAGCGCCGCCGCGACGTCACCCTGAGTTTTGCCAAGTTCAGCCGTCCGCAAAGCCAGCACCAGACCCGGCCGCGCGCGGAGCGCCTCGCTGGCAGTTTGCCACGCCTGCCGCTCCTGCCCCTCGCGCACGAGCCGCTTCACCTCACGCAACACCACATAGGCAAATTGCTCGGCGGTCATTTCGTGACGCCGCTGCCACTGCTCCACAAACGACACCGTAAACGGACGATAAAGCGGGTCACCGATCACCACCGCCTGCCAACTCAGCGCCGGCAGGGCGAAATAAGCCGCATCGCCAAGCGTCCTGCCCGCCGCCAGCGCGCGCAGCAAAAGCGGCGGCACATGCGTGAACTGAAGATACGGCTCGTGCACATTGCCAAAGGTCGCCGTCACCCCGCGCGCGACGAGCGGCCCACACCAGTCGGCCTCAGCCGAGCGCAGCGTCTGCGCAGAGTAACTGTGAATATGCAGTGCGATCGCGCCCGGCAGAAAATGAAAACCCGGCCGCGCAAACGGTCCGTTCAGCGCACCCGCATACCAGCCGAAATACAGGACCGGAGCATCGAACCTCGCCGCACCGCCAAACACCGCCGGGCTGCGCTCCACATCCGCATCAAACCCCAGCTCGTCGATCTGGCGCGCGGCCGACTCCAGCCACTTGTCGCCATCGGGATGCGGACCGCCGATGTCGACATAGGCGCGCCCGACCAGCCCCTGCCGCTCCGCCGTGATCGCGTTGTCCACCAGCGCCGAGGCATCCGCCAGCGTGGCACCATCAAGGCGCGACACCTTCACCACCTTCGCCTCATCGAGAAACGTAGGCCGCGCCTTGTTGAAGAGCGGATTTGGCACAAAGGCATTGATCGGGTAACCGCTGGCGGCCAACAGAGCCAGTTCGCCATCAACCGAACCAACGTTGGTACGGAACTGTGCGTTTTTGGTCAACGGCGGCACCGGTTCGTACAACTCCGCCGAATGCTCGACGCGCAACGGCACCCCACGGCACACCACCAGGTAGGCGATGCGATGCCCGGAGATCGCGTATTTTTTACGCCCCAGCTTGTCCGCCTGATCCATGCCGATCGCCTCGATCCAGCCGCGCTTCACCAGTTCGTCCTGCGCAGGCTGATAAATGGCATCGATAAACTGACGCCAGCTGATCCCCTCGTCCTTCGGCATCGGCAACGCGAGCAGATTGGCAGCAGGCACCTGTCGTTTTTCCATGTAGTGCCGGGCCAGTTGCAGCGACTCCGCATCATCGCGATTTGCGAGCACGATCACACGCGCAGCCAAGGGTTCCGACTCCGAAGCCGTCGCAAAATGTGCCGTCACTAATACGACTCCGAGCAGGAGAAATCTCGCCGTGGCTATAAACACAGGTTCAAAATGCGGAAAGTTCATCTCGAATCGAGTAACGAATAAATCGAGTCATAATTGTAGCCCAAATTACCTCGAATCAAACCGGCCCCCACTTAGCTCCCTTCCTCATGCGTCGCTCACTCGTCTCACTTTTTGCCCTCGCCACGCTCATCCTCGCCTCCCCGGCCGCGCACGCCTGGGACTACGAAGGCCATCGCACCGTCAACCGGCTGGCCCTCGCCTCGCTCCCCAAAGAGATGCCCGATTTTTTGCGAACACCGGAGGCAGCCACGCGCATCGCCTTCCTCTCCGGCGAACCCGACCGCTGGAAAAGCACCGCCGAACCCGCACTCCGCCACCTCAATCCCCCGGACCATTTCTTTGACCTCGAAGACCTCGACGCGGCCGGCATGCCTCTCTCAAAACTCAGCGAATTCAGATACGTTTTTACCGCGCAACTCGCCGCCGCTCGCGCCGCCCACCCCGAACGCTTTCCCTCCATCGATCCTGATAAAAACCAGGATCACACCCGCGAGCTCATCGGTTTTCTCCCATGGTCGATCGCCGAATCCTTCGCCAAATTGAAAGCCGAATTCTCCTACCTCAAAGCCTACGAGGAACATGGCACACCCACTGAAATCGCCAACGCCAAGGCCAACATTATCTACGTCATGGGCGTGATGGGCCACTATGTGGGCGACGCCGCGCAACCGCTCCACACCACCAAACACCACAACGGCTGGGTCGGCGAGAATCCCGGCGGCTACACCACCTCGCGCGGTTTCCACGCCTGGATCGACGGCGGCTTCATGCTGAAAACCGGCGGCTTCCCCGTCGCCGAACTAACGCGGCGCAGCAAACCCGCTGCCCTTCTGCCCTCACCCGCTCAGCCCAACGGCCGCAGCGCGAACTTCGAAAACGTGCTCGCCTACCTCAGCGAACAACACGCGAAAGTCGAACCACTCTACCAGCTCGAAAAAAACGGCGCCTTCACGGCTGGCAAAGCGGACACTGCCAAAGGCCGCGCCTTCCTCGAAAACCAGCTGCTCACCGCCGGTCAAATGTTGGGCCGTCTCTGGCTGACCGCTTGGCGCGAAGCACCGCCGGACACGTATCTTCTTTCGCAACTCGTCCAGCGCAAATCCACCGAAACTTCGTCTGCGCCTAAACCTTAATTCCCCGCCGCCGCCGATTTAGCCGGGGCCGGACGCACTGATGCGAGTGTGGCGGCGTAGGAGCGAACGCCGTGGGCCATAGACTCGGCGATCTGCTGGCGGTATTCGGGGGTGTCGATCTTGCGCGCCTCGGTCTCATTGGAAAGGAATCCCGCCTCCAAGAGTACACCGGGGCAATTCAACGAGCGGAGCACACCGAAATGCGCGAGCTTTTGCCCACGATCAAAAGTCTTCAGCGACGAGATCAACCCGTGATGCATCGCAAAGGCAAGAATCGCGCTCCAGTGGTCGTATTTGTTAACCGGCGACGGTTCCTTCTCCACATCGCTCACCTTGGTACTCCAAGAATCCGTTGAACGAATCTCGGCCGGGGCGAAGGTGAAAAGCTCGGTTCCATGGGTCTTCGAATCCTTGGGCAGAGAATTAAAATGGATGCTGATGAAAAGATCCGCGCCAAGCGCGTTGGCCTTCGCGGCCCGCAGGGGCAGCTCGATCTTCGTATCTGTCTCGCGGGTGAAAACCACTTTGTAGCCCTCGGCGCGCAGGAGGCGCCCGAGCCGCATTGCGACGTCGAGCGTGAGTTTTTTTTCCTGCAAACCGAGTCGGATATTTTGCGTGCCGTTGTCAACGCCACCATGCCCCGGATCGATCGCGATCACGCGGAGATCGGGCACGCTGGGTTGCAGATAACCGGGACGCAGCACCGGGCCGATCACGCGCTCGGCGTCGATTTTGCTGAGATAAATCGTGCGCCGTTCAATGCGGCAGGGTTCGCCCAACAGGATGCGCAGACCGTTGATCTGCGCCTCGCGGGAATCGGCGTTGAGCTCGATTTTCCAGCGTTCATTTTTCAACAGCAACGTGTCGTCTTTCTTCAGCCATGTGCTGTGCAGCCCCCAACGCCGCGCCAGCTCGTAAACCGAAACATACTCCACGCCACCGAGCCGTATCACACTGTTGGTGGTAGCCGCCCGCGTCGGCGGCACCCGCAACGGCGCGGAATAAACCGACTGACCTAGCACCACCGCCGACGCCACAACGCCGAGCAGCGCGCATCTGAAAAGAGGCTTCGCCGTTTTAAGCACGCGTAGTGAATCAGCGGAACATGGTTCGTTCACACCGCGCTCGTCACGCGGTCTTATTCCTCGTCGGAATCATCCTTGCCGGAATCATCCTCAGGATTTTCGTCCTGACCGCGGATATGCAGCTTCGGCTTGCGCTTATTCACCGGCAGCGGCGTGAGCATAACGTTGATCTGCTTACCGAGCAACTTGGGCGCATTGTCGGGATGCCCCATATCGATCAGTTCGGCTAGCGCCTTGTTGATCACCCCAAAACCGATTTCCGTATGAGCCATCTCTCGGCCGCGGAATTTGAGGCGGAGCTTCACCTTGTTGCCATGGTCAAGGAATTCCTCGGCGTGACGCAGCTTGGTGTAAAAGTCGTTTTCCGCGATGCGTGCGCTGAACTCGATCTCCTTGATCTTGCTCGCGGTCGCCTTCACGTGGGAGTGCTTCTTCTGCTCCTCGTACACGTACTTGCCGAAATCCATGATGCGGCAGACCGGGGGCGTGGCATTAGGAGCCACCTCGACAAGGTCAAGGCCGTACTGCACAGCGAGCTGAATGGCTTTTTCTGTAGCGAGAATTCCTAGCTGCGTGCCTTCAGGGCTGATCACGCGGATTTGCGGAACCTTGATACGATGATTGCGGCGAATGCTCGCGAAAGGGTCGTTGTTGGAACGACGCTGATACTGACCAGGGCGGGTGCCACCGCCAGAGGAGGGAAACGAATTAGCCATCAATAATTAGGTTGCTTAGGTTCGGTCGGAAAACTTCTCACCGGGAACACGCTGCCTGACAACACCTATTTCGCCAAGTTTCAAGCACAGCACACTTATGTAGCAATTACCGCGCACCGGAAGGCTTCATACACTGAAGCTCTCACCGCACGAACAGCTCGCCTTGGCGTTGGGGTTGGAAAACTTAAAACCGCCGCCCACCATGCGGTTGGAATAATCTAAAACCGTGCCCTTGAGATAGAGCGCCGTCTTCGGATCGACCACAACCGGCACCTCCGCCGTGCGCACGAAAATATCGCCACGCCTAGCTTCCGCGGTGAAACGCAGTTTGTAACTGAGCCCATTGCAGCCGCCTCCGGTGATCGCGATGCGCAGAAAATCGCCCTGTTTCTCCCGCGCGATGAGACTGCGCACCTTATCGCCCGCCGGAGCGGTCAGCCGGATTAGCAACTCACCGCCCTCACGCACGCCTTCGGGCAAAGCCAACGACGCCACCAAACCGTTTTCCAGCACCGAAGTAGTCTCAAGAAATGACATTGTCCCGCACTATGGCCGGGAACGCAGTTTTATCAAGCGACGCGCCACCGTCACCGCGTTGGAAAAACTCCGCGGACTCGCCAAACCCCGGCCCGCAAGGCCAAACGCCGTGCCGTGATCCGGACTCGTGCGCACCTGGCGCAGACCGAGCGTGACATTCACCGCTTCGTCAAAATCGATCGTCTTTAGCGGCGCGAGCCCTTGGTCGTGATACAGCGCCACGATCACATCGAACTCACCGCGCAGCGAGCGGCCAAAAATTGTATCCGAAGGCTCGCTACGCGAAAGCCCCGAGAAACGTCCGCGCAACCGGTCGAGCGCCGGATCAAGGATATCGCGCTCCTCTGAGCCAAGCAGCCCTCCCTCACCGGCATGCGGATTAAGCCCGCACACGCCGATGCGCGGCGCAGACACGCCCTCGGCGCGCGCCAACTCGTCCGCCGCCTGCACGGCGCGAATGATATTTGGCTCAGTCAACTGGCTCGGCACCTCGCGCAGCGGGATATGCCAGGTCAACAAGACCACACGCAGCCGCCCGCCGCAAAACGCCATCGTCGGCTCACCGCCCCAGCGGTCCGCAAAAAACTCCGTCTGCCCCGGGAAAACATAACCCGCTTTTTGCAGCCAGCTCTTACTCACCGGCCCCGTGACCACGCCGGAAAATTGGCCGCTCGCCGTCCCCTCCGACGCACGTTCCATCGCCGCCAGCGCCACGCGCGCGCCCTCGACCGACGGCTCGCCCAACTTCGCAACAAAATCTACCGCACCCACCGCCACCGGCAAAGCACCGTGCAGGTCCATCCCGTCCAGCCAGCGCGCCGACCCGATCACCGCGACCTCGCGCGCCTCGTCGGGATGCGCCGCCAGCCAGGCCGCAATAATTTCCGGCCCGATGCCAGCCGGATCGCCACAGGTAAAAACAAGAGGAGCGGACATATACAGACACGAGCAAACACATCCGCCCCAAAAGGCAAAACGGAAGCGCACCACCTCCCGGCCCACGGGGCTTCCACCAGCAGCCCGTCCGGCTTAGCCATTACCTACATCTGACTCATGAAATTCACCCCCATGGCTCCCGATTGCGGATTGCTCTGGTGAGTGATGGGGATTCGCTCATCCCCTTTTTACATGAAGAATAAATATCTTCCCGTGGGCCTTCTTGCCGCCCTCGCCCTGCCCTTTGCCGGTGCGCTCTTCGCGCAGACGGCTGCCCCCGCCGCCGCCCCAGTCACCATCCCGGCCGCGATCGTAGGCGCGTCCTCCGTTTACGCAGAAAACTCCCGCGTCATCCCGCCGCCCGCCCCGACCGCCACCGACATCGTCCAAGTCACACTCGATCGCACCGACTGGACCTACCCGCTCAGCGCAATCGCCACCTTCAAAGTCAAACTCGCCGTCACGCCCTACCCCACCGCTGGCATCCCGATCACCTACCGCGTCGGCCCCGAACAGCTCGAAGGAACCGAACGAACCGCCATCGTTCCCGCTGAAGGCCTGACTATCCCCGGCGGCACACGCCAAGAGCCCGGCCTCACCCGCCTCCTCGTCAGCGCGACCCTCGACGGCAAACCCATCAAATCCTTCGCCACCGCCGCCTTTGCGCCCGGCCGGATTCTTCCGACCCAGACCGAACCTTCTGACTTCGATAAGTTCTGGGAAAAGCAAAAAACCGAGCTCGCCAAAATCCCCGCCGAACCCGAACTCACCCCCATGCCCGAACTCTCCACGCCCGAGGTCGAGGTCTTCCAGTGGAGCGCCCAAAACATCGGCAATTACGAAGGCTTCAGCCGCGTCTACGGCATCCTCGCCGTGCCTCGCGGCCACGGCCCCTTCCCCGCCTATCTCAACGTCCCCGGTGCCGGTGTCCGCGGCTACAAAGGCCAAGTGGCTCTCGCCGCCAAAGGTGTTATCACCCTCGAAATCGGCATCCACGGCCTGCCTGTCACCCTTGAGCCCAAAGTTTACGCCGCCCTTTCCCGCGCCGGCCTGAACAACTATCAAGTTTGCGGCATCGATGACCGAACCAATTACTACTACCGCCGCGTCATCCTCGGCTGTCTCCGCGCCAACGACGCCCTCACCAGCCACCCCAAGTGGGACGGTAAAACACTCATCACCTCCGGCTCCAGCCAAGGCGGCATGCTCTCCATTATTACCGGCACGCTCGACTCCCGCGTCACCGCCATCGCCGCCGCGTATCCAGCCTACTGCGACGTCACCGGCTACCTCCACGGCCGCGCTGGTGGTTGGCCCGGCCTCTTCAGACCCCGCGCCGACGGCAAACTCCAGTCACCTGTCGCCGATGATCCCCGCGTTATCACCACGTCCTACTACGACACACTCAACTTCGCCCGCCGCCTGAAAACTCCCGGTTTTTACAGTTTCGGCTACAACGACAACGTCTGCCCGCCCACCTCAATGTTCGCCGCCTACAACGTCATCACCGCCCCGAAGGAACTCGTACTCTCCCCCGAGCAGACGCACCACCTGTCCAAGCCACAGATCCAACTGCGCACCGACTGGATCGACGCTCAGCTCGGCCTTGCCGTTAAAAAATAAGCTCGTCGCCCGAACGCTCCCCGCCGCCCGGAATACACGGCGGGGAGATTCCCCTAAGGTAGCCAGCCTTGCTGGGCGCGGCTCCTTCCGACGCGATTTCCTCCCCGCAGACCTCGCCCGTCGTCACCTGCGCCGCCAGCCACCAGCGCACGATGCAGACGACACTCGCCTGGTACGCCCGTCTCAGCCCCGACGAACGCGCCGACTTCTTCCTCGGCGGCACCTCCGAAAGGTTCTACGCCTTCGACTCCGCGAGATAACTCCACTCCATAACCACCGTGCTCGACGAAAAAAAGCACCCCACCCGTACGGCGAATCCGATGACGGCGACACTTGGCCCGTAGGGCGCGGAAACTTTGTCGAGCAGGCCCGAAAGCTGTTCCACGCACACACGGACTGATTCACGCTCAGCCGCGTTCAACAACACCCACCCACGACCCAACCCGCTCGCCACTTTCATCAGCGGCAACAACCGCTCCAAAACTAAACCATTAAGTCGCCCGCCTAACTGACGGCCCTAGGCGTGTGCCTTTCACTTGATCACTCCTGCAGTCAAAACCGCAAATACTCTGCCGTATCCACACCCTTATCATACGCCTCTATGTCCGATGCTACCCCCACTCCCTTTAACCGCCGTCGTTTCCTCAAAACGGTCGCCACCGCCTCACTCGCCTTCAATTCGATCAACCTTTTTTCCGCGCAATCGCCCCCGATGAATAGCTCCAGCACCACAGCCCCCTGGCTAAATCAGAACCTCTCTTCGTCTGAACGCGCCCGCCTGCTCGCCGATGCCATGACGACCGCCGAACAGGCCGGGCAACTCGTCAACTACGACGGTGAAAAACCTATCGAGTGGTTGGCCTCCAATCACGTTGGCTCCTTCCTCAACCGCAAAGGCGCCAAGCTCGCCGAACTCGCCCGCGAACTCCGCGCCCGCCACCGCCTGAACGTGCCCGTGCTCTTCGCCCTCGATTGCGCCCACGGCCACGCCCTGTCGGAAAACCTCGGCGCCACCATCTTCCCCGTGCCGCTCGCCATGGCCGCCACGTTTGACCCCGATCAAGCCCGCCGCATGGGCCACGTCACCGCCGACGAAATGATCGCCACCGGCATCCGCTGGGTCTACGGCCCCAACATCGACGTCGTCCGCGACCTGCGTTTTGGCCGCATTGAAGAGATGTTCGGCGAAGATCCCTACCTCGTCGGCGAAATCGGCGCCGCCTGCATCGAAGGTCTGCAAGGCCCGGACCCCACCCGCCCCCGCGTCCTCGCCTGCGCAAAACATTTCACCGGCTACTCTGAAGGCATCGGCGCACGCGATTCCGCCGAATGCCCCGTCTCCTGGCGCGTGTTGCGCCGCGATCACTTCCCTCCCCACCGCCGCGCCATTCAGGCTGGCGTGCGCACCGTCATGAGCGGCTACCACGCGATCGACGGCACGCCCTGCGTGATCAACCGCCGCCTCTTGCGCGACGAGCTGCGCGGCGAACTCGGCTTCACCGGCTTCGTCGTCAGCGATGCCAATAACGTCCGCTGGTGCACGCTTCTCAACAGCCTCTCCGGCACCCACGAGGAGTTCATCGTCAAAGCCTTGCAGGCAGGCAACGAGGTCCACCTCGCCGCGAGCGGCGTCCCCGACGCCCTCATCGCCGCGGTGAAAAACGGCCAGCTCGACCCAGCCCTCCTCCGCGACGCCGCCGCGCTCGTCCTCAAAGCCAAATTCGATCTCGGCCTCTTCGAAGCCGCCGATCCACTTCCTATCTCCCAAGTGCGCACCGCCGACAGTCTCAACGCCGCCGTCGACGCCGCCGCGGCCTCGATGGTCCTGCTCGAAAACCGCGGCGCGCTGCCTCTCGCCCCGAACCACCGCCGCATCGCCCTCGTCGGCCAGCTCGCCGACGACGTCCGCCAACAACTCGGCTGCTGGACGCTGCTTTGCCGCAACGACGATGCCGCCAAGGAGCTGGTCAAACAGCCGGACTCCTCCTCCTGGACCTACCTTTCCGCCCTGCGCGCGCGCGCCGCCGAGGCCGGAGCCACGCTCACCTACACACCCGCCTGCGGGCCCGTGCCCGGCCCGACAGCCGAACAAGACGAAACCGGCATTTCTACCGCCGTCGCCGCCGCGCGCGAAGCCGACGTCGTCATCGCCCTCGTCGGCGACAGCGATCACTGGGCCGGCGAAGGCCGCGACCGCGCCGAGCTCAACCTACCCGGCCGCCAGCAGCGCCTCCTCGAAGCCCTCCACGCCACCGGCAAACCCCTCGTCGTCGTGCTCGCCGTCACCAAGCCGCACTCCGTTCCGTGGGTTCAAGCCCACGCCACCGCCGTCGTCTGCGCCTGGGGCTCCGGCATGGGCGGAGGCAAAGCCCTCGCCGCACTCCTCTGGGGCGACCGCGACTTCACCGGCCGCACCCCCGTCACCTGGCCCGCCCACGTCGGCCAGCTGCCCATCACCTACGACCGCATCCCCGGCGCACACTTCGAAGGTTTCAGCGGTGGCCCCAACAACTCCGTGCCCAACGCCCCGCGCGACCCGAGCCGCGACCTCAACATCTGGCGCATCGAAAACACCCGCCACATCGACTTGACCGCCGACTGGGTCCACGGCCTTTGGCCCTTTGGCCATGGTCGGTCTTACGCCACCATCACGCTGACCTCCGCCGCGATGCTCCGGCCCGACTGGAAAATCGGCGAATCACCCCGCGTGCGCGTCACCCTCGCCAACACCGGCGACCGCGACGGCCTCGCCGTCGTGCAGATTTATGTGCGCGACGTCGCCGCCACCGTGACCCGACCCGACCGCCGCCTCGCCGCCCTCGCCCGCGTGAACGTCGCCGCGGGCCGCACCGCCACCGCCGAACTCGCTCTCGCCCCCGAAATGCTGGAAGTCATCGACGCCGACGGCCGCCGCGTGACCGAACCCGGCGAATTCCACGCCCTCGTCGGCTTCAGCTCCCTCGTCACCACGCTCAAGGTACTTCCCTTCACCCTGAGCTGAACAGGACACCGATATTCTTTAAGCTCCACGCTCTCATTCCGATCTATCTCCCAATGAACTGTCTCTCCCTTTCACCTTTCGCCAAGCGAGCCGCCTATCTGCTCTTCGGACTGCTCGCCCCGTGCACCGCAATTCTTGCCGCACAAGAACACCCTAATGCTTCCGCGGCCGTTCTCCCCGCAGCTCCACCCGATATGGAATCACGCGTCGAGGCACTGCTCGCCCAACTCACCCTTGAGGAAAAACTTCAGATGCTCAGCGGCGATGAAACCGGCTTCGCCTCGCGCGGTGTGACCCGTCTTAACATTCCCGCTCTGCGCATGACCGACGGCCCCGTGGGTGTGCGCGATGGTTCGACCCCGTCCAACGCCTACCCGGTTTCCATCAATCTCGCCGCGGCCTGGGACACCGAACTAGCCAACCGCTTTGGCATCGCTCTGGCTGAGGACACACGCGCCAAGGGCAAACATGTGATCTTTGGTCCTTGCGTCGGGATCGGTCGATTCCCGTTGGGTGGACGCAACTTCGAGTCCTTCGGTGAAGACGCCTACCTCTCCAGCCGCAACGCCGTCAGCGTCATCAACGGCATCCAGAGTCGCGCCGTGATCGCCACCGTGAAGCATTTCGCCTGCAACGATCAGGAATGGCGGCGCCACACTTATAATGTCACCCTCGACGAACGCGCTTTGCGTGAAACCCACCTCATGCCTTTCGAGGCGGCCGTCAAGGAGTCCAACGTCTGGATGCTCATGACCGCCTACAATCTCGTGCGCGGAGAACACGCCAGCGAAAACAAACACCTGCTCGACATCCTAAAAAACGAATGGGGCTTCAAAGGACTTGTCGTCTCAGACTGGACCTCCGTTTACAGCGCCGACAAGTCGGCCAACAACGGTCTCGACATCGAAATGCCCTTCCCTCTCTGGTGGGGCGATAAACTCCGCGCCGCGGTGAAAACCGGAGCCGTGTCCGAGGCCGTGATCGATGACAAAATCCGTCGCCACCTACGCGTGCGTTTTCTGGCAAGTGTCTTCGACAACCCCACGCCCACACCCGACGAAAGCGTCGTACGCAGCCAAGCGCACCGCGATCTCGCGACCGAGATGGCCGTCAAAAGCATGGTCTTGCTCAAAAACGACGGCATCCTCCCCTTGTCACGCGAAAAACTTAGTTCTATTGCACTGATCGGCCCCAACGCCGCCGTGGCCCGCACCGGCGGTGGCGGCAGCTCCGGCGTTCCCCCATGGATCACCGTCAGCCCCGTGCAGGGCTTCAAAACGGCGCTCGGCCCGAAAGTTGAAATCACGACCGCCGAAGGCATCTCCCTCAATAAGTTCAAGGCCGTCCCCTTGCCCGCCGGTTTTCTGCGCACCCCCGACGGCAAGCAGGAAGGCTTGCTGGGCGAGTACTTCAACAACTCGTCATGGGAAGGAAAACCCACCTTCACTCGCGTGGACGAAGCCATTGATTTCGATTGGCAGGACAAGGGCCCAGGCAGTGGCATCAACTCGACTAATTTCACCATTCGCTGGACCGGCGTCTTCATGCCCAACGAAACCCGCGTCTATCGTCTTTCCGTCATGAGCGACGACGGCTCCTCGCTCTATATCGACGACAAGCTGCTCGCGACCAATAACAAGCTCCGCGTGCCCGGCGACCTCCTGATGGAGTCCGGCAAGACCTACCGCATCCGCATCGACTACCAGCAGGATCTTGGCAACGCCTCGATGCACCTTGGCTGGCAAGATACAAACCCATCCGCCAAAACCAAAGAGCCTACGATCGCCGAAGCGGTTGAGGCCGCAAAAAAAGCCGGCCTCGTGATCCTCTGCGTCGGCAACTCCTCCAACCAAGAGATGGAGGGTGCGGATGTGACCGGCTTCGAACTTTTCAACGGCCAGGAAAAGCTCGTCAACGCCGTGCTCGACGCCAACCCCAACACCATCGTCGTCCTCTATGGCGGCGTCCCCATCCGCATCAAAGACTGGCTTCCGCGCGCGAAAGCGGTCATCGCAGCCCTTTACCCCGGCCAGGAAGGCGGCACCGCTCTTGCCCAACTGCTCCTCGGCGACAAATCCTTCTCCGGCAAACTCCCCTTTTCCTATATCCAAGCCCCCTCCGAATCCCCCGCCTTCAAAAGCTACCAAGACCCCTCACGCCAAGTGAACTATTCAGAAGGCGTCTTCGTCGGCTACAAATACTACGACCAACACGCCATCAACCCGCTCTTCCCCTTTGGCCATGGGCTTTCCTACACAAGCTTTGCCTACTCCGAACTGAAGACGCACAAGACCGGCCCGAAATCCGCCGAAGCCACGGTGAAAATCACCAACACGGGCAAAGTCGCCGGTGATGAAATCGTGCAGCTCTACGTCGAGCCGAAACAATCTCAACTCCCAAGACCGCTGCGCGAACTCAAAGCCTTTGCCCGCGTCAGCCTCCTGCCAGGCGAAAGCAAAACCATCACGATCACCCTCAATGAACGCGCTTTCAGTTATTACGATCCAGAAAAGAGCGCCTGGGTGGCAGAACCCGGCGACTACGTCATCCACGCCGCCGCCAGCTCACGCGATCTCCGCCAGGCCACCACCGTCAAGCTCGACTAAGCGCAAGCACGGGATGTAATTTCTGCCTGCATTGCCGCCCAAACCCGACGTTACCCTCCTCGACATCGCCCGCTCGCTCGGCGTCTCCAAGGCCGCCGTGTCGCTGGCACTCGCCGGCAAACCGGGCGTGTCGAAGGAGACGGCCGCCCGAGTCCAACGTGCCGCCAAAACCATGGGCTACCGGCCAAATCCCGTTCAGGAAGAACTGATGGCGCTAGTCCGCGCCCGCCGTCGCTCCCCCAGTGCCGAGACCATTGCATTTATCAATGCCTTCGCCGACCCCGCGATTCTGGAACGCACGCGCGGTCTGAAAGCTTTTGTCAGCGGCACTCGCCAACGCGCTCGCGACTACGGCTATCGCATGCAGGTTTTTCAGCCGCGCGCCGATGGCATCTCCGCTGAACGCTTGGCGGTCATTCTAAAAACACGCGGCATACGCGGCGTCATCCTCGGTCCACGCTGGGCCGATGAACCGGAGTTTCTCCTGCCGTGGAATGAATTCAGCTGCGTGCTGCTCGGCGAATCCCGCTCCGTCGCTCCGATCACGCGCGTCTGCAATCACCACGCCCACACCTGTGCCCTAGCCTTTAAGGAAATGGCCTCGCTCGGCTATAAAAGAATCGGCCTCGCGCTCGCCCGCCGTTTCGAAGCGCCCCATGATTTCGATTTCAATTCAGGGGTGGAAGTGGCCCGCCTCCACCTCGGGTCAGAAGTGCTGATTTCCTCTTTCCTCCACGGCGAACACAACGAAGAGACGCTGCTTCGCTGGCTATGGGACGACCAGATCGACGCCCTCATCACGCTCGATGATACCAATATAAAGCCCATGCTGCATCATGGCGTAAAGATGGGCCGCCCCGTGGGCTTTGCGGTTCTCGATGCCGATCCAAAGAGCGACGAGTTGGCCGGTGTGTGCCAGTACACAGAAGATATCAGCGCCTCCGCCGTGGATATATTGCGCGGACTCCTCCACGCCGGAGCGCGTGGCGTGCTGTCCCATCCCCGCGTTATCCTAATCGAAGGCACCTGGCACCCCGGCAAATCCGCCCCACGCGTCGCCTCGCCGCGCTCGAAGTCCTTCCCTTCACCCTGAGCTGACTCAGCCCTCCCGCCATCTTTCATCTGCGTCCATCTGCGGTTAAAAAACCACTCCGTTTACAAGTATTGCTGTGCTTCTTCCGCTCCGATCAATCTGTGCCCATCCGTGTTCATCTGTGGCTAAATAATTCCTCCAATCCCGTCTCCTACGCGCCGCCTTCCTCGATGGCACCTGCGCCCTGTTCTACAATCTCACTCCCCAAAAACCATCACGCCATGAACCGCTCAAGCCTAAGCCTGCTCGTCCTATTTATCCTGACCGGCCTGTTCGTGCTGCCATCATTTACCTCAGCCGAAACACAACAACCTCCCACCGACGAAATGATCGTTCGCCAAGCCGACATTGCCTATCTAGCCGCTGATCGCGCTGAAAAACTCGATGCCTACCTGCCCCCCGACTCCTTCTCCGGGCCGCATCCCGCCGTGCTCCTCATCCATGGCGGAGGTTGGCGCCTCGGTGACAAAGCCGACGCTCGCGAACGCGAAATCGGCCGCACCCTCGCCAGCCACGGCTACGCCGTTTTCTCCATCAACTACCTGCTCAACGACAGCAAACGCGAGGGCAACGGCCCCGTTGTGCACACCCGCGTCGTCTGGCCGCGCAACCTCGAGGACTGCGAAGCCGCCCTCCACTGGCTGCAAACCGAAGCCGTGGCCCGCTACCACGTCGACCCCACACGCCTGGCGGTGATGGGCGGTTCGGCCGGTGGCCATCTCTCCCTTCTGCTCGGTGCCACCCATCCCGACAAAATCCGCGCCATCATCAGCCTTTACGGCATCGGCGACCTCAACGAACCCCACGTCCAATCGCTCGCCTCTGCTTTTGCCGGCACCACGCCCGAAGAGACCGCCGTACGCCTCGCCGCCGCATCCCCACTCGCCCGCATCGACGCCCACACCCCGCCGCTCTTTCTCGCTCACGGCACCGCCGACAAAATAGTGCCGATCGAACACGCCCGCTGGCTCACCCGCGAACTCCAAAAACGCGGTGCCACTTATTGGTATGTCGAAATTGCCGGCGCTCCCCACACCTTTGATCTGGAGCCACCGCAAATGGACCTCCGCCCCACCGTACTCTCCTTTCTCGAAAAACACCTCGGCCGCCCCCACCGTAAAGACAAACCCTAGTCGCCCCAGCAACCGCCCATCTGCCCCAGAACCGACATGCTCCAGCGTATTCTTTTCCAAGCTCTCCTGCTTTGCGCCCCCACCCTGTACGCCGAAACTGATGTAACCGCCAAACCTGACACCGTGCAAATCCCGGCCATCGCTACTGCCTTGCGGCAGTCATCCCCGCCGCCGCTTTCCCCTGAAATCCACCGCGACCACACCATCACCTTCCGTCTCTACGCCCCCGCCGCCACGGTGGTCTACCTATCTGGCGACTGGGATGACAAACCTCGCAACTTAACAAAAAATACCGATGGCCTCTGGAGCCTCACGCTGGAGCCGCTGGCAGCAGGAACCTACGCCTACACCTTTCACCTCGACGATCTCGCGCTGGCCGACCCGGGTAACCCCGCGCTCAAACCCATGCGTACGCCAAACACGAGCATCCTGCTCATCCCCGGCCCCACCGCCGTCCCGATCGAATACCGTCCCTCGATCGCCCACGGCACCGTACACCTACACGACTACGCTTCACAAGCGCTCGGCATCACCCGCCGCCTCCGCGTTTACACGCCACCCGACTACGACGCCACCGCCAAACGCCGCTACCCTATCCTTTATCTCCTGCATGGAGCCGGAGACAACGAGGCCACGTGGACTGAATTTGGCCGTGCCCATCTCATCCTCGACAACCTCATCGCCGACGGCAAAGCCCAACCGATGATCATGGTAATGACCGACGGCCACGCACTGGTAAACCATAGCACCGAGACACGCGCCAAAAACGTCACCGCCTTTGAGCAAGATCTTCTGGGCGACGTTCTCCCACTGGTCGAAACGCGCTACCGCGTCCTCGCCGACCGTGAACACCGCGCCATCGCCGGCCTCTCCATGGGCGGCAATCAAGCCCTGCTCATCGGCCTCAACCACCGCGACCGCTTCGCTTGGATCGCCGGCATGAGCAGCGCCGTTCGCGAACCCAAACAACCCCTTACCTCCTTTTGGGCCTCGCCCGTCTCCACCAAGTACCCGCTCCGCCTACTCTGGATGAAGATCGGCCGTGATGATTTTCTCCTCCTGGAAAACCGTCGCTTCACCGCCATGCTCGACGAAAAAAAAGTGCCGCATGAGTACAGCGAATCCGAAGGCGGCCACACATGGCACATATGGCGCGCATACTTTGCCGAGCTGGCCCCAAAGCTGTTCCGCACACACTGACTGTGATGCCCGGCCCCGTTTAACAAGCCCTCGTCACCACGCCCCCCTTCACCCTGAACTGACACAGCGACCCTTTTTTTCGATTTTCATCTGCGTTCATCCGCGTCCATCAGCGGTTAAAAACCCACCCCGCCCACAAGCGTTGCCGTCCTTATTCCGCTCCGCTCAATCTGTGCCCATCCGTGTTCATCTGTGGCTAAAAACTCTCCCGCCCCCATCGCCTCCGACCCGCTACGCCTGCTCATCATCGGCGGCAGCGGCTTTGTCAGCGGCGCGCTAACCCGCCTCGCACTCGCCCGCGGTCACGCCGTGACCATCATCACCCGCGGCCAGCGCCCCGTGCCCGCTGGCGTCGCGGTGATCACCGCCGACCGCCAGGACCGAACCAACTTCGCCCACCAACTATCCGAACACGACGCGACGTGGGACCTCGTCGTCGACGCCATTCCCTACACGCCAGACGACGCGCAGCAGGACGTCGCCGTTTTCTCCGGCCGCGCCGCCCAGCTGGTCTTTGTCTCCACGGATTTTGTCTACGATCCGCGGCATCGCAAAAACCCGCAAACCGAACACGACGCCACCTACTCGACTGGCGGTTACGGCGGTTTGAAACGCCAGGCCGAACTCATCCTCGAACAAACGCCCACCACCAGCCTCGCGTGGACCATCCTCCGCCCCTCGCACATCTACGGCCCCGGCTCACTGCCCGGCTGCCTGCCACTGCACGGACGCGACCCGCAGCTCCTCGACCACCTCCGCCAGCGCCGCCCCCTGCGCTTGGTCAACGGAGGGAGTTACCTCCAGCATCCGGTACTGGTCGACGATCTGGCCGCGGCGATCCTGAGCGCCGCACGCAATCCATCCGCCATCGGCAAAACCTGCAACGTCGCCGGCCCCGACATCCTCGCCTCGCACGCCTACTACCGCCTGCTCGGCCGCTTGCTGGACCGCGACGTGACGATTGAAGACGTGCCCGTCGCCGAGTTTCTCGCCGCCAATCCCGACAAAGCGCCCTTCTGCTGCGACCGCGTGTACGACCTCACCGCCCTGCGCGCCGCCCAGCTCACGCTTCCTGCTACGACCTTGGAAGCCGGCCTCCGCCAACAACTCAACACCCTGCAAAGCTAACACGGAATACGCAGAATCGTATTTCAGAGAGAGGACTTTCGCGCAACAGTGCCGGTGGGCAGGGGGATCCAACGACTTTCATGCTTTTCGAGTCTCTGTGATAGCGAAATTATTTTACACGCGCTGCGCTCTCCGTGGCCTCCGTGCAACCGCTGTGCTCTCTGTGCTCCTCTCCGATCCCCCACCCCGAGCCGCCTTCTGATTTTCGTATCGAAATTTCACCGCGCCCGCCGATAACCTTTCCGTTTTATTGCCGCTGCTTGCCGCTCCACGGCACGCCACGCACCTCACTTCACCACACTGCACCACATGAGTATATTCCTCACCGACGCCGAACGCGCCCGCCTCAAGTCCCTGCCCGCCGTCTCGCCCGCCGCCTCGCTGCTTGCCGCCCTGCAATCCCGTGTCGCCCACCGCGCCTCCGCGCCCGGCCTCAGCGATCGCGACTCCACCACCGACTGGTGGCACCATACCGGCGAATACCTGACCGAGGCCGCGCTCATCCACGCCGTGCGCCCCTCGCCCGAAATCACCGCCTGGCTCCGCGCCTCCGTGTTGGCCATCGTGCGCCGCCCGCTTTCCGACTGGGCCGGCCCGCCCTTCCGCGGCTTTGGCGGTAAAGACTTAGTCGGCTCCCTCGAAACCGGCCACCTCACCTGGAGCGTCGCCATCGCCTACGACCTCGCCACCGAACTCTTCACAACCGCCGAAACTGAAGAAATCAAAACCACCCTGCGCGAGTTCGGACTCATCTCCTGCCGCCGTTACCTCGACCAGTCCAATTCCTGCCATAACTGGAACTGCGTGCTCCTTGCCGGCTACGCCGCCGCCGCCGCTGTACTCGGTGACAAACAAGCCCTCGCTGACGCTGCCGAATGGTTCCCCCTCGCCGCCGACCACTTCCAACCCGACGGCAGCTACGGCGAATCCCTGCAATACGCCAACTACGCCGCCTACTCCCTCGTCATCGCCCACGAGGCCCTCCTGCGCGCCTCGCCCGCCACGCCGCCCACCTTCGAACCCTACGCCCGCATCGTCCACTGGGCCGCCCAGGCCCTCTTCTACCGCAAGCCCCTCTCCGGCTGGGGCGCGACCGACTGGCCCCGCAGCGCCAACTTCGGCGACAGCGCCGCCCTCTTCCGCCCCTCCGGCGACCTCCTGATCCACATCGCCGCCCGCGCCCGCCAGGCCCTGCCCACCGAGGCAGGACTCGCTCGCTGGCTCTTCGACACGCTCTACTTCCCCGCCAACGAACAAGGGCCGCACGACCTCGCGAGCTTTGGATTTGTCAACGGGTTCGGCCTCTTCTCGCTCAGCCTGCTGGCCGACGCCGCCGCGCCGATTTCGCCCACCACCGCCAACCTGCCGCTCAATGCCGCGTTCTCCGGCGGCGACGTCTTCGCCCGCGACGCGTGGAACGGCCTCACCACCCTCGCCGCGCGCACGCCCGCCGAGCCGCGCCACGCCTCCGCCCACCTGCACGGCGACGCCAACAGCTTCATCCTCGTCCACCGCAAGGAACGCCTCCTGCTCGATCCCGGCCACAGTTGCTACCGCAACCTCGCCCACGACCTCGAAGGCGCCTCGCTCACCCACAACACCTGCACCTTCGAAGTGCCCGGCTCCGCGACGACGCCCGCTCGCACGCTCACCCAACGCGGCGGCCTCAACCGCCCGATCCTCCGCGATGGCGGCGCCCTCCAGGGAGCCGCGCCCGTCGATATCGGCGGACGCCGCCTCGTCAGCACACGTGTTGGCCCTGTCTCCTTGATCGGCTCCGAAGCCGCGCCGCTCTACGGCGCGCCCCTGCGCAGCTTCACCCGCCTCTGGGTGCTCTGCGGCGCGCACGCCCTCTTCATCATCGACCGCATCGAAGCCGAAGTCCCCGTGCGCACGACCTGGCACTGGCTAACCAACAACCGTGACGGTCTGCTCGAACTCAAACTCGGACGCCCCGACCGCATCCTCGCCCGCCGCGGCAACGCCGGCCTCAAACTCGCCCATTTTGCCGGTGGCAACATGGGCGGCCCGATCTACGCCAACGTCCACGACGCCTACCACCCACTGCCCTCGCAACGCGGCGAAGGCGCGCCCGGCTCCGGCCTAATCATTCGTTGGACCGAGTCCACCCCCACCACCTCCCGAACCAGCGTCCATGGTTTGTGTTTCGACGACCACGCCGCCATCCTCGGCTGGAACCTCAAAGCCGAAAACCAAACCTACGTACTCGATGGCCCCGACCAACGCGAACAATGGACCCTTCGACCCGAGGCCACTGGCACCACCTTCCGCGTCGAAGAAAGCGTCACCCGCCAAGCCTTCACGATCGCCGCGACATCCGGCACCTGGTCCCTGACCGCCGCCAAGTAAGCCACGTCAGCCTTGCTCTCCCTAGGGCAAAGTAACCTATTAGGTTACTTTGCCCTTCACCGGACCTCAAAGCTGTTTCAGCAGGCACGCCGATTTCGCCTGCCACTCGACCATTTTTCGTGCCTTCTATCCCTCATGATCCAAGTCCAGCCCACGCTTGAAGCCGGTGTCGTCTACACCAAGCCATGGATGGTTGCGCTGATGCTAGACTTAGCCGGTTAATTGGAAGCGCCCCGACGGCCGTTAAAAGATGACTGGGTGGATGGAGGTTCCGCTGCCAGTAAAGGCAGTTGGAGAGTCTAAATCCAAGAACCACCACCCGTGAAGAAAATGACCAAGCCCGAGGCCCCGGCGCAAGAATGCCGCCGGCGGCGAGAGCGAGCAAGAGCGCGGCTTCGCGCCATTGGATCACCGCCACGCGGCCAAGATCTAAGAACTGCGCGAGCGCGATCTGCGCGGCCCGCAGTTTGCGCCGCAGCGACCACGCCGAGTCCTCGCGCCTATGGAAACGTCTGCGGGTGGCCCAAGGCGAAGTGGCCGGCCGCGAGGCCTTGGCCGATCTGCGGCGCTTTGTGGCCGCGAGCAACGCTGCCGCCCTGATCAGCCTGGACGAAGCCGGCGAGCAACTCATCGCCCTGCACCGGCTCGATCTTGCCTGCACCCTGCACGGCTCACTGCTGTCCACCAACGCGATTGAAAACCTGATGCGCAACTACCGCGGCCAGACCGCCAAGGTCACCTGCTGGCAACCGGCCAGCGACCAGATATCCCAGTGGACCGCCGCCGCCCTACTGCAGGTCGAGACCGGCTTTCGTCGGATCCAAGGTCACGTCGTACTGCCCAGACTCCGACAAAGTCTCGCCCTGCCGTCGCTGAATCCGGGAAGTGGAGGGGGCGCCTCATGAGAGCTAACTTAAAGTTGACGTTCCGCCGGTTATCCGCCCTGCTCGCAGCATGGATTCAACGGCGCTGCCCGATCGTAACTGGGAATTCTTGGTGGAATTGCTGCCGACTGATTGGGAAGAGCTAGCCAAGGTGAGCGGCGCAGTTAAGCGGCATCGCGGCTTCAAGTCGGTGGATAGTCTATTGAGAACACTATTGTTACATGTTGGACTGGGATGCTCCCTGCGGGAGACTTCAGTGGTCGCGAAGGCCGCGGGTTGGGTGCAAATGTCAGACGTTGCCTTATTGAAGAAGCTGCGAAATTCGGAAGGGTGGCTACAGGCGTTGTGTGCTGGATTGCTGCGCAACAATGAAATGGCGCTGCCTGCGAACCATGCCCTGCACATGAGATTGATCGACGGGACGCTAATCAAAGAACCTGGGCAAACCGGAAGCGCTTGGCGGATTCATTACAGTTTGCGCGTGCCGGATTGGACCTGTGATGCATTCAGCCTGTCCGCCGCCGAAGGCATTGGCACCGCAGAATCGTTGCGACAGTTCGATGTGAGCCCAGACGACTGCCTCATTGCTGATCGTGGCTATGCCCATGCAGCGGGCCTTTTGCACGTCCATCAGAAAGGCGGTTATGTTATCGTTCGGCATAACGCCCAGACTCTCCCATTGGAAAATGCCGACGCGACCGCATTCGTGACACTCGAAGCACTCGGGACATTAAGGGATTCAGGCCAAGTCGACAGCTGGCCTGCTTATGTCCGAACCGAAGGAGGACTGCGCGTTGCCGTCAGATTGTGCGCTGTGCGCAAGAGCCCAGAAGCCATTTTGGCAAGTCAGCGTAAGTTGCGCCGCCGGGCTCAGAAGAAATGCCAAAAACTACGACCAGAGACACTGGAATACGCTCAGTGGATCATGGTCTTGACCACCGTACCATCCGCACAATTGAGCGATATTATGGTGCTGGAGTGGTACCGGATTCGCTGGCAAATCGAGCTCGCATTCAAACGCCTCAAATCATTGGCAGCGTTGGGGCATCTCCCCAAACACGATCCAGCCTCTACTCGAGCATGGTTCTATGGGAAACTACTCGTGGCTCTCCTGACGGAAAAGATGCAGCGATATTCGAAAGCCTTTTCCCCCTGGGGCTGTCGCTGGTGCGACCAAAACGATCCCACGCAGTCGTTGGCGGGAGAATGATGTTCCACTGCACCTGCTCCGTTCTGCTATATGGCCACCGCTCGACATCGCCTCGTGCCTGAAGAGTTGGCCTGTCTTTCAAGAAAATCTTTCCCAACGAAAGCGCAATCGGGTTCCCCGAATTGAATCCCTGCTAAGTTAGCGCTCATGGGGGTCGCCCCTCCACACCACCCCGAGTTCGATAGCTCTTGTCCCAATCTCTAATCCCTGAAACCAATCCTCCACCGCCATCCACTTTGCTCTTTTAACGACGCTTGGGACATCCCCTTTTCCCCTGCCGAGAAGTAGGGTTTCAAATGTATCCACTTTAGGGGAATTTCCTCAGAGCTCGCTGAGCGGAGCCGGTGGATCACTGTAACAAATAGATTACATCTATTTAGGCATTTGCTGAGATGGACACTCATGTTGACGAACAATGGGACGAAGGGGGCATATCCGGTCTCCACTGACCGTGCCTCGTTAGAGAACAATCAAATAATAGATCTAAATGTCCACCGCATCTTTCGAAGCCTCAACCTCACGTCGCAATGGCGATCATTCCCTTGCTGCTCCGCGCAAGCCTATAAGTCTCGCAATCTCCACCCCAAAAATCGCACCAGTCGAGTTTTCAGACGATCGTGCGGCAGCGCGCAAAATGGCGGAGCAAAAAGCGAAGGCGCGGACCTTGGCGCGAGCCCAGGCTGTTGCCGAGAAACTCTCCACCGCGACCGAAGAGGTCTCGTCGGCAATTCAGGAAGCGAGCGGCGCGATTCATGAGTTAGAAAAGACGATGCAGCAGGTTGCGACGGGTTCACAGCAGGCTTCTGCGGCCGCCGAGGAATCCCGCACGGCAATTAATCAAATCGAGAAGGCGTCCGACGAGGCCAACAAGGTCGCGACGATCTCGAAAGATAAGGTGAACACATTACAGCAGCTGGCCAAAACGACGACTCTTGACATCGAAGCGTTGATCACAGGCGTTGGCGGCGCAGCCAAGGCGAATCTTGATTCGGCCAAGATGATAGTGGAGCTGGAGCGGCTCTCAGATGAGATCGGCAAGATTGTGCACGCTGTTGCGCGCATCGCCGACCAGACCAATTTACTCGCGTTGAATGCGGCAATCGAGGCGGCCCGGGCCGGTGAACACGGCAAGGGTTTTGCCGTCGTTGCCGACGAGGTGCGCAATCTCGCCGAGATCAGCGAAAAGAGCGCTCGCGGCATTCAGGAAGTCGTCAATGAAATCCAAAATCAGGTGAAGATCGTGGCCGCCGATACTGAAGCGGCCGGCAAACAAGGCATCGCGGAAGTGGAGAAAGCGAAGTCGATCACAAAGGACCTTTCGCAGATCGGCCAGGACATGGTCGTTATTCAACAGAGCTGCGAGGTGATTTCCTCCAACGCCACGCAGGCCGTCGCCGGTGCCCGCGAATATCTGAAGGGTGCCGAGCAGATCGCTTCGGCCTCTGAAGAGGCTTCATCCGGTTGCGAGGAGGCCCAGAAGTCCGTCCAGGAACAATCTAAAGCCTATAGCGAGATGGGCGACGCCGCCCGCTCAATGGCCGATTTGGCGGAGGGGCTCAAGACCTCCACGAATGCGCAAAAATCAGCGGAAGAACTCGCGGCCTCAGCCGAGGAATTGTCGGCTAATGCCGAAGAGGTCAAAGCATCGGCCGCGCAAATCGCGTCGGCCATCGATCAGATTCAAAAAGCCGCTGGCATGCAGGGCAAGGCAGCGGAAAAAGCCACCGAACTCGGAACGCAATTGCTGCAGGCGTCCAAGGGAATGAACGAGCGCGCCACCGTCAGCACGGATAGGATGAATTCGATTAAGGATCTTTTGACGCGCAACAAAGCCAATGTTGATGCGCTCATCGTCAATGTCGGCAAGGCGGCCGAGGCCTCAATGACCTCTGCCAAGAACGTCATGCAACTCGAAGAGCGTACCCGGCGAATCGACAAGATCGTCGATGCGATCGTCATGGTGACCGTCCAGACCAACATGCTGGCGGTGAACGGAAACGTCGAAGCAGCGCGGGCCGGCGAATATGGCCGCGGTTTCTCCGTCGTCGCCGGTGACATCCGCGCGCTCTCCAATGAGAGCAGCGAAAACGCCGACCGGATCAAGGACCTCGTCCGCCAAGTGCAAGCCCAGATCGTTCGGGTCGCAGGAGACATCGAACTCGCGGGCAAGACAGCCGCAGCCGAAGTGGAGAAAGCCAAGGTTTCCACCAGCAATCTTGATATCATCGCGAAAGACGCGGACATCGTGTTGGCGAACATCCAATCGATTGGCACCGGCGCGACCGAGTCGATGAAAGCACTTGATCAAGCCGCCAAAGCGACGGAGCAGATCAGTTCTGCCGCGCAGCAGATGGGTCGGTCTACGGAAGAAGGCGCCAGCGCCGCCGAGGAAGCCAGCAAAGCCGCCCAGCAGATCGCACAGGCCATCGAAGAAATCGCCTCGCAGGCTGACGAACTGCAACACGGTTAATCAAAAATTAGCGCACCGAGAGGAACGATCGGGCATTCGCCCGGCCGCTGCTGGGTGCGCAACTATCCAACTTTACTGAGGAATTAATTATGAGCGAACTAGCAACCCCTGCATCGGCCGTTAAGGCCGAGAGCCAGTTGGTCACGTTCTATCTGGGCGATGAGGAATTTGGCTTCGATATCATGTCGGTGCAGGAAATCATCCGGCAACCGAAACTGTCACGCATTCCGATGACCCCACCCGATGTCGAGGGCATTGCCAATTTGCGCGGCATGGTTCTCCCCATCATCGATACCCGCACCCGTTTCGGCATGCCGCGTACGGCTGATACCGATCGCACGCGTGTGCTGGTCGTGGATGTCGACGGCAACAAGACCGGTTTGCGCGTGGATCGCGTGCGTCAGGTGACACGTGTGCTTCAACGACAAATGGAGCCGCCACCGCCCGTGATCTGCGAAGGGATCAGCTCCGACTATCTCGAAAGTGTCGTCAAACTCGAGGACGGCAAACGCATCATCATGGCACTCAACCCGCGGGCCATCTGCAAAGTGTCGCCGGAAGTTTTGCAGAAGTACAAGGTCGCTCTGGGTCTGGGCACCGACTCCACCGCGACCACGCAACAGGCTAAGGATGCCTCCGAGGATCTGGCGGTCATTCAATTGGTCGCGTTCAAATTAGGTCGCGAGGAATTTGCTTTCCAGATGGACCGCGTGAGGGAAATTTTACGCGTCACGCGTCCCAGCGAAGTGCCGGGCACGCCGAAGCACGTGCTGGGCGTCCTGACTGTGCGGGGCAACATTCTTCCCGTAATCGATCTGCGAGTGATGCTCGGTTTGAACAACCTGGAATCGGAAGTGGTCGCCGAGGCCACTGAACAAAGTGCGCGCTTTAAAGCGTGGCTGACCGCTGCCGCTGAAACGGTGCGCTCCGGTACCGGAAAACTGGATGCATCCGGTGCCGAGGCCGCGCGCAAGTGGATGGCCGATTGCACCACGTCGAGCGAAGCATTGCTAGAAATTCTCAGCCAGATGCGCGCGGCCAACGACCGGCTTTTGCGCGGCATTGCCCAGACGCAGGGTTTGAGTGCCGTCGAACAAGGTAAGGCGCGGGCGTTTTTCGAGCAGGAGGTAGAAGTGTCAGGTCAGGAGGTGCTCAAGCAATTGGCAAAATTCCAAGGCAGCGTGAAGGAAAACATCCGTGAAGATCAGCGCTTGATCGTCGTGCAGGCGCACGGCTCATTGCTGGCACTGCTGGTGGACAAAGTCCGCGAGGTGCTGAAGATGCCCAAACGCCAGATCGATGTGCCGCCGGCCCATTTGTCGGAGAGCCAAAACGTCGAACTCAGTGGCATCGCCAAACTGGAAAACGGCAAGCGGCTGATCATGCTGCTGGATGCCAACCGCCTGATCAAGGGCCAGGAACTTGAGCAGCTCGGAGCGACCAAAGCCGATGCGGCGGGGAATGAATCCCAGAAGCATCAAGTGGGGGGCGAAGGCGCCTCACTGGGCGAACAACAATTTGTCACGTTCCATCTCGACGATGGCGAGTATGGCGTTCCTATCGCAAAAATTCAGGAAATTGACCGCGCCGCAAAGATGACGCGTGTGCCCCGTGCTGCGGAATACATGGATGGCATCACCAACCTCCGGGGCGAAGTCGTTCCTGTGGTCAACGCACGCAAGCGCTTCAACCTGCCCCTGAAAGACACGAATGAACGCACGCGTGTGATCATTATGGAACTGGACGGCGTGAAGACCGGATTGCTTGTGGATTCGGTGCATGAAGTCTTGAACCTCGCGAGCAAAGACATCGCTCCGCCGCCGGCTTCACTTTCTACCACGATCGAGCGGCAGTTCATCTCCGGCATCGGCAAAGTGGATGGCGACAAGCGCATGCTCATCCTTCTCGACGTCGAAAAGATCCTCCAGCGGTAAGAGGACAACCAAAGCTCAGCAAAATTCGGCAGACGCTCGCGGTCTGCCGATTTTCGGACGTTAAAATTCATGAAACGAATCCGTGTTTTGGTCGCCGACGATTCTGCCCTGATGCGGCGGACGCTGCGCCATGTGATCGAGGCCGACCCTGAATTTGAATGGGTAGGCGCTGCGCGTGACGGCGAGGACGTCCTGCAAAAGGCCCGCGAACTTCGGCCGGACGTCATCAGCATGGACATCAACATGCCGAAGCTGGACGGCATCTCCGCGCTCCAGATCATACTGGACGAAGGCATTTGTCCGGTGGTGATGCTGTCATCGCTGACGCAGAAATCCGCTGTCACCACCTTCGAGTGCCTGGAGTTGGGCGCGTTTGATTACGTCGGCAAGCCCGATGGAACCGTCAGCTCGGATCTCGGCAGCGTGGCGCGCGAATTGACGCTCAAGCTCAAGGCCGCGGCTAGTGTCGGCACGCTCCAGCGCACGGGTAAACATCATCGCGAAGTGCGTGCGGAGCTCTCGCGGAACAAATCCACTGCAACTGTCAAAATAATTGAGCCGTCGAAACTCGGTTCTTCATTCAAAGCGATTGCCATCGGTATTTCGACCGGCGGGCCGGCGACCATTATGGAAGTATTACCGCAGATTCCGGCCGATATCGGCGGTGCGGTCTTTCTGGTGCAGCATATGCCCGTCTCGTTCACCGCCTCGTTCGCCCGACGGTTAAATGATGCGTGCGAACTGAACGTGGTCGAAGCCGAAGCCGGCATGGAAGTGAAGCCTGGCTGGTGCTACGTGGCGCGCGGCGATGCGCATCTGACGCTGTATCGAAAGATCACGGGTCAGGTGTTCGTGCGTATGCCGACCACGCCGCAGACGCTCTTCGTCCCGTCCGTCAACGTCATGATGGAATCGGTGCTGGCTGTTTATGGAAGTGACACGATCGGCGTGGTGATGACGGGCATCGGAGACGATGGTGCCGATCAGATGATGCGGATCAAGGAAGCGGGCGGCTACACCATCGCCGAAAGCGAAGAGAGCTGCGTCGTTTACGGCATGCCTCGCGAAGTGTTCGAGCGCGGCGGCGCTTGTGAAGTGCGGCCTAGTTGGGAAATTGCGAGGGCAATTCTGCGGAGAGTGTGAACAAAAAAAGGATCACGTATGAATATTCAGACTTTTATATCCGGCCTCACCGCTGAAGACGAAACCGATCGCAGCAATGCGGCTGAAGATTTGGGTTATGCCGACATCAAAGAAGCTGTCGCGCCCTTGATCGAGCGCTTGTCGATCGAGCCCTCGCGCAAGGTGCGAGAAACTATTTTTCTCGCGCTGGAAAGAATCAATCATCCGGAGGTTCTCGCCCGCGTGGCAACGCTGTTGGAGAGTGACGATGCCTTTCTGCGCAACCAAGCCGTCGGTCTGCTCCAGCGAAAGGGCGCAGCCGCAGCTCCCGTCCTTTTGGCGCGTATTCACGCTGCCGATGCCGACGTAAGGAAATTCGTGCTCGACGTTGCAGCAGGTATCTCGTCGCTCGAAGTCGAGCCGATCTTTGAGGCGGCGATGCAAGATCAAGACACCAACGTTCAGATCGCAGCGCTGGAATATGTCGGCGAGCAACGCAAGATCCGGTTCAAGTCAGCGGCTGAAACGATTTTCCTCAAGGCGACGGAACCGATGCTTGTATGCGCCGCCTTCGCTGCGCTGTTGCAGATCGGCGACGCCTCCTCCTGGCAGTGCATTCGCCAGCGTTATCCCACGGCGGCCATCGTGCCGAACTGGGAATTGGGTTGGTGGATTCGCGCTCTCGGAGAATTTGGCCGTGCGGACGAAATAGAGGTGTTTCACGAACTCCTCCAGCTTCACAACGGTAAAGTGGCCGGGGACGTCATTGATGCTTTGGAATGCTTTCAGGTGCGGCATGGTCGCGTGGAAATTACCGACACTTTCTGGACACTTCTCCGCGAACTTCTCCAAGCGCCGTTGGCGACCGAGGACAAGCTTCAGCTGTTTCGCGTCGTGGGTGGATTCGGCGCGCCTGCGGCCATAGGCGACTATCTGATCGCTCTCATGGAGAACGATGATCGGATGACCAAGCTCGGTGCGATCGAAGGGATCAAGCGCCTCGATCGTCCGGGAATTCGGGCGATTTTAGAAAAACGCCGCAGTCTAGAAACAGATCCCGAAATCACCGAGGCTCTCGGCGAAGGAGAGAGCCTGTGATGACGCTTGCGCTCAAGGATTTCACGAGTATCCGGGACGAGGTCTATCGAAAGCTCGGTCTCTTTTTCGAAGACTCAAAAATCTATTTCATCCAAAAACGGATTGAGAAACGGATGCAGATCCGGGCCGTCGATTCGTTCGCTGACTATGCTTTTCTCCTCCGCTTCGGCGACAAGGAGGGCAGCGAGATGCAGGCACTGGCCAATCTGGTCACGACGAACGAGACGTACATGTTTCGCGAGTTCGAGCAGCTCCAAGGGTTCGCCGATCATTGCCTGCCGATGATCCTGAAACCACTCGAAGCCGCCAACGACCGACGCCTGCGGATCTGGTCCGCGGGCTGTTCCTCCGGTGAAGAGCCTTATACGCTCGCGATCATCCTTCAGGAAGTGATGCACGACTTTCGGAAGTGGGACATCAAAATCAAGGCCACTGATATCGATCAGGTGCGATTGGATATGGCGCGTCGAGCGGTCTACGACGAGCGTTCGGTCAAAGAGGTGCCGGCCGAATATTTCGACCGCCACATCACGCGGCTGAAGGATGGCAATTTTTCCGTGAAGCCGGAGACCGCGAAGACAGTGGACTTCGAGCACGTGAACCTCAGCGACCGCATGGCCATGCGCGCGATGGGGAAGTTCGATTTCATTTTCTGCCGCAACGTGCTGATCTATTTTGACGACGCCTCGCGCAAAGCGGTCGTGGATCAATTCTACAACGCCCTCAAACCGGGCGGTTTCATTTTTCTCGGCCACTCAGAATCCATCGGCCGGATCAGCACTGCGTTCACGCTGCTCCGCGTCGGCCAACACCTCGTTTATCGCAAGGAATGATATGCCCAAAATACTGATTATCGACGATTCGTCGCTGACCCGCGAGTTTCACTCACACATTGTAAAGGACGCTGGTTTCACCTGCGTGACCGCGGCGGATGGCATGGAGGGACTCGAGAAAGCCACCACCGAAAAATTCCAGCTCATCCTCACCGACATCAACATGCAGGGGATGGATGGGTATGAATTCATCCGGCGCGTACGGCAGAATCCTGACTACGATGAAGTGCCCATTATCATCGTTTCAACGGAAGCCAAAGATCTGGACAAACAAAAAGGCTTCGGTGCGGGCGCGAGCCTTTACCTCGTCAAGCCAACCGAAGCCGGCCGTATCGTCGAGAGCATGAAGATGCTCTTGGGGAGTCCGTGAGGTTCCTTCCCGCCTGATTCCGATGTCCAGCCGCCTCAGTACCCAGCTGCGCGCTCAAGAGAAACGCGCTCGGCCAACAACGGAGACCTTTCTCTCTCTCTGTCGTCAGTGGGGAGCGAGCAGATGGCCGTTTACGAAATTCGCTTGGTCGGCAACGCAAGTGGCCATGGGAATCTGGGCCGCCCGTCTCGTAGAGGAAAAGCAGGTTCTCGTTTCTCTTATTCAGAGCATGGAAACGGAATTTTTTGAAACAGGTGAAGGACTGATGAGGCTGTCGCGACAACTGAGCGATATCCAGCAAGTCAGTCAGTCTCTTAGTGAACTAACCATGGGCCAGACGGAAGACGCGGCCGTGCAGTTCGGCTTTCAACTGCTCAAGAAGTCGGAGGATCTCGTGCTGGCGAGCTACGATCAATACGATCACGTCTTTGTGGCCTTTGCCGAGTTGCAACAGCGGCTCGGCCAGCTCGCCAAACAGCACAACGACCTCATGCGGGTCCTGCAGCCGCTACAATTTATCACCACGGCGTTGCGGATTGAGGCGAGCCGTCAACCCGCCGAAGTCCAGACGGTGTTCGTCACTCTCGTCACCGATTTGAATCGAACGGTGAGTGAAGTCCGCGCCACGATGGAACAGCAATTTGCGGGTCTCGCCGCGGGCGAGCAAATTGTTCAGACTCTGATGGCGCAAATCTCCGCCTCGATCCGCCAGCATCGCCAGGAGGTAACAGCCGCGTTGGCAGCGAGCCGTGCCAATTTGCGCGCCTTGAGTGAAGCGCTCGCCAGCTCCGGAGCGGGCGCAGCCGATCTCTCCAGCCTGAACCAAAAGGTCCGGCGCCACATTGGCGGAATCGTCATGGCTCAACAATGCCAGGAC
>Ga0209181_10001675_pt1 | contig 38092 bp, 30 predicted proteins | sample MAT05_FD_187208 | JGI IMG/M metagenome (GOLD analysis project Ga0209181, IMG submission 187208) | Freshwater microbial communities from Lake Fryxell liftoff mats and glacier meltwater in Antarctica - MAT-05 (SPAdes) (version 2) | ecosystem: Environmental > Aquatic > Freshwater > Ice > Liftoff... | reverse complement strand
ATTAACAATAAACTTAAAGTTATTAAGCGTCAAGCTTATGGGTTTGTCAATTTTGACAACTTCCGAGATCGGCTATTAGCTTGCTTTTCTAATTAGTTTTTCTCATCACAGCAAACCCAGAAGACCCCCAGTAACTTTCGATCTCGCGGGTCGCGGGCCAGCGCGAACTCGCGCCGCCGTCAAAGTTTTCAAAGGATGGGGGATTGAGCAGAAGTGTTTTGAACAAGGTCGTTACTCTCTCATTTCTAAAGTGGATTTGAATTGAATTGAAGCCTGCTTGAAAGAGAGTTATTATACTTTTAAGGATCTGCGTTCATACTGTATCAGCCGAATCGTTAGTAAGGCTCTGGCGCTCCTGCGCCTGCCTGGTACTTTACCTGGACACAAAGCTCTTCAAGAACTTCAAACAGAATGGTTCATTGTTGCTGAACCAAAGGCAGCGAACCTAATTAGCTCTTTAATCTTCTACCCTTCGGCTAACGAGGGCTGAGCTTGATGCGGGTTGAAAGACCAGAGGTAAGGGCTACCAGTTCGCCCTTCTTCGTTAACCGAAACAGTTGACTACGCCAGCGGAAGGTATTACCCACAAACCCATAGCCCCACAAAGCAAAACTCAAAACATCCCGCAACGGAGAGAGCCAGAACCAGGCTTTGGCTATTGGATCGTTCAAACAGCGAACCCCAACGATCCAAGCCATCGTTACTCTGATGATCAACGTAAGACTCCAAAGAACCCAGCTTAAGAAAGTGCCTCCGGTCATGAGTAATAACACAGTGCTGCCAAGCGTACCATAGGTAAAAATCAGTCCGGCATACCCCCAGGGTCTTGACACCCGAATCCCAACTAACCAGCGAATTTGGCGCTGCAAAGCATTGACCATCGTATCCCTGCTGGGTAGTACATGATCCACTACGTAAGATGACAGCACCACCTGATGCCCCGCTTGAGCGGGTAAATGACCCAGTTGAAAATCATCAGCGAGGTAATTCGCGATCGCTTTAAATCCCCCGATCTCCTCTAAAACAGAGCGGCGAATTACGATCGTCTGCCCCATAGCAAACTTTGTCCCTTCCAGTTGGTTACTCACCAAGACTCCAGGATGAAATTCTGTCGAGGTGCTGAGGGCTTCTAACGTCGTCACCCAACCCTGTGTAAGCGAACGGTAGAGACAGGTAATCACCCCGACCTCGGAGCGCTTCAGCGGCTGCACCACCTGTTGCAGATAATCTGACCCTACCCGGACATCACTATCTGCCAGTAGTAAAACCTCATAACTGGCTCTAGCAAAGGCACTGGCTAAATTGTTGACCTTACGATTGGTGCCCAGAGTGCGATCGTTCACAATCAGTTGAATGTCCACCTCTGGAAAGTCTTGAATGATTTGCTTCACCACCTCCATACTCGAATCATGTAAATCCTGCACTCCAAAAATAATCTGGTATTGAGGATAATCTTGGCAGCAGAAGGAGGCGAGATTGGCGTAAGTTTGATCATCAAACCCGCAGATGGGTTTCAGAATACTGACTGGAGGGTGAAAGCGGAGATCGATGACGGTATCTTTGCTTAAAAACTTAAAGGCTGCATAGATGGCATAGGTGTAATAACTAATGCCTGTTAAACAGAGGCAGCATAAGGGTACGAGCAGGTAAGGGGTGAGTTCAATTCTGGTAATAGGAGTAGTCAAAAGCATTGAAAGAGCATAAAGAGACTGTAGATGCGCCATATAAAATACAAGAAATTAAATGAAAGAAATTTCGCACGGTCTTCGTCAACTAACGGCTACTAAACTTTCGATCGGCTACCAAATAGGCGTATTTATTTGCCTCACTAACAGCAAGTAAAAAATCATTAAAAATCTGACCAGCTTAACCAACACTTTGACTCAAGTGCCAAGCAGTACACATACCGTGCAATCCCAACAGCACCTTGACGTTGAGCGAGAGCAACACGACAGCAACTCTCATTGATCCAACAAAGTGCTTTCTTGATGACAGAAATGAGTGTTTCAATGGCGCGTTTCTGAAGTATCTAGAGCGTCAACATGTCACACAATAAACGTCTTGTGGTGATTTTGTTCTGAGCTGACTCGGAGCAGTCGAGCTTCTCGATCAAAAAGCCTGATCCAGACCTGATCTGATTGAACCAAGGTGAGGGTTTTGAGCAATCATGGATACTGTAAGCGAATGTGCCCTGTGAGGTCAAACAGATGTTGACCAACTCCTTGGGCGGCTCTGCGTTGAACTCCTGGCTTACTCTGCTTTACTGTTCTAAGGCGTTCATAGCGATCGAATACATGGCAACCATCAACGACAACTACCTCAAACTGAAAGCAGGCTATCTGTTTCCTGAAATTGCGCGACGGGTGACGACCTTTGTAGACGCAAACCCTGATGCGAAGGTAATCCGTCTCGGCATTGGGGATGTGACGGAACCCCTGCCGGAAGCCTGCCGCACTGCCATGATTCAGGCTGTAGAAGACATGGGCGATCGTGCCAGCTTCAAAGGTTACGGGCCAGAGCAGGGCTATACGTGGCTGCGGGAAAAAATTGCTGCCCATGATTTTCAGTCACGGGGCTGTGACATTGACGCATCAGAGATTTTTATTTCTGATGGCTCCAAGTGCGATTGCGGCAACATTCTCGATATTTTTGGCAACAACAACAGCATTGCTGTCACCGATCCGGTCTACCCGGTCTATGTGGATACGAACGTGATGGCGGGGCATACGGGCGACGCAAATGGGGAGGGCGAGTATGGGGGGTTAGTCTACCTGCCGATTACCGCCAAGAATCACTTTACCGCCGAGATCCCCACTCAGAAAGTTGACCTCATCTACCTTTGCTTCCCCAACAACCCAACGGGCGCAACCGCTAGCAGAGAGCATTTGCAGGCATGGGTTGATTACGCCCGATCGCACGGCTCCATCATCTTTTTTGATGCAGCATACGAAGCCTTTATTACCGATCCAGCGCTTCCTCATTCGATTTATGAACTTGAGGGCGCGCGGGAATGCGCGATCGAATTCCGCTCCTTCTCCAAAAATGCGGGCTTCACAGGCACCCGTTGCGCGTTAACCGTAGTACCTAAAGCCCTCACAGGCAAAGCGACTGATGGCTCTGATGTCGAACTCTGGAAACTGTGGAATCGCCGCCAGTCCACGAAGTTTAACGGAGTCTCATACATTGTGCAGCGCGGAGCAGAGGCAGTCTATACATCAGAGGGGCAGGCGCAAATCAAAACATTGGTCAACTTTTACATGGAGAACGCCAGCAGCATCCGAGAACAGCTCACTGGGGCTGGGCTTGCCGTGTATGGCGGTGTGAACGCGCCCTACGTTTGGGTACAAACGCCCAATGGTCTTTCTAGCTGGGACTTCTTCGATAAGCTGCTGCATACCTGCAATGTCGTGGGCACGCCTGGGTCGGGCTTCGGTGCTGCGGGTGAAGGCTACTTCCGCCTTTCAGCCTTCAACAGCCGCGAGAATGTGGAAGAAGCGATGAAGCGGCTCACGGCAACGTTCAAAGGCTAGAACGAGCAACATTAGGACTCACGCAAACCTCGGAGGTTTTAACCAAGGATCAAGCGTCATGACCAGCACAGTGGCTTAAACCTCCGAGGTTCTGGTCAGACTGCTAAGTCCTACTGATAAATTGCTGCGACAGACAGGAGTCAACTTTTTCCTGCCTTCTGCCTTCTGCCTTCTAGCTACAAATGTCTTAATTCTGAAACCAGGCTGTCAGCGCTACGGCTAGTCCATCAGCGGCATCGTCTGGCTTTGGGATCTGCTCCAAATTCAGTTCGCGGGTGACAGCGGTTTGCACCTGATGCTTATCGGCATTGCCATACCCGGTCAGCGCTTGCTTAATTTGAGCTGGGGTGAACTCCACATAGACAGCGTTGTACTGTGCCAGCACCAGCATCACTACGCCGCGAGCCTGAGCTACCGCGATCGTGTTACCCATGCGGTAGAAAAAGAGCTTCTCGATCGCCACCAGATCGGGCTGCCATTGCTTCATCAGGGTATGCAGATCGTCGTGGATGATGATGAGCCGTTGCCCAATTTCTTTGCCTGCTGGCGTTTGCACCACGCCATAATCTAGCACAGAGACCTGAGCCTCTGTGCTGCCCGCTGCTTCGCCAAGGCAATCGATCGCGCCAAAGCCTAGCGTCGCCAGTCCTGGATCAAGTCCGAGAATCCGCCTTTGCATAATCAAGTCTGAATTTTGAGTGATGGAACTTGTTTTTAACTCAAAACTCAAAACTCAAAACTACGCCTCAGTTTCCAGCCCAAACACCTGATTAAAGACCTTCTCCACCTTGTAGCCAGAGTCGATCGACTCCAGAGGGTCTTTTCGTAGGCGATGACGCAGGCAAAGCGTTACCACGCGACGAATATCCTGGATTGTGACCTCATCGCGTCCTTCAAAGGCAGTGAGCGCTTTGGCAGCACGGTTGGTCACAATGTCGCCCCGCAGACCATCTACATCTAGTTCTGAACACACTTGAGAAATTTTAACGCGCAAATCGTGGTCGATCGCCACTGTTTTAAGCCGTTCTTGAGCTAGAACAAGCCGATGCTGTAGTTCATCCTGCTCTGTTTGGCAGGCTTCGAGAAAACCCTGTGGCTCCTGGTCAAACTCGGTGCGTTGCTCCACGATCTGCACTCGGAGCGCGGGTTCTTTTACGGTGCGAATCTCAGCATGCATCCCAAAGCGATCGAGCAATTGGGGACGCAATTCGCCTTCCTCCGGGTTGCCAGAACCCACCAGGACAAACCGTGCCGGGTGCCGTACCGAAATGCCTTCTCGCTCCACCGTATTCCACCCAGAAGCAGCAGAATCCAGCAGCACATCTACCAGATGATCGTCGAGTAAGTTGACCTCATCCACGTAGAGAATGCCCCGATTTGCCTTTGCCAGCAGCCCCGGTTCAAAGGCTTTCACGCCTTCCGAGAGCGCTTTTTCGATGTCGATCGTGCCACACACGCGGTCTTCAGTCGCGCCCAGTGGCAAATCCACCATTGTGACTTTTTTCTTGGCGACAGGAATGTCTACACCCTGTTCTACCTGCTGTCGTACGGCATCGCCCATCATCTCCATGTCCTGGGGATGACTGTTGAAAGGATCATCCGCCACCACGTCAATCTCAGGCAACAAATCCGCCAAAGCACGAATGGTTGTGGATTTGCCAGTGCCCCGATCGCCCATAATCATCACCCCACCAATTTTGGGATCAATGACATTCAGCAACAGCGCCAGCTTCATCTCCTCCTGCCCAACGATCGCCGTAAACGGAAAGACCGCACGACGACGGGTAGAAGAAGGCTGCACCGATCGACCATTCTCAACACTAACGGGATTCGCAATAAGACTCACGGACTTACCTGATGTTTGTTCAAACGTACAGATCACTGACTTTCATTGTGCCATAGAGGAGGAGAGGAAGTTTTGAGTTTTGAATTTTGAATTTTGAGAGAGGAGGCGGGAAACAGAAGGCAGAGTTTGAATTTTGAGTTGCTTCCCTTGCTTCTCCTACTCCCCACTCCCCACTCCCTACTCCCTACTCCCCTCTGGATCTTCCCCAAACCGCGTAATGTCGTCCTCTCCCAAATACTCCCCGTTCTGCACCTCAATCATCACCAGGGGAATCACACCGGGGTTTTCAACCCGATGAGGGGTACATACAGGCACATAAGTCGATTGCTTCTGCATCAAAATCGTTTCTTGACCGTCGCAAATGACTTTCGCAGTGCCGGAAACCACGATCCAGTGTTCGCTGCGGTGGTAGTGCATCTGAGTGCTGATGTGCTGGCTGGGTCCCAGCTCAATGCGGTTGATGCGGTAGTGGTCACTTTCTTCTAAAAGTGTGACAGTACCCCAGGGTCGTAGTCGAATCGTGTCAGAGTCTACAGGTTGCGAGTGTGGAAGTTCGCGATCGCCATTTTCGCTCATGCTTCTACCTACCAAAAGTCATCCCACTATCATGCCGGATCGTCAGCGCTTTTTCCCTATCCTTTAGACTCTGAAGCCCTTACTTAGCAGTAATCACAGCCTATTTACGGGCTGTTTCATGCTCTGAAGCAGGCGATCGAAAGCTGGCAATGAGCAAACAGACAATACCGACGTTAATGAAGGTATCTGCTACGTTGAAAACGGGAAAGCGAATGAGCCGAAAATCCAGAAAGTCAATGACTTCGCCGACCAGAAAGCGATCGATGCCATTTCCCAACGCGCCCGACAAAATAAAGCCGTAGCCGACTTGTTCCCACCGATTGAGCGTGAATTTTTTTGACCATGCCAGTGCCATCAGCCCAAGGCTAACTCCCAGTGAAAGCCACCGCAGCCACACCGAACCGCCAGGAAAGATGCTGAAGGCGGCTCCAGGATTTAACTCGTAGGTAAAGTGAAACACGCCTGGTAGCACTGGAATGGAATAGTGCAAAATGGGCGGAAAAATGTAGATAACGAACAGAATCTTGGTCAGGCGATCGAGTATCAACCCCACGACAGCAGCAATCCAGAAAAAGCGATTTTTAAAAAACATCGAAAACTTATTACTTAGAAATCAAGCGGTCAGCGATCGGGAGGGAGTGGGGAGTGGGGAGTGGGGAGTGGGGAGTGGGGAGTGGGGAGTGGGGAGGTAGGGGGAGCGGAGGGAGCAGGGGAAGCGATCGCCACTTTCAACTCAAAACTCTCTAGCTTGTCGGCGCAAAGCGCTACTCAAAACTCAAAATTCTCTTACGCCTCTCACCTCTCTCCTTACCCCTCCCTCCCCCAGGCTATCAGTAAAACATTAAGTGACGCAGCGTAAAAGCGAGAACGGTGACAGCACAAACGATCGCAAATTGTCCCGGTAGCGGATAAAGAGAATACTTCATCAATGACTGCTGCAATGGCAAGCCAGCCGCATTAACCAGTCCTAGCCCGTAGGTTGCTGCCATGTAAAGGATGCCCGTTAAATGAATGCACAGTAGCCCACATAAGCAGCTAAACGCAAGCGACTCCAGCTTAGGCAACGCCTTGAACGCCAGATAGCCGCACAGCCACGCACCGGGAATAAAGCCCAGGATGTAGCCAAAGCTGGGTTCCTTGAGGTAGCCAAAGCCGCCGCCCTGAGCAAACACCGGAAACCAGGTTAGCCCCAGCATAATATAGGCGATTTGGGAGAGCACAGCGGCATTCTTACCGCCAAGACACCCCACTAGTAGAGCTGCCCCAAATTGGTACGTAACCCCTAACGAGTGCGTCTGAAAGCTTCCGGCTCCCAACGTTGGGGTCGCCATGAATGCTTCCAAAAATGTCCCCCCGATCGTCAGGATGAGACCAATGAGCGCCCACAGCAATTCAGTGGAAAAAGCCATGACGTACAAAAGTAAAAGTGTAAAAGCAAACGGCAGCAGAGTCCAACTATGAAAAAGCAGTAGATGTGTCATTAAACGCGATCGCAGGGCAAACTAGCAGGGTGAAACTGTTCCTAACCCCCATGAACACGTCCCCCCATTCCAGTCTCTATTGGCAGTATCTCCAAGTTGCCTGCCCGTCGATCGCGCCTGACTCTCTGCCTTCCATCAGTGCCACGCTCGAAACGACTAACTGGGACGACCCGCAAACGCCGTTGGATTGGAACAATTACGGTGTGCTTGCCCTGATTGAGGCAGAACAGGCGACAGACGTTGATCTTCGCGGACTTTATGTGGAAACCGCGATCGCCGCTTTTGACAACGGTGCCAACGAGCATCCACTCTGCGCCGCTCATCTCGCACTTGCCTACAGCCTCATTGGCGAAACAGAACGCGCCAGCGAAATTGCTGCCATTGCGTTTATGCGTGTTCTGCAACCTCTGTATGCGGAAGCGGTGACTGCCCCTACTGGTTTAATCTACTTGCCACCCAATGCTAAACGATTCGCTGAAGGGCATCCTGAAGCATTGGTATTGCTCATCCAGCTTGACAATAGCCTCCAGCAAGCGCTCTTTCTGCTGAGCACTCTGCTTGGTCAACACCTGCTACCAGTATTTTATAACCAGGGTGGGTTACGGTTGCTTAATCTAGCAACCAAGGTCTTACCGTCGTCCGCTGCCAACGACCTGACGTTGGGCATCGCTAATCTCATGAATGGTCTCTGGGAAGGCTTGTTTTATTTGCACCATGCCGAACAACTGAACCCAAACTCTGCTGCCATTTTGCAAGCGCTTTACCTTGCCTACCGCGATTTGAACGATCTGGCAGCAGCTAATTATTGGTTAGAAACGGCTCGTACCCGTTGTCCGTCTCCCTTGCAACAAGCCTCACGATGGACAGATGCCGCGATCGACCACACACTTACGTGCTTACCTTTCAATGATTTACTGCTAACGGTGAAGCCTAGCCTGTCGAGCATCACGACGGGTGTTTTACTGGCAAAAGGCGATTGGTTTGAGGCAGAAATGGAGTTTTGGCGGAACCAGATTCAGCCCGGAATGACCGTCATAGATGTCGGTGCAAACGTAGGTGTCTACACATTCAGCGCAGCAAAACGGGTCGGTGAAACAGGCTGCGTGCTGGCAGTAGAGCCATTTGCAGATTGCGTCAGATGCTTACAGGAAACCTGTAGAATCAATGAATTTCATTGGGTTAAAGTGATTGCAGGAGCAGCAAGCGATCGCAACCATACTGCTCGTTTAGCGCTCCATCCTGCCAGCGAGCTGAATCGCTTAATCACACCTGAAAGCGAATTTGTAGAGTCGGAGACAACAAATGTACAGTGTTTTACACTGGATAGTCTGATTGAGCAAGCTGCGATCGCTCACGTTGATTTTCTCAAAATTGATGCTGAAGGGCACGAAATGCAGGTTCTCGCAGGCAGCGAACAGTTGCTCACCAGACTCATGCCAACGATCATTTATGAAAATATTGCGGGTGTGGATGAAGCAAACACATCTGTTGCCACGTTTTTACAGGCTAAAGGCTATCAATTGTTTCGCTATCAGCCCTATCTTCAGACGCTCGTTCCAGTTGATAAGCTAGATGATTTACAAATGAGTTTAAACATCATTGCAATCAAGCGTGTTGAATCCAGACATAAGACTTCATATAAAATTCCACAAGTAGCTCCGGCAGCCGATCAAAGCTCTAGTGAATGATCGAACAGCGACGGCTTAATTGTGAAACTAAGCGGGATTAACCTCTGTGCCGTGGCTGGATTTTTGCGTTTTAGCCGCGCCATTCGTCCCCGATAGAGGCGACAAAAATGTTGGACTTGTCGCGTTTTACAAGCTCTAGAAAAGGTGGACAGATCGACTGAAACACCCGCATGATTCAGTCGCTAAAATAGGTCTCTCATGCTCACCAAATTCTGGTCGAAAACAAAAGCTAACCAAATTTCAAAAAAGAGCCGTGCGTTCAAAATGGGGTGGTCATACGGCGAAAGTCGTTTTAAAACCGCTTTGACAAGCGTAGGCAATGAGGCTATCATCGGTCATTGTTTTTTGATTTCTGAGTGTAGAATACTACATTCTGTCCTCATTTTTTCTATGTTGAGCTATCTTTCAACACGTCTGGGTTTCGCCATTTGCTGGAACTGGTTGTGAAGATCCTGAACATCCAGTATCGGTATCAATGCAGGCTTGTTTTTTTGAGTTAGTGTCTTAATATCTTTGTTCACTAGGCAGGGCTTTAAAGGACATGAGGATTTCGAGAATTTATAGTACATTTCTGCTGGCAGCAACAGTTGTTTTTCTCACATCTCCCGCTCACGCCGAGAATTGGTTTTTTGTCACTGAAAGTGATGATATCAAGTTTTTCCTTGATCGCGATTCAATTAGCCTAAAGGGAAAACTTTCTGAGGTGAAAACCTTTGAAGTACGGCATAAGCCAGAAGACGATGGCACTGTTGCAGCGATCGTCAAGCGGGAATACTCCTGCCAAGAGAAGAAGTCTAGAGTCAAGCAGGTAACTACTCTTTTCGATGATTCGTCTATGAGAGTCTTCAAAGAAACTACATCCTGGGAATTGGTCAAAGCAGAGACTGTAGATGCTTTTATCTTGCAAAAAGCTTGTGAACCAAAATAGTTTGGTTTTGGATCGCACAAGCAATCTAGCGAAAGCTGCACTCTTCTATTTTCTGTTTCAGTTACCAAACTTGTAACGATCGCGCCCTTCCATCCCGAACATGGCATCGTTGAAGTGTAGAAAGCATCATGCAGTCTTTGGGTAGGAGTGGGAAAATGGGGCATCGTAGAGTATGGCGGACAGGAGTAATGGCGATCAGCGGTTTAATGTTGCTAGGTTTAATAGGCTGTTTGAACACAACGAATGTCCATCCAGCGACAGCCTCTCCCCAACCGAACCAACAGTCACAGTCGATCGCGATGCGACAGCCAAAAGCCGTTGATCCAAGGCTCATCACTGCGAATACTAACTTTGGGTTCAAGCTCTTTGCAGAATTGCTCAAGCAAGAGGGCAATGAGAATGTGTTTGTATCGCCCTCCAGCGTGGCGATCGCCCTTGCCATGACCTACAACGGTGCCAGCGGAGCCACCCAACAGCAAATGGCAAAAACCCTGGAACTTCAGGGTATGAGCTTGAATGACCTCAACCGGGCAAATGCCAACCTGAAAGTACTGCTAGAGAATCCTGATAGTGGCGTTCAGCTTGCGATCGCCAATTCGCTTTGGGCGCGGCAAGGCACCCCTTTCAAGCCCGCGTTTATCCAGCGCAACCGAGACTTTTATGGCGCACAGGTAACGGATCTAGACTTTGCATCTCTTAGCACACCAATAACAATTAACAACTGGGTCAAGGAGAATACTCGCGGCAAAATCAGTCAGATTGTGGACGGTCTGAAGCCGGATGACGTGATGTTTCTGATTAACGCCATCTATTTCAAAGGAAACTGGACGAAGGCCTTTGACAAGAGCGAAACCGTCAACAGACCTTTTTATCTGGCAAACGGTCGTCAGAAAAGCCACCCAATGATGGCACAGACCGGAAGCTACAAATACTACGAAAACACCACATTTCAAGCGGTTAGTCTCCCTTATGGCAACCAGCGCGTCAGTATGTACATCGTCTTGCCCAAGCGACCTTATACTCTGGCTAAGTTCTCTAAAGAGCTGACGGCTGAAGACTGGCAGCTTTGGATGAAGCAGTTTAGAACGCAACCGGGTTCAATTCAGGTGCCCCGCTTCAAATTGGAATATGAGGTGGAACTGAAAAAAGCATTGTCCGCGCTGGGGATGCCGATCGCCTTTGATGCCCGCCGAGCAACATTCGATGAGTTGAGTACTATGCCAACCAAAATCGATCAAGTGAAGCACAAAACCTTTGTTGAGGTAAACGAAGAAGGGACCGAAGCCGCTGCTGCCACCTCAGTTGGCATTGTCACGACCTCCATGCCCATGAACGAACCATTTAAGCTGGTGGTCGATCGCCCCTTCTTCTGCGCCATCCGCGATAACCAAACTGGAACCGTCTTGTTTATGGGCGCGATCGTCGATCCCAAATAACCGCTGTGAAATTTGGCTGTTCAGATCCCCGACTTCTCAAAGAAGTCGGGGATCTTGCCATAATTAATTTAAGTGACAGCCTAAAATAGCTGCATGAACCGCAGAGACACAGAGAGCGCCGAGAGTTTGGACATTGACTCAACCCTAAAAACATTCGCCCGCTTTGGCGTACGGTTGGGACTGGAATCCATCCAGGAGCTTTTAGCCGCACTCGGCAACCCCCATGAGCAAGTGCCGATCATCCACGTTGCAGGCAGCAACGGCAAAGGCTCGGTCTGTGCGTATCTCTCTGCAATGTTGACGGAAGCGGGTTACCGCGTGGGGCGCTATACCTCGCCCCATCTAGTGCATTGGCAAGAGCGCATTTGTATCAATGAACAACCGATCGCGACCAGCGATCTGGAACACGTCCTTCAGCAGGTCATTACTGCCACTCGATCGCTTGAGCTATCCCCCACTCAGTTTGAAGTGTTTACTGCCGCTGCATGGCTCTACTTCGCGCAACAACATGTTGACATAGCAGTGATAGAGGTTGGGCTAGGCGGACGGCTGGACGCAACTAACGTGTGCGATCGTCCCTTAGCCAGCATCATCACCTCCATCAGCCGCGAACACTGGCAGCAACTCGGTAACACCCTGGGAGCGATCGCTGGGGAAAAAGCAGGCATCCTCAAACCCAATTGCCTCGCAGTCGTTGGACAAATGCCACCCGAAGCGGCTGCCGTCATCCATCGCCGCATTGTCGAACTCAACTGTCCCGCCCTCTATCCTCAACCTGCGAAAGAGTTGAGCGACGGCTGGGCAGCATACCAGGGCACCGAAGCCTATGAGGTTCAGTCGGACTCTCCAACGTTTGAGGCAGACAGTGTGGTTGTTCTCAAAGCGCTCAGGTATCGATCGCCTCTACTCGGTGCTATCCAACGTCATAATGCGGCACTCGCGATCGCTACGCTCCAAAACCTCCGCCAGCAGGGGTGGCAGTTGTCTGACGAGACGATCGCCAACGGCATTGCCAAGACAAAATGGGCAGGACGGCTGCAATGGTTCCATTGGCAGGGACACAAGATTCTGATCGACGGTGCCCACAATCCCGCCAGCGCTAAGGTGTTGCGCCAGTTTGTGGATAGCCCCGCGATCGGCATCAACCGCAGTGTGTCTATTCGTTGGGTGATGGGAATGCTTTCCACTAAAGATCACGCCGATGTGTTTAAAGCGCTACTGAGAGCGGGCGATCGGCTTTACCTGGTGCCCGTACCTGACCACAGCACCGCCGAACCTGAGACCCTAGCCGCTCTAGCGCACGAAATCTGTCCCGGCTTGGCAATGTGTCAAACTTACCCAGATGTACTGTCTGCTTTAAAGGCTGCAACATCCAACCGGTTACCGCAGCCAAATCCAGCAAATTTGCAGCCTTTAACAGACACTCCTCTCACTGTTTTATGCGGCTCCCTATACCTGATTGGGCATTTTTTCCAGGTTGGAGAATCCGCACCCTAAGCGTGAATTCTCTTTGCCTAGTGTCGCTGCCATCAAGCGAAGAACTCATCAGCCGGGGCGTGGATGCCTTCTTTGATAAGGGTTGTGCGGTCTTTGGCAGGTGCCCAGCCAAGCTGACGTTCCGCTTTGGAGGAATCGAAGACGGCAGCAAAGCTGCGACCTTCCCAGTCGGCATAGCTGGGGAACGCAGCGTTTGGATCGCGCCCAAGGCTTTTGACCGCCCATTTCACTAACGCTTCTGAGTAGTTGCGCCAGCTAGCGGTGGGAATGCGGCGTAGCTTCAACCCACCCCGTTGCTCAAATTCATTGAGATAATCGTTGGCGGTAACTTGGGGTTCACTGGTCAAATTAAAGGACTCGCCTTCAATGCCAGGAACCGCGATCGCCCGTGCCATCGCATCAGCGACATCATCCACTAGGACGATCGGCAGTTTGCTATTGCCATCGCCCCACAGGCGACACACGGAGTTGTAGGGCCATGCGGCAATGCCCCAGTGATAGGGGTTACCACCGCGACCGAGGACGACACCGGGACGGAAAATCACCACGGGTAAGCCTTTTTCACGCTGAAGCTGGAGCAAGATGCGTTCGTTTTCGACCTTCGATCGTGGATAAGGAGCCACACGCAGCATCCCCTCATGTGGTTTCGTGGCTTCGGTAATCGTCCCAGCCCCGCTGCCTGCATAGTAAATGGCGATCGACGACGCATAGAACAAGCGCTTTACGCCATGTTCCAGGCAGAGTTCAGCCACCTTGCGGGTCGGTTCTACATCGGTTTTGAGGTAATCTGCCCAGGTTTTGCCATTGCCGCGTGCCAGATGGTAGACGTACTCAATGCCCTCTAGCGCTGCACTGACCGCATTCGCATCAGCAAAATCGCCTTTCGCCAGTTCAACTCCCAGGTTGCGGAGTGCGGGTGAGCAGTTGTTGGGGTCACGGGCGAGAATGCGAACTCCATGCCCATCCTGCCGCAAGCGTTTTACTAATGCCTGACCGATAAAGCCTGTCCCGCCAATCACCAGCACGTTGGCTTTTGGCAGTTCTGCGACAGCAGGCTGACTGAGTGCAAAGGCATCGGTTTTAGGCTCTGGCAAGTGGGTTTCGCGGGCAATCCACTCAGCTAGAGCGATCGCGCCTTCTCCCAGGGAAGGATCGATGCGCTCATCGAGTTTGGTGCTGCGGGTGGTGTAGAAGCTCTCGACCGTCCGCGCGATGCTGTAGGAGAACGGCGCAGAAACTTTGGACAAGCCAGCTTTGGCGAGAACAGCGTTTGTTAGAGTGCCAGCCGCTTGTGTGAAGGAATCGCGGGCAGTTGTGGCAACGGTGGCGAAGCGATCGACATCCAGCAGGTACGGCGTGTGTTCCTGACAAGTATACGTATTGTTCTCAAAGTCCACATGAGCCGCCGCATTGGTGCCGCGCACATGAATGTAGTGTTCTGGATAGCCGTCGATGAACGAGAACCGCAGCCGGATGCTGGTGTTGCCCTTCCAGCCACGAATCTCCCAGCGACGGTAGAACTCCAATCCACGAGGCAGATCGATGCGATCGTTCACGTCCACCGAGAGCGCATCCGGTTGCCCAATGAGGTGAACCAGATGGGTAAAGGAGTGGGGCGCGACTTCAAATAAAATGTTCTTCGGCGTTTGAAGCATCCAGGCACCGTAGGGACCACCGGATAGCTGCCCCAGTTCCTTATTCCAAACGATATCAACCTGATCGACGCGTCCCAACCGTCCACTGCGCAGATCCGCCACCAGCTTTTCATATACCGGGAAGTAAAGAAAGTTGTGGCTCACGCCAATCGTCTGTCCCGTTGTCTCTGCCCGTCGGCGCAGTTCTTGGCAGTCGCTGACCCGATGGCACAGTGGCTTCTCGATGAAAGCATCAACCCCAGCTTCAATGACCTGGCACCCCGTCGCAAAGTGGACATGGGGCGGCGTGAGAATATGCACCACATCCAAACGCTCTTGAGACAGCATTTCGCCGAGGTCAGAGTAAACGGTCGGAATGCCCTTTGCTTGAGCGAATTGCTCTGCCAGTCGCTTGTTCAAGTCACAGATAGCGCGTACCTCAACGTTGGGTAAGAGACGCAGCGCCGCGAGGTGATAGTCAGAAATGTAGCCTGCCCCAAGCAGCGCGACGGCGACGGGTTTGTTTTGTCCGTGATTGACTGCCATTGGCTATCTCCCTGTGATTTGAATAGTGTCGGCGACAGGCGTTTGAGCGCCTTTGTATTCGATAATGGTGTGCTGTCTGTGGAGCAGGCGATCGCTCGTAAACTTGACGACCCCGAACGCTTCTGGAAACACAGACGCGCCGCAGGACAAGCCCCAAGGAATGCTCTCGTCCCAGGAAAAGCCCCGTTTGCGTGTACCCAGCATGGTTCGGAGTGCCGTTAACGGGTAGCGTCCAAACGCGAGGAGTGAGAGTCCAAGTGTGAAAGGACTGAGCGCGATCGCGCCCAGCGGTACCCACACGCCCCATAGCCAGGTACGTCGAATTTCCTTCACAAACTTGTGTTCTGGTGGCGCACCGTGGAGACTGTTAACCTGAGCGTAGGCATACCCACAGCGTTTCGCCCGTTGCCACCACTGGGATAACTGATGGATGTTGGCATCATGCAAGGTGCTGTTGTGAGCGATGCGGAGAATCGACCCGTTTGCCTGCCGCAGCCGCACGCTAAGTTCATCATCCTCAGCCGCAATCACGCTGCTGTCATAGCCACCTACAGCCGCAAACGCACTGGCACGAATCATCACATCGCCACCAAAGTGCGTGGTTTCTCCAACCTGACCCATCCGCCACTCTACATCACAAATCCGGTTATACAGGCTGCGATCGGGGTAACGTTCTCGTCGCCAGCCACAAACCGCTACGACTGTGGGCTTTTCGTCTAGAGCCACTGCCGCTGCTTCGAGCCAACCCGCCACTACTTCACAATCGCCGTCGCTAAATTGGACGTACTCGACATCAGGATGCAATTCACGCAGGCGATCGAACCCAGCATTACGGGCACGGGCGGCAGTGAAAGGAATGGACAGATCAAGATTGACCACAGTAACGCCACGATCGCGGGCTGCCTCACAGCTTCCATCCGTCGAGCCAGAGTCCACGTACACAACAGAACGTGAGCCATCCACAACGGACTCTAAACTGCGAATCAGGCGATCGCCCTCGTTTCGTCCAATGACCACGACCCCAAGCTTGTGTCTAGTCACGCACCCTCCTCTTCAACACCATTTGCCATTGCAAGCCCTTTTCATCATGCGGTCGTTCCATCCAGCAAGAAGCAGTCTATGACTCTCAACGCCACGACAGAATTAAGCGTAGAGTGCCCAAAAAGTTGTGTTGTGTTTATCTCAACTGAATAAACCGACCGTAAGACCTTTGACGACTTCCAGTACAACACAGAAGCGAATGGGGTTAAACCCGAAGACCGACCTGGAACGCAAAATTATCAGTACACACCGAGTTTGTGAAGCAATGGTCAAGCGCGATGGCTATTTCGTTACGGCTGACTCTGGTGCAGCCACTTCCTGTGACGGATGAAAGTAGTCGTAGATTTGCTGCGCCAGACGAGGACCAATGCCGGGAACGGTAGAGATTTGAGCCGGACTGGCTTCACGCAGGTAGTCGATCGACCGAAACGTAGCCAGCAATTGCTTTTGGCGATGGTGCCCCAAACCAGGAATTTCGTCGAGGCGCGATCGTCTCATGCGATCGCTGCGCTGTTGGCGGTGAAAGCTCACCGCAAAACGATGTGCCTCATCGCGTAGGCGACGCAGTACCTGCACACCCGGTTGCTCTGCCTCCGTTTTGAGTGGAAACGATTCTCCTGGCAGAAAAATTTCCTCTCGCTGCTTGGCAAGGCTGACGACTTTCACATCGTCCAGCAAGTTCATTTCACGCAGCACCGCAACCACTGCCGAAAGCTGCCCCTTCCCGCCATCAATCATCACCAGATCGGGAAAATCAGCCGTTGCGGAGACATGGCGACTCAAGACTGAATCGGTTTCAGCTTTCACCAATTCACCCTTTTCTTTCATCGCGGCATACTTGCGGAAGCGACGACGAATCACTTCTGCCATGCTGGCGAAATCGTCGGAGTGCCCAGAGACGACCGTCGGCGTTTTGATTTTGTAGTGGCGGTAGTGCTGTTTGGCAGGTAGCCCATCGATGAACACAACCTGAGACGCGACTGCATCGGAACCTTGAATGTGGGAAATGTCGTACCCTTCAATGCGGCGCGGCAGTTCGGGCAGATCGAGTATTTCGGCAAGATCGAGCATTGCCTGGGCATTGCGATCGGCAAACCGCTGCGTCCGTGCCAACTCATACTCCGCATTACGCTCCACCATCTCCACCATCTCAGCTTTGGTCTGACGCTGAGGCGTGACGATCGTCACCTTCCGCCCCTTTGCCTCACTCAAAAACTCTGCCAGCATCTCACCTTCGGGCAACTCGTGCTGCACCATAATCTCAGCCGGGATTTCTACTGCGTCCACAGTTTGGTAATGCTCTTCAAGCACACGCTGCAAGATTTCCCCTGGTGAACCCGATTGAGCATCGGCAACAAAGCCCAAACGTCCAACTAAGCGCCCTGCGCGGATCTGGAAGAGTTGCACACAGGCGTATTGGTCATCGGCAGCAAGGGCGATCGCATCGCGTGAAATGGTATCGTCTGCCATCGACACTTTCTGGTCAGCGCCCAGCAGTTTTAGTCCGGCAATTTGGTCACGAATGCTTGCTGCCTGCTCAAAGTTAAGCGCTTCGGCTGCTTGCTCCATCTGAGCGGTCAGAATATCCGACAGTTCACGCGATCGTCCCTGGAAGATCATCGCCACTTTCTGCACAATCTTGTGGTAATCCTCTGGGGTAATCAACGCCTGACATACACCAGGACAACGACCAATATCATAGTTCAAACAGGGACGATCCTTAAAGAGCGGTTGGGGTCGCTGCCGCAATGGAAAGATGCGCTTCACCAAATGCAGCGTTCGGCGGAGTAAGCCAGTATCGACATAAGGACCGTAGTAGCGATCTTTTTCTTTACCCAATCGTCGTCTGCGCGTGATCAAGATGCGGGGATACGCCTCTGACCAAGTAATGCAGAGATAAGGATATTTTTTGTCGTCTTTCAGCAACACATTGAAGTGAGGCTGGTGCTGCTTGACGAGATTCGCTTCTAGCGCCAGTGCTTCAGCTTCAGTATCGGTGACGATAAACTCGATTTCTGCGACCTGCTTCACCATCAGCGCAATGCGCGGACTCAGCCCCTGATTATCGCGGAAATACGACCGGACGCGCGATCGCAGCTTCTTAGATTTCCCAATATAGAGAATATGGTCGTTCGCGTCCCGCATGTAATACACACCCGGCTCCGCTGGAATCTCTTTGAGGCGGCTTTCCAGGCGGTCTGGGTCTTTAACCAGTGTCAGAACTTTTGTAGATGTCACAAACAACGATCGCTAGAGGGCTTCACCTCAATTTTAAACGAATCTATAGAGACTTCAAACACAGCTAGAGACGTGCGCCTACGTAATCGCTAAGATCATCGTGTAACTAATTAAACATCTACACACTGATACGGTCAGCTATTGTCATATGACGCTCGAAGAGTTTGAATCACAGACCCGCGATGAACTAGAACAGACCCTCAACCAACTTCAATCAGCGACGTTGCTCCTCGCGAAACTCACCGACCAAATCTCGCAGACAGGCAGAACAGTCCAATTGCTCAGCCAATCTGTCGAAACGTTCGTCATCCAACAGAGAGGTCAGTAGCGTTGAGTCTTGTGACGGACTACCCACGCCGTTGCGGTAGGCTAGGCACTTTTAGCTGCATTACAGCATGAAGTGGCAACGCGTCCCTAACGAACGTTAGCGTAAAGCACGCTAGTCACAGTGCGATCGCGCGCTCAGGTGAGTGAGCAAGCAAGCAAGGAAAGGGAGGATTGCTTACTGAAGCTTGAGGGCTTCTAGTTCATCGTCAATTGCCTGTTGGATTTGAGGCAGCATCACTGGTTTGACCAAATATTGACGAGCACCCAAACTCAAAGCACGGGCGCGATCGGACTGGAAGGCAAAGGCTGAAATCACGATGATTGGTGTCGCTGACCACTCTAACGTCTGCTGCGCCTGCTCTAGCACTGAAAAGCCATCCACATCGGGCAGCTTTAGATCGAGCAAGATCAGGTGCGGACGGAACAGCGCCATTTCTTGAGCAAACGTAGAACCGTTTGAAAGAGCGTGAATTGAGTAACCGCAATGTTTCAAGAAGTCACTCATCAGTTGACGACTGATGTCATTGTCTTCAATCAGTAAGAGGCGAATGCTGGCATTCAAGTTAGACACAGGGGCGGCGATTGTTATTTGCATAGCTCCTTGCTGCTGTGTAGCCAGCCAATCTGCTTCCCCCTGGTAAGCCCACATTGGATCGATCTGAGTCGGCAGCACTCAAAAAACAGTCCAGGCAAAGAGGGACGATTGGCTTGCGTGATCGATTTTTAGACGATAAATTGACTACTAAATAATCAACTGTGCCGCTGACATTACACCACCCAAATGGCGCTGTCAGCGATCGGGATCACTCAGTAATACGGCTAACGCGCCTGTGCTAATGGTAACTTGTATTTAATTATTACGCGTCAGTAAGCATCAACGATCGCCAAAACTGTCTGCCCGTTGGCAGCGTCCGTTCAACCTTAAGGGGCATGACTTACCGCAAACGTGGATGTTCAGACGATCGCGGGTTCTGGCAGCGCTCCCTGCATTCGACCGAGCCAGTTAAGCAAGCTATCAAGCTGCTGATCGGCATTGAGTGCACCCAATCCTCTGACCGTGACTTTGCTGGGAGTGTAGACAAAGCGTGAATGCAAATGATCTGGCAGGTTGGCTTTGAGTAGATTCCAGGCGGGTTCTGCCATCGGCGTTTCTAGCACAATGTGTTGAGTGCCGTCGGGCTTGATGCGCGAGAAACCCAGCTTTTTAGCAACCTGTTTCAGTTCTACAATCCGGATAAGCTGAAGTGCGGCAGCGGGGATCGCACCGTAGCGATCGCTCCAGTCTGCGGCAATTTGCGTCAATTCCTGCTTGCCATTGGCGGAGGCAACGGCACGGTAGGCGCTCATCTTTTGATCCAGGTCGGGAATATAGTCAGCGGGAATGAAGGCGGTCAGGTTGAGATCAATCTGCGTGTCATCGACCGTGGGAATTTCCTGTCCGCGAATTTCGCCGATCGCTTCTTCCAGCATTTCGATGTAGAGGTCAAAGCCGATCGCATCCAGTTGCCCCGATTGCTCTGCACCGAGCAGGTTACCAACCCCACGAATCTCCATGTCACGCACGGCTAACTGATAGCCAGAACCCAACTGCGCGAACTCTTGAATCGCTCGTAACCGCTGACGTGCCGTATCGGTAAGCTGGCTTTGTTTGGGGTAAAACAGCCAGGCGTGTGCCTGAATGCCTGCTCGTCCGACTCGTCCCCGCAATTGGTAAAGCTGCGAAAGTCCAAACCGCTGTGCATCCTCAATCAGGATGGTGTTGACACGGGGAATATCCAGACCCGATTCGATGATGGTGGTGCAGAGGAGAAGATCCGCTTCGCCTTCGCTAAAGGTCAGCATAGTGGTTTCAAGCTCGGCTTCGGGCATCTGTCCGTGGGCGATCGCAATCCGAATACCAGGCACCATTTCCCGAATGCGAGCCGCAATTTCTTCGATGCCTTCTACACGAGGCACCACGTAGAAGATTTGTCCACCGCGATCGAGTTCCTGCCGCATGGCAGTCCGCATCACTTCTGGGTCGAAGGGCGACAAGTGCGTTTTGATCGGACGACGCGACGGTGGCGGGGTTGTGATCAGGCTCATCTCGCGTACACCGGACAGCGCCATGTAAAGAGTACGCGGAATCGGAGTCGCGCTCAGCGTCAGGACATCCACCTGCGTTCTCAGAGATTTGATTTTTTCTTTCTGATTCACGCCAAACCGCTGCTCTTCATCCACCACTAGCAACCCCAAATCCTTTGGCTGCACGTCTTTACTCAGCAATTGATGAGTGCCAACGACAATATCGAGTTCGCCCGTTTTAAGACGTTGGATAATGTCTTTACGCTCTTGGGGAGTCCGAAAGCGGTTGAGCAAGCCGATTTGAATGGGGTAGGGCGCGAACCGTTCTTTCAGCGTATGGTAGTGCTGTTGGGTAAGAATAGTCGTTGGCGCAAGCATGGCGACCTGCTTACCCGCTGTCACCGCTTTAAAGATGGCGCGAATGGCAACCTCCGTTTTACCGAAGCCCACATCGCCGCAGACGAGCCGATCCATCGGGCGATCGCTTTGCATATCCTGCTTCACATCCTGCGTTGCCTTGAGTTGGTCGGGCGTAGGCTGGTAGGGAAAGGATTCCTCCATTTCCTCCTGCCAGGGCATATCAGGGGGATAAGCCAAGCCAATTTGTTGGGCACGTTGGGCGTAAAGCTGGAGCAGATCCACCGCCACTTTTTTAATCGCTTTGCGAACCTTGCTTTTGGTGCGTTCCCAGGCTTTGCTGGACATTTTGTTGAGTTCGGGTGTTGCTTCGCCTGCTCCACGAAACCGTGACAGCGAACTAAGCTGATCCGCCGCCACTCGCAGCAACCCATCGGCATACTGCAATACCAGGTATTCGCGGGTTTCGTAGTTCAGCGTCAGGCTTTCGAGCTTGAGGAAGCGACCCACACCGTGATTTTTGTGTACCACATAGTCGCCGGGGCGCAGTTTGTTTGGGTCAACCTGCTTAGACGCAGCCCGACGACGTTTACGGACATAGCTGGGTGTTGCCAGGGAATGTTGCCCAAAAAACTCCCGATCGGTCACCACCACTAAGCGGAACGTCGGCAGAATGAAGCCCTCTAGTTCCGCCAAACCGGAATACTTGACGGCAACGGGAACGTGCTGCACCTGAAGCTTGTCGATCGCCAAAAAATCACGCGGATTGGGGATAAACTGCGCTGGACAATCGTGCTCTTGCAGCAGCGACACCGATCGCGACGGTTGCGCCGACACTAACCAGATCGAAAAGCCCCGATCGCGCTCATCCCTTAACGTCTCTGCCAGCCTGCCAAACTGATGGGGAATCGCAGGCACCGATCGACTCGCCAAATTAATCGGAGCCGGACTTTTATCGCCTGCCATCCGTACTTTCGGCTCTTCTGCTAGTTCGGATAGGTAGAGGCGATCGAACAACTCTACCTCTGCCAAAGATTCCGCAAACGTCCGATGAATGCAGGGGAGAGGTGTGAGGTGTGAGGTGTGAGGTGTGAGTTCTCCATATTGCTCTTCGGCGTGCTCGAACCAGCGATCGCCGTGGGCTTCTGATTGGTCTGGTTCGTCGATCGCAATCAGCGTATTTTCGGGCAAATAATCCAGCAGCGACGCAGGTTTGTCGAACGCAATGCCTAAAAAGCGACGTGATCCTTCCGGCATTTGACCCTGGTCGAATTTTTCCTGGTCTTCTTCAGACAAAAAGGCTTTCACGGCATCGGCTTTAGTGCCCGTTAGCGCCGACTGAATGATGGGTGCAAAGTTTGTGGGCGTGAGGACAAGCTGTTCGATGCGATCGAGCGATCGCTGTGTGGCTGGGTCAAACTCCCGAATCTGGTCTAGCTCATCGCCAAATAGCTCTAACCGCATCGGTAGCTCAGAGGCAACGGGAAACACATCAATAATGTCTCCGCGCCGACTCCACTGCCCTTCGGTTTCGACCAGTGGGACGCGATCGTAGCCCAACCGCGCCAGTTCATGCCCTAGCGTTTCCAGATCAAGTTCCGCTCCTCGTTTCAACGTCAGGCAATATGGCTTGAGCGCTGCGACAGGCGGAAGGTGCGGTTGCAGGGCACGTTCGGTGGTGACGATCGCCAGTGAGGAGTGAGGAGTGAGGGGTGAGGGGGAAGAGTTTTGAGTAGCGCTTCGCGCCGCGTTGCTAGAGAGTTTTGAGTTTTGAGTTTGAAGTTCTGCGCCCCCAGCCTCCTCTGCTTCCCTTGCTCTCCGACTCCCATCTCCCGACTCCCGACTCCCGACTCCCGACTCCCCTGCCCGCACCAAATCCGCTAACACCTGCAACTGCCCCCAAACCATCTCCGACTCCGGATCAAACGGCTCATAGGGTGATGACTCTGACGTGGGGTAAAAGTGAACGGTCTGCCAGCCCATTGCTTCGAGTTGGGCAGTCCAGCGTCCGGCTTCTTCGAGCGTAGCGGTGACGACCAGCAGGTTGCGGGACTGAGCTTGTGCCAGTGCAGAACTAACCAACCCTTTGGGCAATCGTGCCAAACCGTTCAGCTTCAAATGCTGATGCTGCTGAAGTTTCGTTAAAAGTTCTGTAGTGAGGGGCAACCGCCCCAAGGCACGAGTGATGGAAGAAAACGCCATGTTGAAGCCGCGAAGTCTGGTGAGAAGAGCTACCTCTCTTCATAATAGAGGGCTTATCGCATGGCTTTAAGTCTGAGTGGGACGATCGATAAGATCTGGAGCCATTCGTAGGCAACGCGTGAACCGGAAAAACCGAGTAGGCAAGGTTATACGCTTCAGACTAATCCAGCCTATTGGTTGCAGCCGTAGGGTTTAAAGGAATCGTGAGCGTGGTGATGACAGCACAAAACTTGCCCTGCTCTCATTTTGTCTTCACTACACCCAAGACCCAGAGCCGTCGTAGCGCTAGAGCACTAAGGAGATTTCTAGGAAACAAAATACCCACTGTCTTCGACTTCGCTCAGCCAGCTTGCACCCTGAGCGGAGTCGAAGGGTAAAATCTTTTCTGGAAATCGCTTAAGGTCTAGTCGCCCATCCCATCAAGCTTTAGCCTCTAATACCAGTAGCAGTTTGCGGTAGCAACACTCCCAGCGCACCACTTGGTTTGATGTGTGCCTTTAATTGGTCGTAGCTGAAAAAGTATCGACCAGACGGTTCCAGAGCCAGAATGACATGGGGAAAGCCAAAGTCGTAGAGAAACGTGATCCCTTTGGCACTAACCGAGAAAGTATTCAGATTTCTGCTTTGAAAGCGTTTGTTGCTGAGCCGATCGCGGATGTCTGCACCACCCTCATTGCCTTTTGCGATCGCCTGCTTGATTTCAACCTGCATGGCTTGATCGACCATGCCTGCGATCGTGCCAAAGGATTCCTTCTTAAACACGTCCGCCGCTTTGAGCACTTTGCCCGTTTTTAAACTCACCAGCCGATGTTTCTCATAGGTACTGGGGTACGCACCGACACCGCTAATCGTGAACGTCAGATCCAGCAGTGAGTTCTGGTTGTAGTTGACGGTATAGTCAACTTCACTGAGCCACCAGCTCTCCTGAAACTCTGTCCGCAACTCGTCTAACGATTGCCCCATCACACTTTTGAGGCTGACGGTTGCCTGCACGTTTTTCAACACGGTCTGATCTGCCAGTCCCGTCACCTGCGGATATTTGACGATCGCTTCCTTATAGTTTGGGTACTCCTGCCCCTTTTTGCCACGAATAAAGGTGACGGTTTTGGGTTCAATCAGGACGCGATCGCTAAAGGTTGGTTTTGGCGATAGAGCGAGCTGATGCGATCGATCCGTCGATACATTTTCTAACGTCGTTTGAGATCGGGTTGTAGACGATCGCACTTGAGCCTTTGCTGGCAGAACGCTATCCACCAAAACTGGGCATCCAGCCATCAGCAACACAACGAGAAGGGGAAATTTCATAAGATAGCGATTTAAGCAGCTAGATTAAGTTTTGACCGATAGAGCTAACGGTTCTCAGCCAACGTAACATTTGTTCGAGCCATTTCCGCCTCCTTCCCACAACCAACGACCGTTCTTGTATGCCCAGAGGGGTTTACAACTACTCCCTACTCCGCTTCCCCAATCAGCGTAAAAGCCGCCCAATCTCCGGGCTTTGGGTACCGCTTGAGGGTGGTCAGCATCGCGACTCGGAGTGCCTGGGCTTTGTCAGGCGTTTTTTTAAGCTTCTGGTCACAACCTGTTGCGCCGAAACAAGATGAGAATAGTGCCTCGATCGCACTTGTCTCAGGCAACCCTGAACCATCATAAACGTCACGATCGCCAGCGCCTTGGTAACCTTGATGAAGGAGTTGTGAACTCCGCGATCGCTCCACCGATCCTTTAGGGCACTCTGAGGCAAGCCTCCTCTTCAAGCGATCGCCACACTCCGATTGCACCGCCCCCATGAACCAAGCCTGGCTTCAGTTCTTGCCGCCATCCCTCCGTACCAAGCTGGACGGACGCTACACGCTACAAAAAATTCTTAGCAACACGGGCTGGCTGTTTGCCGATCGCATCCTCCGTATGGGTGTGGGTCTATTCGTTGGCGTTTGGGTTGCCCGCTATTTGGGACCAGAACAATTTGGCTTATTTAACTACGTCATTGCTTTTGTCACACTCTGGACTCCCCTTGCGGCCTTAGGTCTAGACAGTATTGTTGTGCGAGCTTTGGTTCGTGACCCTCATGCCCAAAACGACATCTTGGGAACGACATTTTTCCTCAAGCTGTTCGGTGGGACTTTAACTTTTTTGGCAGCATTGGGCGCAATCGTACTCCTCCGTCCAGGGAACAGCCTGGATCACTGGCTGGTCGGCATTATTGCAGCAGGAATGCTTTTTCAAGCGTTTGACACGATCGACTTTTGGTTTCAGTCACAGGTGCAATCAAAGTACACAGTTTATGCCCGCAATCTCTCCTTTTTACTGTTTGCATTGATCAGAGTGGTGCTGATTCAAAAGCGTGCGCCTCTCATTGCCTTCGCTTGGGCAGGTATGGCGGAAATTGCGATCGCGTCTATTGGGCTGATCGTTGTCTATCATGCGACTGGTAAACGTCTGAAAGCCTGGAAAGTTAGCATCGCTCGTGCAAAATCGCTCCTTCGCGATAGTTGGGCACTCATCCTCTCTGGCATTGCTATCATGATTTACATGAAAATCGACCAGATAATGCTTGGCGAGATGTTAGGCAATCAGTCTGTAGGTGTTTATGCCGCAGCAACTAAAGTATCGGAAATTTGGTACTTCATGCCGATGGCAATTTCATCTTCTGTTTCACCTGCCATTCTTAGTGCAAAAGAAATTAGTCAGTCTGCTTATACTCAAAGGTTACAAAGCACCTTTAACCTACTGGTAATTTTGGCTTGTAGTCTTTCATTGCCAATCAGTTTATTATCTCCCTTCATCATTTCTGTTCTCTACGGAGCAGATTACGCTAGTTCAAGCCAGGTTCTAGCAGTCCACATCTGGGCATCCGTCTTTGTTTTTTTGGGGGTTGGACGAGAAATTTGGATTGTTTCGGAAGGATTGATGACAGTTTCCTTCCTAACAACCCTTTTGGGCGCAATCATCAATGTTTTAATGAATCTCTATCTAATCCCTACTTATCACGAATTGGGGGCTGCGATCGCCACCTTAGTTGCTTATGCCGTACCAGGCTATTTTGTTTGTTTAATCTATCCGCCGCTTCGAGATGTTGGCAGATTAATGACAAATGCTCTATTGCTAAGCTGGGTCTACAAGAAAAATTAGATCAAAAAATTATTGCTTAAGGATGAGAAATGGAAATATTGAAAAAGAAAATTATTGATGGCTTTGCTTTTCTGTACAAGCGCTTTTTAATTAGAAAAGCAACGCTTAGGTTAAATCAAGTGCTCTTTGAACTGAGTTTAACCGGTTTAGGAATTCTTAATCATAAGAATGATGAGGTGTCAGGCGAAGCTTTCTTTCTAAAGCAAATCTCAACGATTCTCCACAATTCAGTTGTGCTAGACATTGGCGCACACGTTGGCGATTATGCTAATAAAGTCAGGAATCTGTCAGCTAGCGCCAAAATTTATGCCTTTGAGCCACATCCTGAAACCTTTAAACAGCTTGAATATCAAGCTCTCCGGAATCACTACACAGCACTGAATTTAGCGTGTAGTGATACCGACGGTAAACTGAATCTTTATGACTACTGTGGTGCTCGATCGGCATCTCAACATGCTTCTTTATACCAGAGTGTTTTTACCGATTTACATAAAGGCGATACGCAGAAGTGGGAAGTTAGCGTGAGGACGATCGACCAGCTTTCTGAGCAATACAGAATCGATAGAATTAAATTACTTAAAATTGATACAGAGGGAAATGAATTTAACGTTCTACTTGGTTCTAAACGAATGCTGGATGATAATTTAATTGATATAATCCAGTTTGAATTCAATGAGATGAATGTCATTAGTAGAGTATTTTTTAGAGATTTCTACATTTTACTCAAGAACTATGCCTTTTTTAGACTACTTCCCGATGGCTTACTGCCGTTAGGTGACTATTCTCCCTTTACGTGTGAAATCTACGCTTATCAAAATATTATTGCTATTAACAATGGATACCTTTCAACCATTAGAGAGCATCTAAATGTTTGAATCTCATCTAACCACTCCTGTTGCATTCTTTATCTTCAATCGCCCTCATCTCACCCAAAAAGTGTTTGAGGCAATTCGCGATGCAAAACCTGCAATGCTTCTGGTTGTTGCAGACGGTTCTCGTTCTGACCGTGCAGGAGAAGCAGAATTATGTGCCCAAACTCGCGCTATTATCAAACAAGTTGATTGGCACTGTGAGGTTTTAACTAACTTTTCAGAAGTGAATTTAGGCTGTAAACGACGAGTATCCAGCGGGCTAGATTGGGTGTTTGACACCGTTGAAGAAGCGATTATATTAGAAGACGATTGCCTTCCCCACGCTACTTTTTTCCCATTCTGTGAGGAATTACTGGAGCATTATCGCTATGACTCTCGTATCATGGCAATCTCAGGCGACAACTTTCAGTTTGGGCGACGACGGACAGCAGATAGCTATTACTTTTCGCGCTATAACCACTGCTGGGGCTGGGCATCCTGGCGACGTGCATGGCGTTACTATGATGTAGAAATGTCTCTGTGGTCAACAGTCAAGCAAGGCAATTGGCTTCAAGATATGTTACAAGACGATCGCGCTATCCAATACTGGACAGAATTGTTTGAAGCTGTATCGTCCGATCGTCTGGACACTTGGGATTATCAGTGGACGTTTGCCTGTTGGATTCAAAGCGGCTTAACGGTATTGCCAAATGTTAATTTAGTGTCTAATATTGGTTTTCATCTAGAATCAACTCATGCAAAAGATGCAAGCAGCCGATTCGCAAGCATTGCAACTAAAGCACTTCAATGTCCTCTTAAACATCCGCTATTTGTTGTTCGAGATGCCTTAGCTGACGGATTAACCCAGCAAAATGTTTTTTACCAATCACACTTTAAGTATTTGAAGCAAAAGTTAAAAGCTCGTTGGAGTTGGTTAAAAAAGTGAAATCTAGATTTTTAACAAGAACTATCTTCTTATTATGCTTGGTAGATAAGTTCTCAGAAAATCTTTAAAGGACTGGTTTTACCAAGAAAATTGAATCGAACTTTAACTAGCTGAAACAATGAAAAACCCTATCTACAAGATAATCAAGTCATTAATCAACAGAATAGGTGTGGATGTTATTCGCTATCGACCTTCTGATTCCCATCTCGATCATCCTAAAGACTTGGACAACTCCATAATCGATGTTATTCAAAAGGTAAAACCATTTACTCAAACTTCTGTAGATAGATTGTCGGCTCTATGCGAAGCTGTTAAATACGTTGTTAATAACCAAATTCCTGGCGATATGGTTGAATGCGGGGTATGGCGAGGAGGCAGTATGATGGCAGTTGCTCATATGCTCTTATTGCTAGAGGATAATAATCGACATCTTTATTTGTTTGACACCTTTGAAGGCATGACTGAACCGAGCGCCGCAGATATTTCGCTGAATGGAATCAGTGCATTAAATTTATTAGATTCTAATCAGAGAGATGACCAGAATTCGGTTTGGTGCTATGCACCTTTAGAGCAGGTAGAAGCTAAAATGATCGACGTTGGCTACGATAGCAAAAAAATTCATTTTGTGAAAGGTAAAGTAGAAGATACAATTCCAGAACAGGCTCCAAAAGCTATTGCTGTACTTCGATTAGATACCGATTGGTATGAATCAACTCGGCACGAAATGGAGCATTTGTTTCCTCGTTTATCACCTGGCGGAGTCATTATTATTGATGACTATGGGCATTGGCAAGGCGCACGAAAAGCCGTTGATGAATATATCCAGGAAAATAAAGTAAAAATCCTCCTTAACCGGATCGACTATACAGGGCGGATTGGCGTTGCATGGGTTGATTCCTAATATGAACCTTCTTAATATTGGTTGCGGAGATACTTTTCATACTGATTGGATTAATTTAGATGTTGCTTCAACATCCCCTGATGTTCGGGTTCATGATACGCGTCAAGGAATCCCCTATTTAGAGCAATCGTTTGACGCTTGTTATAGCTCTCATATGCTTGAACATCTCAATAAAGAAGGTGCTAAAATCTTTTTAAGTGAGTGTTTTCGCATCTTGAAGTCTAAAGGCATTGTCCGAATTGTTGTCCCCGACTTAGAGGCAATTGTGAGAGCATATCTTAGTGCGCTTGAACAAGTTGAAGATGGTGCTTTAGAAGCAATTCAGGATTACGATTGGATGATGCTAGAGTTGTATGATCAAGTTGTCCGAAATAAGTCAGGGGGTGAGATGGCTCACTACTTGCAACGAGCCGATTTGACAAACCGAGCATTTATTCGATCGCGTATTGGTTTTGAAGTTGAAAAATACTGGCATTCCTCTTTAGGTACTCAACAACAAGATAAACGACAGCCAATTTGGTATTTGACAGAATCAAAGCTTTTGCCTGCGTTAGTTCAAAAAATTAGGCTAAAAATTTCTCGGCTCTTGGTCGCTTGGATTGCTGGGGAGCAAGTCTGTCAAACATTTGAAGAAAGCCTTTTCCTCAACTCTGGTGAGATTCATCGCTGGATGTACGATCGCGTTTCGCTCCGTCGCTTGTTAGAAGAATCTGGGTTTGTTGAAGTCACTGTTTGTAGGGCAAATGAGAGCCGTATTCCTGATTTTGACCGTTATGCATTAGATATGATCGGAAATGAGATTCGCAAACCAGATTCTTTGTTCATGGAAGCAATCAAACCATGAAAGTACTGTTGTTAAGCAGTAGTGACTTTATCGGTGGTGCGGCACGGGCAGCGTATCGGCTGCATAAGGGCTTTGAGCAGCTTAAGATCGACACTCAAATGTTAGTGCAGGTCAAGTCTAGCGATGATGCTTCTGTTGTTGCACCACAAACTAACTTGAAAAAGAGTGCTGTTGCGTTGCGACCATCGCTAGATTATTTACCCCTCAGACTGTATCCACAACGCGATCGCACAAATTTTTCGACTCAATGGGTTCCAGACTCGATCGCATCTAGAATTAAACAGCTTGCGCCTGATATCGTTAACCTACATTGGGTTTGTGATGGATTCTTACAGATTGAAACGTTGGCAAAGCTAGATCGACCAATCGTGTGGACATTGCACGATATGTGGGCATTTACAGGTGGTTGTCATTACAGCCAAGATTGCGATCGCTATACTGCGTCCTGTGGAAATTGCCCACAGTTGCACAGCGATCAAACGTGTGACTTATCGCGCTGGATCTGGAGTCGTAAGACCAAAGCCTGGAAAAACTTGAATTTAACGATTGTCACTCCTAGTCATTGGTTAGCGAAGTGCGCTCGTACCAGTAGCCTCTTCCAGGGATTGCCAATCGAGGTAATTCCCCATGGCATTGATTTAGAACAATACAAACCAATTGACCGCAAACTGGCACGTTCCATCTTAAACCTTCCACAAGATAAACAGCTAATTCTCTTTACGGCTGTCCAGGCAACAAGCGATCGCCGCAAGGGATTTCATCTGCTTCGGGCAGCACTGGAACATCTTAATCAATTAGACCGGGCAGCAAAGGCAGAACTATTAGTTGTTGGCGCTTTCCAACCAAGCGATTCCATTGAGCTAGGGCTACAAACTCGTTATTTGGGTCGGCTGAACGATGATGTTTCTCTAGCGCTGACTTACGCCGCTGCCGATGTCTTCGTAGCTCCGTCAACGCAAGACAACTTGCCTAATACAGTGATGGAAGCGATCGCCTGTGGTACTCCCTGTGTAGCCTTCAACATCGGCGGTATGGCTGATTTAATTGATCACCAATGCAATGGCTACTTGGCTCAACCGTTTCAGACGGAGGAACTTGCTCATGGCATCGCATGGATATTGGCAGATCCAGAACGTCATCGACGTTTAGCAGAGGCAGCTCGTCAGAAAGCAGAGCAAGAGTTTGCTCTAGAAAAGCAAGCAACCCGTTACGTCACCTTGTTTCAACAAGTGCTGGCTGGTATACGCCTGCCCTCTTCTACCTAATACAGCTAGCGCTTTTCACCCCTGATTGTACCAATGGCTCAAAAGGAACCTGTCTATATTCTGATTCCAGCTCATAATCGCAAGCAGATTACTCTGAAGTGCTTGGCAACGCTTGGTCAAGCCGATTATCTGGAAAGATATCACGTAGTGGTTGTCGATGATGGCTCTACAGATGGTACGGCTGAGGCAATTCACACGCTGTATGCCGATGCTACTGTCTTGAAGGGTGATGGCAATTTGTGGTGGACTGGGGCAATTAAAAAGGGCATGGAGTATGCCTATGAACAGGGTGCAGAATTTTTTATCTGGTTGAATGATGATACGCTCCCAGCGTTGGGCTGTTTACCAATAATGGTTGCTCAGTGTGTTCAATATCCCAACACGATCGTAGCGGCTCAGTGCTATGAAGCGTCTGATTTTGAGACACCAACCTATGGAGGACAAATAAAAGAGTTTCTTTCACTCAGGCTTTTCTATACACCCTTAAATCAAACGATCGCCTGCGATTGTATGAGTGGCAATTTGGTGTGCCTCCCTCGTTCTGTGATCGAGAAAATTGGGTATCCTCCTAATGACAAGCTGCCCCACTGCTGGGCAGATGTTGTTTACACATGGGAAGCCAGGAAAGCTGGCTATAAACTAGAAGTTTTAGGAAATGCCACTGCTATTTGCGCCTTTAACCCTTTGGAAGAAGGTTGGGCATCTAGTTCAATGCCGATGGCAAAACGCTGGAAATTGCTTCTTTCTCTCAAATCTAATCTATATCCCTCTGCATACTGGAATTACTGTAAAAATTTCTATGGCAGTCTAGCGCTCGTTCCATTCATTCAGGTTTATTTGCGTCTGATCTTGTTTACGATCGTTCGCTGGCTTCTGCCACTTCGCGTGCTTAAACAAATGAAAGAATGGAAAGAGAGAATTTTATCATTCAATGCTTAAAGATGACTCTTAGAAAATCTATTTTCATTATCATCCCGGTTCACAACCGCAAGCAGACCACCTTAAAGTGCCTGGAAACACTAATGCAAAATGGTGACCTGAAACGCTATCAAGCTGTCGTAGTCGATGATGGTTCCACCGATGGCACCGAAGCGTCAATCCATCAGCAGTACCCAGAGGTAATCGTTCTTAGAGGCAACGGCAACCTGTGGTGGACAGGGGCGATCGCATTAGGAATGGACTATGCCTACAAGCAAGGTGCAGAGTATTTTATCTGGCTGAATGATGACTGTACTCCACAGCCCAACGCACTCTCCTGCCTGGTTGAGTTTTGTCAAAAGCAGCCTCAGTCACTTACCGGATCTGCCTGTTATTTAGCTGAATCCAATGCCTTACACGAGTCAGGTGCTTTAGGGCGACAACGGTTAGCGGCAAAACCAGGTGAAGTTGTCACAGTCGATGAAATGAGTGGGCACTGTGTTTGCCTTCCAGCGTCTGTTGTAAAGCAGATTGGCTTACCAGATACCCGTCGCTTTCCCCACTATCATGGCGATAGTATGTATGTGTTAAAAGCAACTCGATCGGGATTTTCTGCCTTTATTTTGGGCGATTCTAGAATTGACCATGCGGATCTGATTAAATCACAAATTCAGCATTTTATCATTCCATCAAAATTAGAACGGCTGCACGACAAAACTTTGATCTCTACATTCAAAGCAGCTTTTCTCAATCAAAAATCTCTTTATTTTTTGCCCACTCAGTTTTATTATTATCGAGAAAAGTATGGAGTGGTCAAAGGCATACCCATCTTCTTGACGAAAGTCTTGCTTTGGCTCATCCAATGGCTGCAATCGCACCTTCGCTTAATGCGATTGAGTGCTTAAAAACTTCGACCTCAGATGCAGAAATCCTTGAACAAATGCAGCTTCTCTACACGCTCACGACGTACCCTCCCAGCATTGGCGGCGCACAAATTCATCAGCATTATTTGGCGCAGCAGCTACAGTTGCGGCATTCCGTTCAAGTCGTCAGCCAGTGGGACATTAACCGTACCGATTGGCTGTTAGGAACGACGCTACGGGCACCCTCTGTCAGCCGCGATTACGCGATCGACCACATTCCCGTGCATCGGTTAGGGCTATCCACTTGGGAGAAAATTAGCCTCGCCCCCTATGTGCCACTGTATTACCCACTCATGTCGATCGCCCTGCCGCCGATCGCCCGCGTCCTAGAGAAACACATCGCTCCCTATGCGGCAAAGGCGGACGTGGTGCATAACATTCGCATTGGGCGTGAGGGGCTGAGCTATGCCTCGTATCAAGCGGCACGACGGCACGATCGCCCCTTTGTGTTAACTCCAGTCCATCACCCCCGCTGGGTTGGCTGGCGCTATCGGGCATACCTCCGGCTGTATCAGATGGCAGATGCCGTCATTGCTCTGACGCAAGCAGAGAAGCGCATTTTGATGGCACTAGGGGTGCGTGAGGAACGCATTACGGTCACGGGCGTAGGCTCGGTGTTAGCGCCAACGGCTGATCCCAGTACCTTTTTAGAGCAGTACGGGCTGAAGGAGCCGATCGTCCTTTTTCTGGGACAGCACTATCCGTATAAGGGCTATCAGCAAATGCTACAGGCGGCTTCTCTGGTGTGGCAAAAAGTGCCAGAGGCACAGTTTGTTTTCGTCGGTCCGCCCGTTGCCGACTCGGAAAAAGCCTTTGCTCAAGCGAGCGATCGCCGGATTCACCGTCTGGGCAATGTTGATCTACAAACCAAAACCAATGCGCTAGCTGCCTGTACGCTCCTTTGCGTTCCGTCTAGCCAGGAAAGCTTTGGCGGTATCTACACTGAAGCCTGGAGTTTTGGGAAACCTGTGATTGGCTGCGATATTCCCGCTGTGGCTGAAGTGATTAGCGATGGCGTGGATGGCTTACTCACAACGCAGGCACCTGCTCAGATTGCCGATCGCATCCTGTCTCTATTAGCCAACCCGTCTCAAGCGATCGCTATGGGAGCCGCTGGCAAGCAGAAAGTTGAGTCTCGCTTTACATGGGAAAAAATTGCGGCACAGTTGGAAGGAGTGTATCGAGGGCTAAGAGGGGACGGCTGAGGCTGAGGGCGCAAGGGCGGCAGGGAAGGCAAGGAAAGTCACTCAAAACTCAAAACTCAAAACTCAAAACTCTTATGTCTGACATGCCTTCCCTTCCCTCTCGCTTTATTTTGAAGACTCGTATTGATGCGACGAGTTATGTCGATGCGTGCGATCGCATCCAAGCGTGGGCAATCGCAAAGAAATCTTGCTACATTGTGGCGGCGAATGTGCATGTGGTGATGACGGGTTACTGGCAGCGATCGTTTCAAACCATCATCAACAGTGCCGCGCTGGTGACACCGGATGGGATGCCGTTGGTTGTGGGGTTGCGACTGCTAGGAGTCAAACAGCAACAGCGGGTGTATGGTCCTGATTTGATGCTGGCATGGTGCGATCGAGCGGCGCAAATGGGGCTACCGATTTATCTCTATGGCGGCACAAAAGCAACGCTAGCTGTGCTCCAGCAAAATTTGGAACAACGCTTTCCAGGCTTGGCGATCGCGGGGAGCCATGCACCACCGTTCCGCCCCCTTACAGCCAAAGAAGAGGAGGAGGATCGCGATCGCATCCACGCCTCCGGTGCCGCTGTCGTGTTTGTCGGCTTAGGTTGCCCCAAGCAGGAAGAATGGATGGCGCGACAACAGGGAACTTTGCAAGCGGTCATGATGGCTGTAGGAGCTGCATTCAGCTTTCACAGTGGCGACGTGTCGCAAGCGCCGCGCTGGATGATGGCATGGGGATTGGAATGGCTGTATCGCTTTGCAATGGAGCCGAAACGGTTGTGGCAACGCTATTTGGTGAACAATCCTGCTTTTTTGATGCTTTTTGGCTGGCAGTTGGTAAGCACATGGCTGTTCGGGCGGCGCGATCGCACCCTGTAGAAACCTGAGCGTTCGCGATAACTTTTGGCGCAGTTTGCGGAATACTCAACTGTATTGCCCTACAAGTCTGCTGAAACGGTTCAGCGCCAGGACTTGTCTTCTCATGAGCCTCACCGCAATGGATCATCCTGCTGCTGCCTATCAAAAAGCGACGGATATTCGCGCCCCGCAGGGCGTGGAGTGGCACAGTCTCTTTCGCTGGCGATGGCATCGGGCGATCGCGTTACTGCTGTGTGATGTCGCAGCGTTGGCGATCGCGGGACGTGTCGCGGCTCACCTTAACCAGTTTTATGCACCGCTGCCGCCGCCGCTTATCTTAGGCACTTGGGTCGAGCTACCGGGATTATTCTGGATTTTGATGACGGTCACGCTGGTGCTGTTTGCTCACAGCGGGCTGTACAGCGCTTCGAGCCAGTGGAAAAACTACGTGCGATCGGGAAAACTGGTGAGTGCGGTCTACCTCTCGGCGCTGCTGCTAGGCTACTTTTATGATCCGAAGCTGGCACCACCGCGATCGCTCTTCATCACTGCCTGGGTAGGCAGCGTGGTTCTGGTCATCGGCTTTCGGCTGCTAGCAAGTCTGGTGCTCCAACAGGTTGAACACGCTCAAACCAACGTTTTCTTACTGGCACGGGCAGAGCGGCTCACGGCACTGGCACAGGTGCTGAAGCGGCGATCGCGCTATCACGTGGTGGGTGCCGCCCTCGCCTCTACTACCAGTACGTCTGCAACGATGCAAGCGATCTTAAGCTCTGGCGCACAGGAAGTCTTGGCAGAAAGCCTGCCGCAAACTGAACTCGCATCAGGGCTTTACTGGCAACTGCGTCGTGCTGGCATCACGCTACGGCTAATTCCTTCTAGCGTGGAACTGCTGCATCGTCGTGGCGTACCCGAAGTCATTGCAGGCATTCCCACGCTCCGGATGGAAGCCACGCTGCTGGGCGGCTGGGATTATCGGCTCAAACGCTGGCTTGATTTTGTGGGCGCGTTGTTGGGCTTACTGCTACTGTCACCGCTATTGGTAGCAGTGGCGATCGTCATCAAGCTCTCCTCCCCTGGTGCTGTTTTCTTCTGCCAGGAACGCATGGGTCTTCACGGTCGCGTCTTTCAAATGTGGAAATTTCGCACGATGATTCCCGATGCCGAAGCGTTACAGGCAGGGTTAGAACAGCAGAATGAAGCGGGCGATGGAGTGATGTTCAAAATGCGGCGTGACCCTCGCATTACCGCGATCGGTCATTTTCTGCGACGCACCAGCATTGATGAACTGCCGCAACTGTTTAATGTCTTACTGGGGCAAATGAGCCTTGTGGGTCCTCGTCCCCTACCGTTACGCGATGTGGAACGGTTTGACCCTTGGCATCACACGCGCCATCAGGTGTTACCAGGCATTACGGGATTGTGGCAAGTGTCCGGGCGATCGTCCCAGGATGCCTTTAACGATGCTGCACGGTTGGATCTCTACTATATCGATCACTGGTCGCTCAACCTCGACTTAGAAATCTTGCTGGAAACTGTCAAGATCGTCCTCTGTGGCAAAGGCGCTTACTGAAGCGGCTTGGTGTCGCTAGAAAAAATCGCTGCTGGCGTAACTGTAAAGTTCTCCAGCAGCGATTTTTTGAAGATGGGCGGGGCGAGACTCGAACTCGCAAACCTTTCGGTGCCGCATTTTGAGTGCGGTGCGTCTACCAATTCCGCCATCCGCCCGGATTTGGTTTTCCCATTATACCGGATGGGATGCTTTTGGAGAAGTCCCTGCTACGCTTCAATTAGTAGTGGTGATAGTAGTCCCCACCAAAAGCAACCGCTAACCCTCAGCCTCACTCTTGATGCTGCTGGCTTGTATCGAGGCGGCGACCTCATCAGCTAGTTGAGACATTGCCCAGCGCTCTAACGGACAGTTGACGCGATCGCCCGCTTCTGCCGTTAGCCAACCCAAACACTGCTCTAGCTGACTGACATTGTAAGGTTCCCCAATCAGCACCTTTGTTAAAAGATCTGCGATCGCAACCACTTGAGGATCGAGTAAGACTAGCAACACTTTCACCGCTGAACTCATTTGAGAATTAAGATACGTCAATTTTGACAGCGCGTCAAGTGTCGCATTGACGCGTTTCCGTGTTGGAAAATAAAAGCATGGCTAAACGTAAGGACAACAAAGAATTCAGGGTGTATCTGCCAGCAGACGCGCACAGGCTGCTCCAAAGCATTGCGGCTATCAGAGATTCATCGGTTAATGCACTGGTGAATGATGCAGTAGAACAGTGGCTAGTGGCGACTGAACAGCAGAAAACCATTGAGCGACATCGATTGCATGAAATCGATGAGCCAGAATAGTGGGCACTGCCCACCCTAGTTAGCTGAATATCCACTGAATCATTCTGTATATCCACTCAATACGGGATTTTATACAGAAACTTTCCGTCTATTAATCGTTAGCTGTCTCTGTGTTGAGTCCTTGTCCTGGTGTTTTGAGCTATTGATGGAGATGCAAAGCTTGGGAGGTTTTTGGGATGGGTAGTGGAGAAGGGCGATCGCTACATCCAATTTTGATCTTGAAGACTAAAAGGTGTCGATCGCCCCGTGCTTACCCCTATAAGTGTCTACCGAAGGCGGTTCCGTTAACCTGTGGAGAGAGACTATAGTCGATCGCAAGCTCATTCAAACCTTGGCGGAGAAACAGGTGACCGAGGAAACAAAAGCACCTACAAAAGTCTTTATTAGCTATATAGCGGTTTTCATAATTATGAGGGGCAGTAACAGCAATGAGCGAACCAGTTTCGGATCGCGGTTTCAGACACCGCAGCAAAAGCACTTTCGATTGCTTCACTTAAGGCTTGATCGGTTCGCGCT